>Ga0180438_10002464_pt1 | contig 30124 bp, 27 predicted proteins | sample SS_ome_12_FD_132455 | JGI IMG/M metagenome (GOLD analysis project Ga0180438, IMG submission 132455) | Hypersaline lake sediment archaeal communities from the Salton Sea, California, USA - SS_3_D_2 metaG | ecosystem: Environmental > Aquatic > Non-marine Saline and Alkaline > Hypersaline >...
GCGACGGGATTCTGCAGGACGGCGACCACAGCGGGGTCGAGGGAGACAAACCGTGCTGCGCAGGCAGCGGCATCAACTGCGACGATAACTGCCCCGAAGTCTGGAACCGCGACCAGGCCGACAGGGACGGTGACTGTCTGGGCGACGCCTGCGAGTGCATCTGTGACGGCGACATGAACCGCGACGGCTGGCTGTCGCCGATTGACGTTAGCGCAATAATAACCCAACTGCTTCCACACGGGTCAAACAATTACTATCGAACCGCACCGGTTAATACCTGTGGTGACATTGCTGCACCTTTCGGCTGGCTCTCACCAATGGATGTTAACAAGCTGGTCAATGAACTGCTGCCACACAAGGATAGTTTCTACTGGGTGCAGTGCCCTCAATAGTAACTCGAACGTCCAAAGAGAAAAGACTCTCGCAAATCGTTTGTTGACAGGTTAAGAGAATCGGCCGCTCACATGCGGTTGGTGCCACGCAGGGTGAGCTAAGTTGGCTTATGCGTTAATTCTTTTTTGAGGCTGTATAATACCGGCACTACGAGCATTGTCAGGATTTCGATAGTCATGCCGCCAAAAACAGGAATGGCCATAGGCACCATTATATCAGAGCCTCTGCCGGTTGAAGTCAATACGGGCATCAGGGCCAGAATTGTTGTCGCAGTTGTCATCAGGCAGGGCCGAACTCTGCGCGTTCCCGCCTTTATTACTTTCTCGCGAATATCAGCCAAGTTTTCCCCTCTTGCTCCTCCAAACGTCTGCTCAAGATAAGTACACATTACCACACCATCGTCGGAAGCTATCCCGAATAATGCGAGAAAGCCGACCCATATCGCGACGCTTAAATTGATGGGGTGCATCTGAAACAGCTGCCTCAAGTTAACACCGAAAAAGCTGAAATTCAAAAACCATGGCTGGGCATAGAACCATATCATCAAGAAGCCGCCCGCCCAGGCAACAGCTATTCCGGAAAATACCATGAGGCTTGTAATCGTGGATTTGAAATGGAAATACAAAATCATGAAGATGATGAACAGGGCCAGGGGAATCACAAGCCTCAGGGTCTTTTGGGCGCGGACCTGGCTTTGGTATGTACCCGCAAAGCTGTAGCTGACTCCTTCAGGTATAACCAGCTCATTGGCTGCGATCTTTTCTTCCAGGAATTGTGCGCACTGTTCGACAACGTCGACTTCCGCAAAGCCGCGTTTCTTGTCAAACAAAACGTACCCCACGAGAAAGGTATCTTCGCTTTTTATAGCCTGTGGGCCTCGATTGTAGACTTCATTGAGCTTGCCGATGTTCGTCAGTTCCACCAGTGGTATTTGTGCGCCATTCGACGATGGAACAAGGATCTTGCCAAGAGTTTCAATCTGGTCTCTCAGCTCTCTCATGTATCTCACACGGACGGGGTAACGTTCCCTGCCTTCAACCGTGGTCGTAATGCGTCTGCCGCCAATCGCGACCTCTATTACATCCTGGATATTGCGAATGCTGATACCGTATCTTGCTATAGCGTCACGGTCTATGTCGATCTCCAGATAAGGCTTGCCGATAATCCTGTCGGCATTAACCGTTGCAGGATCTACGCTGGGAACCTCTTTGAGAAGACGCTCCAGCTCGATTCCCACCTCCTCGATGGTGTCCAGGTCAGGCCCTTTGACTTTTATTCCCATGGGCGCTCTCATGCCGCTTTGCAGCATCACAATGCGGGCGGCTATGGGTTGCAGTGGAGGCGCGCCTGTTGTGCCGGGAATCCGACCTGCTTTTGCGATCTCGTCCCAAATACTGTCGGGGCCGCTGATGTGCTCTCGCCACTGCCTGTACGGTCTGCCGCGCTTGTCTCTTACCAACCGGCCGTCTTCATCTCGCACAAATTCTTTCTTCTTTTTGTCATATTTGAATCGGACTCTTCGGCCGTCTTTATCCAGTACGTACTCCGGTTTATAGTTAATCACTGTTTCAATCATCGATACCGGCGCCGGATCGAGGGGGCTTTCGGCCCTGCCGATCTTGCCCACTACAGATTCGATTTCGGGTATTGACTGAAAGGCTGCATCCTGTTTCTGCAAGATATCGAGGGCCTCGCCGATCGAAGCGTGGGGCATTGTGGTGGGCATATACAAAAACGAGCCCTCATCAAGCGGAGGCATGAATTCCTTCCCGAGGCCGGCCCATATATAAGCCCCGAACAATGTTAATGCGGCTGGAATAAGCAGAAAAGCAATTTTGTGCTCAAGACACCAGCCCAATATCCGCGGGTAGAACTTTTGAAAGAGACGGAAAAACAACAGCACACCGCCAATGAGCACCACAATGAAAATCAGATTAATTAAAACCCCTTTCTCGGCTCCGACCGGAAGCCAGTGAACCGTGAGTATTATCCCGACTAATGATACCGCCAGAATGTTGGTTATCAGATTCCGTTTGTTCTTGACTCTGTCAGGCAGACGGTTGACGAAGAGATGGTAAGCTGCAATTGCCAGGATGATTGCGCCGACCCACCAGGAAAATCTGAAAGTCGCCGCGACGCCTGATACGGCAAGCAATATACCAAGAATGTATCTGGACATTCTTTTTAACTTGAATCTTTTTGCAAGAACTATGTGTGCCGCCGGCGGTATGATGGTGACGGCTATGATTACCGAGGCTATCAATGCAAATGTTTTCGTAAACGCCAGAGGCTTGAAAAGCTTACCTTCGGCTCCGGTCATCGTAAATACCGGCAGGAAACCTACGACTGTTGTCGCAACCGCCGTCAGAACGGCGCCGCTGACTTCGCTCGATGCTCGATATACGATTCCAAGTCTGCTTTCACTTCCACCTGCTTCCTTGAGGCGCCTTAGTATGTTCTCACAAATAATAATACCAATATCAACGATTGTGCCTATTGCGATCGCAATGCCTGACAGCGCCACTATATTTGCATCCACGCCAAACAGCTTCATGGCGATAAAGCACATCAGCACCGCCAGCGGCAGCATCGCGCTGATCAGCACCGAACTCCTGAAATGCATAACCAGAACAACCACCACGATGACCGTCACCAGTATTTCTTCCGTCAAGGCGGTTTCCAAAGTGCCCAGCGTTTCATAGATCAGGCCGGTTCTGTCATAGAAAGGGATAACCTGCACTTGTGACACCGTTCCGTCTGAAAGGACTTTCCTGGGCAACCCGGGCGCTATTTCGTTTATTTTTTCTTTTACATTTTTTATTGCCCGAAGTGGATTATACCCGTAACGCACCGCCACTACACCGCCCACGGCCTCGGCCCCGCCTTTGTCAAGCGCCCCGCGCCTGAGCGCCGGACCGAGTGAAACGTTGCCGATGTCCTTAACATATACCGGCACGTTATCCCTGACCTTTATCACGGTCTTCTCGACATCGGACAGTCCCTCTATAAATCCTAGACCTCGAATTACATACTCGACCTTGTTCACCTCTATCGTTCGGGCCCCGACGTCAACGTTCGAAGCTTTTACAGCCTCAAAAATCTCGTCGAGACCGACCTCAAAGGCGCGCATTGCGTCCGGATCGACGTCAATCTGATACTCTTTTACAAAACCGCCGACCGAGGCAACTTCACTTACACCTTCTGCGCTCATTAAAGCGTAGCGAACGTTCCAATCCTGTATACTTCGAAGTTCGTCCAGGTCCCAGCCGCCCGTGGGAAAACCGTCTTTGTCCCCGGCCTCAAGCGTATACCAGAAAACTTGTCCCAGGGCCGTCGCATCAGGGCCGAGGGCAGGTTGTAACCCTTCCGGCAAAGCGTCGGCAGGCAGAGAATTCAGCTTCTCGAGAATCCTGCTGCGAGACCAGTAGAAATCAACGTCTTCGTTGAAGATAACGTATATACTCGAGAAACCGAAGAACGAGTTGCTGCGGATGGTTTTGACTGCGGGAATGCCCAAGAGAGACACCGTCAACGGGTATGTAATTTGGTCTTGGACGTCCTGTGGTGATCTGCCGGGCCATTCCGTAAATACTATCTGCTGGTTTTCACCTATGTCCGGTATCGCGTCTACCGGCACAGGTGCTCTCGGCAGAAAATCAAGCTCCCAGTCAAAAGGCGCTACCAAGACCCCCCAGACAATCAAAGCCAGCAAAACAAGCAATACTATCAGCTTGTTCGCAAGGCAAAAATATATTACCCTGTCGATCAGAGTCTTTTTCTGCTCAGTATTCTCTTCCATGTCAATACACTTCTTCCACTCACCGACTCTGTGTTCCCTCTCGGCTTTTTTTTAATTGCTGAACTGAGGTAGTTTTAGGACATACTTTTCCGGGTTTTTCAAAAACTGTTCATCGCAGCCGGGGCAACAAAAGTACACTTTCTTGCCCTTGTAAACGATAAAGTAATCTTTGTTTATCGCCCCGCCCATAACAGGACAGACCGTTTGTTCTTCGACTATGCTGTCTTGATGTCGTGATATTTCTTGGCCCTGTCCGTGCACACCATGGCGGCCGGGTGTTGCGCCGCCACCTTCAGGGTTCATCATGCTGGGTTTGGCCTGTATCTGGAGAGCCGAGTCAATCTTGAAATTGCCTTTTGAAACAACAACTTCACCTTCGGCAAGCCCGGCTCTGACCAGATAGTAATATCCTGCTCTCGGACCAAGAACTACCTCTCGGCCTTCAAATGTCGGCTTTTCAGCATTTGGCTTCCGGACATAGACAACCGCTCTCTTGCCGGTTATCAAAGGTACGGTGGCGGGAATTACAAGCGGAGCTTGTTTCGGCAGCTCGGCTTTTACATACCCGAGCGACTCCGTAGTCACTAGATTCATCCGGCATATATCGCACTTTCCCGCGTCTTCTTTCACAACAGAAGGGTGCATCGGACAAATCCATTTACCCGCCATATCGGCATCCATCACTTTCCCTCCCGAGGCGATCTTTGACCGGACAACGGCCCCAACAAACATGTCGGGCTTTAGCTTTTCCTCTGTATTGGAGACGTTAAGACGAACTTTGATCGTCCTGGTTTCGGGATCCACGGTTGGTGAAATAAAACTTACTCGGCCCTTAAAGACCTCCCCGGGGACAGCCTGCGTGGTGAATTCGGCCTCCTGTCCGTATCGGATCCACATCATGTCCGACTCATAAGCATCTAACTGAACCCAGAGTTGTGAAAGGTCGGCGATTGTATATATCTTGGTGCCTGTCCGCACATACGTCCCTTCCGTCACATGTTTTTCAATTACGATTCCTCCGATTGGCGCGTAAATAGTAATATAGTCGGTGGGTTGGCCGGTTTTCATTATCTGTTCAATCTGTTGCTGCGTAAGCCCCAACAATCTCAGTTTTTCTCTCGCAGCCTCAAGCGTTGCCTCTGTCGATCTTTTGATAAGGTCAGAACTGTCGGCCTTTAGATTCGCAACTGCTCTTGCCGCCTGCAGGAATTCAGCCTGTCCGCTTATAAGCTCAGGGCTGTAAAGATTGACCATGTGGTCGCCCTCGATGACCCGCGTGCCGGTAAAATCAACATAGAGCCGATCAATTCGCCCGGGAACCCAGGCCGTGATATTCTTCAACCTGGTCTCATCAAAAACAATCTTGCCGACCATGCGAATCTCAGTTTCTACAAACTTGCGCTCCACAGGTGCGGTTTGAATCTCCATAAGTTTCAATGCATCTTCGGAAAAAGAGATTTCCCTCGGGCCAGCCTCGCCGCCGTCGCCTTCCACCGGTACCAGGTCCATAAAACAAATAGGACATTTACCTGGTTTGGGCTGACGAACCTGGGGATGCATAGAGCAGGTCCACCACGGCTGCTTGTCTTGAGCCGATTCGGAAATAGGATGGTCTTTTGCCGTCGGCTGAGCTGAATATCCAAGACCCCTGACCAGATAGCCAAGGACAAAAGCCCCCAGGATAACAAGTATTACCTTGAACGCCTTCCGATCAAACAACTTTTTTACTCTCAAAGTTTTCATTTTAACCCCTTGAAAGCTGTCTTTGTCTTTTATGTTACAATTCCCTTCCCACAAGCATTTCCAGTTCGGCCAGTTTCTGCCGGTGCTCAGTAACAGCTCTCTCGTAGTCGAGCCTGTATTTAAGCAGCATACGTTGAGCATCCACCAATGAAAGAAAATCTATCGTGCCCGCCCTGTATGCAGCCTCTGATGCCTGAACAAGTTCTTCTGCTTTTGAGACTAAAATATCCCCATAAAGATCGGTTTTTCTCTGGCTATCCTCAATATCGTACATCAGTCTGACCGCTTGTGCTATTGTCTTGTTTTCCGCGTCAACCCTTTTCTGCCGAGCCTTTCTGACTTCGGCTTTGGCCTGGCGCTCGGCAGCCTTGTAGCTGTCTCGCCACAACGGGATATTCATTGAAAACATCAGAGCCACCGCATCCTTGCCGCTATCCGAGATTCCCGGGGAAACCGCACTGCCGGTCTGAATCCAGTCTACCCCCACCCCTATATCCGGATAGAACTTCTTTTGGGCCAGTTCTACCTTTGCTTTTGCCGCCTCAACCTCACAGTTCAGTTCTCCGAGTTCGGGGTTTGTCCTTACTAAAGCCTCAATAATATACTTTCGGTCAAGTTGGACCTCTCTTGATGGCTCTTTCCCGGGCCAAACCAGTTTCGCATCAGCCGGCCGGTTAAGAACCGAATTAAGCCTTGCGACTGTTGGTTCTTCAAGTTTCTCCAGAGTTTTCAGCACATCCTCAAGTCTGGCCAATTCCACCTGCGCGCGTATTATGTCAGGGTGTGTTGCCTCGGCGGTCCTGTACTTAATTCGTGAAATCTCTTCAAAATGCTTCAGTAATTCGAGGTTCTCTCTTGCTATATCAATGGCCGTAGCCAGATAGGCGAATTCATAAAACCCGTCCTTTACCTGCCAGAATAGTTTTAACTTATTTGCTTCATATCTTTGCCGTGCAGCGTTCGCTCTTGCCGTCGCAACACCGCCTCTCGCTTCGATTTTACCGAACCATGGAAACACCTGTATAATGCCAAACCTGCTTCTTTGGGGCCCAACCCGAGTTTCTACTTCTTCTACGAAGTAGCTGTAAGTAAATCTCGGATCCTCCAGGGCCTTTGCCTGCGGCACCTGCTCCAAAGCCGCCTTCCATTCTTCAAACGTTGCTTTAAGTTCGGCATTGTTGAGGCAAGCGTAACGCAGATAGTCCGCAAGTACTTTCAAATCATTCGTATCACCTGGTCCCTGGCCGGCTGCGACAGATGATATTGAGACAAGCACAACGACCACGATCGGAAAGATTTGTGTCTTCATGTTCTTAGCCCTGCAAATTGAGTATGACGCAGAATTTCATTTTCCAGACCAGCTGTCTTTCTGTCATCGTATTTCACGCTCTACGCGTTCGATGTATCAGTTTGAGAATTTCGTCCATCTTTTGCTGTTTTTCCTTCTCGGACGTCCCTTTTATAGCTGCTGTTACGCAGTGTTCAAAGTGTTTTCCCAAGATCTTTTCTTCAACACAACCAAGGGCTCCTTTGATGGCATATATCTGGTTGAGTATGTCGATGCAGTACTTGCGGTCTTCTATCATTCTTTGAACGCCACGGATCTGCCCCTCAATTCGCCGTAATGCAACCAGGTTATCCTCATGGCTCGGATTTTTCTTCATTTGTCGGGCCTTTTGCGTCTGAACGCTTCTTATACCCCCTTGGGGTATATTCTGTTCAAGAAGAATTTCCCATTTTTCTTGCAGCCGAGATCCATGTTGCCGCTAAGCTTCGACTGTTAAAGATGCGGATGCAGATCGTTGGTGTGGCGGGAATAACGCCTCCTGAGTAAGGCTCTTTCGATAATTTAAACCAAATACCCCAAGGTGCATAGGCCGTTTTTGTGAGTTGGCTTTCAATAAATATGCACTCGGTACTCAACTGGTTTTTGACGCAAAAAAACAAACATAACAATCGAAGATACAGGCACTTATGAGCCGATTGCTATTGACGGCCTTTTAAGCCTTGGTTGGCGGGCTCGATTCCCGCCACTCTCATTTATTGGGCGTATAATCATAGGCCCGGGAGGCGGCCCTTACGTTCTGCCTGGCTGTATGAAGCGGTCATCGGCAGGGCGGGGTACAAAGATCGCTTCTACTTTCTTCTTTCCAGCGGTGAATCCTGGTGGTTGGCCTTGCGGGTGCGGGAACGCGGGTCTCTTTGAAGGCCTCGACTTCGGCGCGTGTAAGACAGGGATCTTCAACAATATGAGGCGTGATAAACAAGACCAGTTCGTTGTTGACGGTGCTCTCGCCTTCGAACCTGAAGAAGCCGCCGACAAGAGGTATGTCGCCGAGCAGCGGAATCTTGGTTTTCTGTTGCAATATATCCTGTTTTCGCAGGCCTCCGATTACGACGGTTTCTCCGTCCCTTACCAAAGCGGTTGTAAGCGCTTCCCTGGTGGCGACTATTGGCTGAGGCGTCCGCAGATTCGTTCCCGGAATAACTACTTCGCCGGTATTAACGCTGAAACTGGGGTTCAGATTCAATCTTATCATTCCTTCTCTCGTAACGTGCGGAATTACGCGCAGCTCCACGCCAACTTCCCTGAACTCGGTGGTGCCTATCTGGCCTCCCTCGGCTGTTTCGAGCAGTTCCTGAAAAGGAATTTCCTCGACGATCTTTATAAGCGCCTCCTCGTTGTCAAGCACCATTATCCGGGGATTTGCCAGGAGTTTAGCAGAAATCTCTTCCTGCTCGGCCCTGATTATGGCGTCAATATTCAATGAGTTGTTCAATATTCCGAAACGTATGAGTGCGTCGATGCCACTCGCCTGGTCGGTTGCACCGGAGAGGAAGCCCGTAATGAAGGGGTCGGTTTTCCCGCTTACGCCGCCGAGCACGTTAATTCCATTCGAATAAGTCGTATTCCTGCCCACGGTCCATTGAATTCCGAGGTCAAGCGCGTCCGACGAGGTGACGTCGTATATTCTTGCCTCGACCATAATCTGTGTGGTCATGCGATCGACTTCTGCAATGAAGGTGTCTATGGCTTCGATTTTGGCCTCGGTTTCGGTGACCATGAGGTTGCTGGTGCCCTTGCTGAATGCTATGTCACCATCCTTGGTGATAAAGCCGCGGAGCGCCTGGAAGACCTCGCCTACGTCGGCGTAGGTAATCCTGTACACCCTGTTTACAAGTTTCTTCTCAACCTGTTCAACTTCCCCGAAGGGTACGACTCTTATCATGTTTGCCGATGGGATATAGGCATAACCGTGCGCCGAGAGTATGTTCGTAAGAGCCTCATCCAGCGGAACATCGGTCAAGGTCGCGGTGACGCTGCCGACAACGTCCGGGCTTTTGATGACGTCGATGTCGGCCTGCTGGGCCATACTCCTGAGCACGTCTTCGATGGGAGTTTCCCTGAAGTCGACGCTGATTGGCTTTAGCATCCGTTTCTGGACCATCGTCAGAACGGCTTTGCTCTCTCCGTCATCGTTCGATGCCTGCTCAGACTGCGCAGGCGCCTGCAAGGCACCGCTCAGCAAGACCAGACATGAAAGCAGGGACCACCACATTCTGTTGTTTTGAGGATAAGCGCTCATTTTAGCCCCCCTTGCTGTTTGCCCGATATGCTGCTGATATTCATTCACCCCTCTATTTTTCCACTTGTTGTTTCCATCTCTTACCCTTCATCTCGAACTCAACATAGTCGCGACCGATGTTGACGACGGTCGCTCCCATAACTTCGTCGCCGATATGGACTATCGCCTTGCCTATTATCGCCGATGCGCTGTCGTCACTGTATGTAATGCCCCTCACCAGCAGGCGATTCTGATGGGATGAGGTATTTTGTCCGCTCGTGATATCGCGAATATCTTCGGGAACCGGGGGCGGGGCCTTCCAGTATATTCTCGCCGCATAGCTCTCGGGCGAGACGCGCTGGCCGGCGCCGACGGCGCCGGTGGCCGTTTCTTCCCGATCCCAGACAAGTCCGATCAGGTTTGCCACCGTGAGCAGCCCGACAAGAATCAGCACCGCCGCCAGCATGAAAACGACATGGTTTCTCGTACTGTCTGTTTTCGAGGCAGACAATGCTGTCATGTCTGATTTGGCGGTTCTTTCGGTCCTGAATGCGCCGCTTTGGCTTGCCGCCGGTTCACCATAAGCCGAACCCGTTGCGGCGGGCAGCACAGCCGTCGACCGAGTGTTCGAGCTGTTTTGCCCGAACTGAGGGACCGACGGGCCGGAACCGGCTCCGGAACAACCCGCATCAAGACGGCCAGGGGATTCGTCGCTGCCGGTATGGTTGTGCGGCGAGGTTGCCAAATGCGGCGCACCGTCAAATATTGACGAGACTTTTTTTTGGAGTCCTGGTTTTTGTTTCATGATTGCATACCTCGTCCGCTAACGCCATGTATTCGCCTGTCCCCCTGCACCTGGTGTCATAAGTCAAGGCCGATTCACCGGCACTGGGCGCCTCAGCCAGTCGAACGCACCTGTGAATAACCACGTCAAAGACACGGTCGCTGAAGTAGGCCCTGATCTGCTCCTGAACGTCGCGGCACAGTGTCGTTCTATCTTCGACGAAGGTGAAGAGGATTTTGAGGCTCTTCAGTTTGCACCGATACCTCTGCTTTACCGTTTCGGCGCTTTGAATCAGTTGTTTGAGCCCTTCAATTGCATAGTAGGACGTTCTTACGGGCACAATTACTTCCTCACTGGCGACCAGCGCGTTGATCGTCAGGATGTTCAGCGACGGTGAACAGTCTATGATGCACAGGTCATACCGTTTGCTTACGGTTTTGAGCTTGTCGCTGAGTACATATTCCCTGGCAGGGCGAATAATCAGTTCGGCTGCGGCACCCGAGAGCAGGATATTGCTCGGGGCGAGGTCAAGACCCTCGATGTAGCTCGATTTGACAACGCTAAAGAGGTCAACACGCTCGTTGACAATCGCATCGTAGATGCTGAGTTTCAGCTGTTCAGGGCAATGGCCCAAAGCAAGTGTCGCGTGGGCCTGTGGGTCCATGTCCACGGCCAGGACGCGGTAGCCCTTCAGCGCACAGGCCGCCGCCAGGTTCACAACGGTTGTCGTCTTTCCACAGCCTCCTTTTTGATTTGCAATTGCTATTGCTCTCATTCGAAAATCACTTTTTACTCTGAGTCCATAGTCATCCGCCGTTTCCGGCTTTTCACACCCGAGTCTTCGGATAGGTTCTTGCGCTTCTCAACGAGCATTGCAAGGGCCATCTTCACTCTGCTTGATTTGACGTTTGTCTCGCCGCCTGAGAGGGTAAATTGGTCTATAAGAATGACCGGCTGATGTCGCTCAAGCGCATTTACCATCCGAACAAACTGCGGATAAGTTCCCTGCCAGGAAACGTCAATCCGATTCATTCCTATGCTGCTGCAATTCGGTATTTCGTGAAATATGCCTTCTGCTCTGCCCTCTGTTGAAAGGTTTTTTATCAGCAGCCCCTCGGCGATTTGGCTTACATTGAGCGCGAAGTCGCTTACCTGGTCGGACACTTTCACAAAACGGCCAAACTGCTCTCTGGAGCGGGCGAGCCGTTCTTCCGATGTGAGCAGACTCTGTTGACTTACAAGGTGAGAAGCGTGATTGAGCTTTTCCATCTTCTCGTTGACCAGGTTTTCTATTTTTTTGACCGACCTGTTCAACGGCATCAAAAACAGCGCATATACTATCCCTGTCGCAGCAATTGATATCAGCCAGCACAGGCCGACTTCGATGAATCGCTTATGCTCACTCAGGACCATTGTGTCCCCAGGATTCATTCGCCTTTAACGCACAGTTCAGTTCGTAACGAATAATATCTTTCTCGTGATCCTTACCAGGCGTCCTCGAAGCTATTACGACGTCTTTGACAACGGCTGTGAACGATTTTGATTCCATCAGTTTGTGCTGAAAATCTTTAACAGCCGGGTCACCGTCGCTGCCGGCAACCGAATACAGGCCTATCGACAACGTTCGAACCGGCCGCGGCACGTTAATCTTTCGTGTCGGGTCGTCCCTGCTGGGTACGGTCTCGGAGATTTGTCTTACCTTCACTTCCAGTCTGTCAACCACCAGTGGATGCGGAAGATGCTCACCGAGGGCCATTAAAATCTGCGACCACTGGGCCTGGTCGTCCAGTGCGCCGCTCACTTCAATCAAAGACATGTTGAGCGTGCGGAGTTTTTCCTGAAGCAACTTTTCCTTGTCGAGGCTTGCCTTCAGATTGTCGAACCTTGATTCGTATTCTTCCAATACGCGGGTTTGTGTTTGGATAAAAATCCTGTCATGAAGATAACCACTGAGTATCAAAAGCATCAGCACTGCAGGGATGCTGAAAGCGACGCCTGTGATTGCAGCGCCTTTAACGTTGCTGCGTGGTGGCAAAGCCTGTCTTTTCATCAAATCCATGGTAATCATATCAAATCGACCTCATAGCAAGGCCCAGCGCTACGGCCATCGAAGGGCCTTCTCGTATGATTTCTTCGACGTCCCCGACTCTGGATTGAAAAGATGCGTTTTGCAGTGGGTTCCAGAGCTCGATCTGTCCGGGAAACCTTTCGTTCAACAATTCCTCGAATCCAGCTGCGCCTGCAAAACCACCGCAGATATACACCTTGGCGATCCGGCAGTCATTTTCGTGAGTTCTGTAATACCGGAAAGTTTCTGCCACTTCCCTGACCAGCGTCTCACAGCCCCTGCGGAAACAGTGCTTGAAAGATTCGGTCTCACTTATGTTGCGAATCCGTTGTCGAAGGACCTCGTCGACCATCTTTACGGACATTTCCAGCTCTTTTGAAATGAATTTAACCGCCTCTGCGCCGCCGTGAGAGATGCTGCGTACAAAGGGGAGCGCCTCCTCCGACAAGATAAGAAGGTTTGTCGTTCGGTTTCCGATGTCAAGTACCGCGGTGGTTCGATCTCGGCAGTCCGCGCCGAACTCGGTAAAACAATTCAGAAGTGCCAGGCTGTTCACGTCCATAACCACGTTCTGCAGGCCGGCATCTGTGGCCTTTTGTCTTTTCTCGCGTACCAGTTCGATACTGGCGGCGACAAGCAGGCCCGATATGCCTTGCCCATCATTCGGACCACTAACCAACTCATAATCAACAACACTAAACTGAATATCCAGCGGAGAAACCTGCTCGGCTTCCTGAAGCACCGCCCAGGCTATTTGTTCTTCGGCCATTTCAGGGAAGTTAAAGCTGCGAACCGTAACATCGGCTCCGTTCACGGCGCAGACGGCATAGGAGGTCCTGGCCTCGACAATATCGACGCACAGACGTACGGCATCAATCGTGTTTTTTCTGAATTCATCCTCGTTTTCACAGTCCCACGAAGCTATGTCTACCTTGGCGCATTTTCCGACGCAGTATTGGCCGTTGGTCTTTTTTACTTGTGCGATTTTCACCGACGAGGTGCCGATGTCCAGTCCTAATACCTTTCGCCCGCCGAGCCTAAGATAATCCGCCAGCCCCATAACATAATCCCCTGGAATTCTCAATTCCCATAATTTGCAGCATGCTTCAGTCTTCGTGCCAGCGCTTCGGAACAAACCTTGCCGCCGGATCTCCCGGAAGCGCACAGCCCAGCGCCGCATCATAAATAAAATTCACACTGTTGTGCAGAACCATCCGCTCGCCGACAAACGAACCGTATATGTCCCCGGAATTGCGGATGTCCAGCAAGGCGTAAGGGGCGTAAATAGCCCCGAAGAAATCGGAACTGTTCTTCAAGGTTATTGATCGACATCCGGAAGTTCCGTATAGCTTCAACTTGGTCGGATCGGACGTGTCATTGATAACCTCGCCTCCGGTCATAGCCTCGAAATCTCCCGCCAGATACAGCTTAAGCGAGGAATTCGGCGTTCCCTTTATTACCAATCGAGCACTGTTCTTGAGCAGAACTCCACCCGAAAGCACATTCAGCACAACGTCGCCTTCAATTTCCAGTGTTCCGAACTGCTCGACCCGTATTCCGTCATACAGATATGAACCGACGCCTATTGTCACCGTCTCGTTTGACCCGACATTGAGCTGCCCCAGACTGCTCAGGCCGCCGGTCGGCATTGTAACGTCGGGAAACGATATTTCCTGCAACGCCGCAAAAACGGCATGTTCCTCGCCGGTTTTGTCATCCACCACCGAACCCGGGTCCTCGGCGGCGCCATGACCTACAATCAGGATACTGTCCTCGCCAAGACCGACGCCACTGTTCAACGTTATGTCTCCGGGGTCATCATCGTTAGTTCCGACTTTAACGGGCCCGCCGCTGTTTACGCCGCCGTAACTGCCCTGGGTTGAATCATAACCATCGAAAGTTGCCTTCGCCTTCAGTTCCATTCGGTCTTTTACCAGCACCGCATAGTCGAACGGCCCCAATAATTGTGTTCTGCTAAAGACCCGCCGCTGAATATTGGCGGATGTCCCCACGGCCGTTATGTCAAATGCGAGTGAGCCTACCGGCGCCCCCAAACTCGAGGCGACCGTATATGTGTAACTTTGACTGCCGCCCGGCAGCGCCAAAGGCAGGCGCTTCTGTGGCATGACTCCAACCCACGATTCCAATTGGCGGTTCAATTGGTAAACCGCGGCATCGTGTCCGGCATCTGCCGCTTCCCGCGCTGCCAACTCGTGCTGTGCGCGCACTGCGCGTATGCGACTCTGGTAGCCCAGGCTCGCCATCGCAAGCACCATTATCGAAAATATTGCAATCGCCGCGACCACCAGCACAAGAACTAATCCGTTATGGGTGCGGCAGCTATGCTTAGGCATTAGTGGTACTCCGTTTTCTTGTTTATCAGTTGTGCATGATGGCCGAAGAGACCAGCGAGGCGGTCTCACTTCCGTTGTCCAGGAAAAGTGACATTTTCAGCGCCGTGCCAATCCCGGTGAACACACAGGTGGATACGTCCTCGGCCAGGACGTCGGTGCGAAGCTGGGTTCTGGGACTCCTGATCCCGTGCTCAGCGAGCAACCGGCCGTTGGACAAATAGAATCTTGCGTATCGGTCCGGCATGGCTGCGTCATTGTTGGCTGTGTTGTTCCAATACTCGACTTCGACGCTGGTTTGATCCGGGCTGATTGTGTAACGCCTTGCGGATTTTCGGACCGTTCCGTCGAATGCCTTTCTTGCTATATAGGCGTCGGCGACAACATCGCTGTGGACACGCCTGAACATCCGGCCCCATCCTCGCTGAGTGTTTATCATGAAAATTCCTATGGCGGCTATAACGATCCCCGCAATGACAATGGTTATCATCAACTCCAAAAGTGTTAGACCATTTCGACGTTTCATCCTGTTACGCACCATAATTTCATTAGCTCTCAGGAAGGGCTAATATCCTTCGTATGTTGTCCAGCTAAACGACTTGTCCGCGTCGGTAGCGGCGGCCTGTCCGCAGTTCCTTTGCGCCCATGCGACGGTGACGTTAACCAGCCGAGGCTCGTCGGCTGCGTCCTGATAAGAAAGCGTGACGAAGTAATTCGCCCGTGCAGCAGTGATAATGTAACTGCCCAGAACGTTCGCCAGTGCGGCCGGCGGCTCTATTGACGCTGAATCCGTAATGACCAGTTCCGACCCGATTGCTTCCAGAGGCGCGAAATCCGCCCCGGCACCCTGGGCCTTCCAGGCTTCGAGAAGGGTCATGCCAACACGGCAAGCGGTAATATGAAGGTCCGAACTTCGCGCGGCAAGGGCCGTGTAGTACTGATAGGACAGCCCAGCGGCTACAACCGAAACCAGCAGCAGAATCGTCACCATCAGTTCAACAAGGCCGATGCCTTCGATTCCTACATGATTTCTACGGGAGCTATTCATCCTGTCCATACAAAAAAGGTTTTGCGGCGGGAATTGTGGGTTCCCGCCGCAAAATGCGACACCTACGGCGTTTCGGTCCAGGTACCCTCTTCATCCAGCGTTACCTGGGATGGTGTGGAAATCCCAGCTGGAGCATCTACGGTTATCGTAAATGTTAGAGGTGGGTCCGCAGTCTCGTCATATGCCGTTGTCCATGAGTAATCTGAGAAACTGAAATATGTTCCTGTAAGGTCGGTTTGTGCAAAGCCAAGGGTTGCAAGACTGGGCGTGTCCGCCCCGTAAGAGCCGTCAGCCCCTTTTTCGGCTGAGTAGGCGCGTATCGCCGTTGCAAGCGTACCCGCCATTGCCTTGCCCTCCGACCATTTTGCCGCGTCGATTCTTCCGCGCATTATGGGAATCGCAACTGCTGCCAGGATCGCCACAATAAGGATGACAACCATCAGCTCAATCAGTGTGAAACCTTTCCGTGCTTTCATAATCTTGCCCCCAATAAAAGTGACTCATTTTTACCGCCCCGTATTTCTTCGGCCAAATCGCCCAACTTGTTGAATTCTTCGCCAAAAAATTATTGCTGGATATCTGAAATCGTAAAAACCGGCAAATAAAGCGCAATCACGACCACAAGCACCACCATTCCGACGCAGACAATCAACGCCGGCTCGAGGACGCTCATCACCGTCGTTACCGCGCTTTCGACCCTTCTTTCGTAATAGCTGCTGGTTCGATCCAGCACGTAAGGCAGCGAGCCGCTCTCTTCGCCGACCTGCACCATCTTAACGAGCAGCCTCGGGAAAAAGCCGGTCGCCGCCATACTGGTTGATATCGCCGCTCCATTAACGATCTGCTCACGCGTAAAGCCCATCGCATGCCTTACAACGTGGTTCCTGCTCATATTGGTGAGTATATCCAGCGCATCAAGGACCGACACGCCGGTGGCGAGCAGGGTGGCGAACGTTTTGCAGAACATTGCAACGACAGCCTGAGTCTTGACCCGTCCTATAAGCGGGATTTTCAGCGCCAGTTTGCTCAAACTCTTCCAGCCCCTTTGCGTCTTGGAATAAGCTACCAATCCTCCAATCGTCGCCAGTCCGACCAGAAAAGCAAGAAAAATATTTTCCACAATTCCATCATACACGCCCATAAACATTCTCGTAAACAGCGGCAGCTTCCCTCCTATAGTCGCGAAAATTACCTTGAACCGCGGAATAATGAAGACCATTATGAAAACAACCAGGATAACCATAAATATTACGACAAACATCGGATACGCAAGCGTAACCTTCACTTTTCGCATCAGTTTGTCCTTGCCGTCGTAGTATTCGGCAAGCCTGTTCAAGGCCGCCGGAAGCGCCCCGCCCGTTTCACCGGCCATCACCAGTGAACAGAACAAGTTGTCAAAAACCTTCGGAAATTGGCTTATACTACCGTGAAGCGTCGCGCCTTTTTGCATATGCTCAATCGCCTGCTTGAGAACTCGCTGAAAAAGCTCGTTCTCGCTGTCCTGGCTTATTGTTTCGATTGCCGATATAAGCGGCACACCTCCTTCTATCATCGTACAGAGCTGCCAGCAGAACGATGCGAGTTCGGAGCTTTTGACCTTTCCACTTCGAAATAGCCGCCCCGCCTTTCTTTCCTTGCCGGAGACCTCTGTTATTTCAATTGGTATCAGCCCCTGCTCACGTAATGAGATAAGGGCCTGTTGCCTTGAGACCGCGTACCTTAGCCCCTCTCTTTTCTGACCGGCAAGGTTCTTGGCAACGTATCTGAAACCGCTCATTTTTCCCCCGCCAACATCATGCAATTTCCAATTCATTTGCCGCTTCTACGGTCGCCAAAGCCGGCTCGGCCCAGGATTCATCAATCGTGCCTGCCTCAGTCAACTCTTTGATGGCATCTTCCATGGTGCACATTCCGTGCTGTTTTCCCGATTGAATGAGGCTGTATATCTCCTGGGTCCTGCCCTTTCTGATCAGCGCCCGCACGGCGCCGGTGGCAGCCATAATCTCGCACGCCAGAACCAGCCCCTCATTATCTTTCATCGGGATCAACTGCTGCCAGATTACCCCGCCCAGTGCCTCGGCAAGCTGTATTCTAATCTGCTGATTCTGCTCGGACGGAAACATATCGATCAACCGGTTTGCCGACGCGACGGTTCCGCGCGTGTGCAGCGTTGCCAGCGTCAGGTGCCCGGTTTCGGCCAATGTCATGGCCGCCTGCGCGGATTCGCGGTCACGTATTTCCCCGACCATTACCACGTCCATAGATTGTCGAAGGACGCGGCGCAGCGCCTCTTGAAAACTGTTGGTGTCGATGCCGACCTCCCGCTGGTCGATGGTCGAAAGCACGTGCTCGTGGACATATTCGATCGGGTCCTCGATGCATACTATATGCCGCGTCCTGCTTCTGTTGATGTAATCGATCATTGCTGCGATCGTGGTGCTCTTTCCGCTGCCGACCGGCCCGGTTACAAGAACAAGGCCCTGGTGAAGCATAGCAAATCGTCGTATAATCAGCGGCAGGTTCAGGTCCTCAAAAGACGGTATCTTGTTGGGCACGATTCTCGCCGCCAGTGCAACGCTGCCGCGTTGATAATACATGTTGACCCGAAAACGTCCCACGCCTTCTAAAAACAGCGAAAAATCGTATTCTTTTTCCTTTTCGAAACGTTGAAGCTGCTCATCGCCAAGCACCGACCGGCAAATGTAATCCGTATCCGAAGACGTCACGTCCTCCTGGCCTATTGAAACAAGCTCGTTGTATACACGAAGCTGAGGGGGTTTTCCCGTCGTCACGATTAAATCGCTGGCCCCCTCGGTAGTGGCCAACTGTCGAAATAAGCTTTCCGCAAATTCCCTGTCTTTCATATTAGCCCCCCCTTTTCGGCTATTCATTCATACAGTCACCCGCAAACCATTCACGCTTCGTTCTCTGCGAACGCGGTGTTGATTACTTCCTCGGCGGTTGTCAGGCCCTCGATGACCTTTCTTGCCCCGCTGTCAGCCAACCCTCCGAATCCGCTCTGCCTTGCCATGCCCCTGATTTTGGCTTCACTTGCGCCCTCGATGACCGCCTCTCGGATTTCAGGGGTCATAACCAGAAATTCAAAAATCGGCAGCCTGCCCAGATACCCCGTATTCCCGCAGGCGCCGCATCCCTTTCCGTAGTAAACCTTCGTCTCCTGGCCTTTCTGCGTGTCCATTTTCAGTCGCTTGAGCGTCTGCTCATCCAGAACAGCCGGCTGCTTGCACCGTTCGCAAATCCTGCGGACGAGACGCTGGGCAATCACCAGGTTCAGCGTTGAGGCCAGCAGGTATCGGTCGATTCCCATGTACGCCATCCGCGTCAGCGCACTCGGGGCGTCGTTGGTATGAAAAGTGCTCAAGACCAAATGGCCCGTGAGAGACGCCTTGATTGCAATCTCGATGGTTTCGGCGTCTCGAATCTCGCCGATAAATATTATGTCCGGGTCCTGCCTCAGGATCGCCCTCAGGGACACGGCAAAATCCAGATCTATTTCGGGCTTGACCTGAATCTGGTTTATCCCTTTCAACCGATATTCGATAGGATCCTCGACGGTCGTAATGTTCTTTCTCGGGTCCCTCAGATAGCTGAGGGCCGAATACAACGTCGTAGTCTTTCCGCTTCCTGTGGGTCCGGTCACAATAATTATTCCGTGCGGCTGCTGGAGGATTGTTTTCAGTTTCTCGAGAAGCTCCGGCTCGAATCCAAGAACATCAAGGTCGTGGTTCACTGCCGCCTTGTCGAGTATACGCATTACGACTTTTTCGCCGTAAATGACCGGTATGGTCGAGACCCTAACGTCGATTTCCCGACCCGGCGCCTTTACTTTGAATCTTCCGTCCTGCGGAAGGCGCCGCTCTGCGATGTCCATCTGCGACAAAATCTTTATCCGTGTCACGACGCCGGCCTGCATCTTTGTGGGGGGGGGAACCATGCTGCGAAGCAAACCGTCCACACGCATTCGAACGTCCATCGAGTGTTCCTGAGGCTCAATATGAATGTCACTGGCACGGCTTTTGATTGCCTGGCTCAGTAGAAGGTTCACGAATTTTATTACCGGCGCCTTTCCCGCAGCTTCCTCGCTGCTGATATTTGCTTCGACAAGGTCCTCAAGGACCCTGTCGAGCGGCGGTATCTCCTCGTCGTCCCTGGCGACCTCGGTTTCAACCAGGTCCCGGAGGTGTTCTTCTTCGATGTACGAGCCGTGGTACACAGCTTCTCTGGCCTTTTGGATCCTTCTGCTTGTGCTAATGACGGGGCAAATTTCGCGCCGCGTCTTCGAGCCTACTATGTCAAGGGCCACAAGATCGAGCGGGTCCGCCATGGCCAAAACAATCCTTCCGTCTTTTTCGCCTGTGGCCAAAAGATTAAAACGCTCGGCAACGCCTTCGGGTATCGTCCGAGCGACGCGCATGTCTATCTCGCTGACATCATCAAGAGCGGCGTAATCAATCGACAGAAATTCTCCCAGGGCCACCGCAATCTGGTCTTCTGTCAGCAGGTTGAGCGACAACAAAGCCTCGCCAAAGCGAATGTTGTTGTCCTGTTGTTTCCGAAGCACTTCCGCCTGGCTTTGCTCGTCCATCAATCCTTTAGCTATAAGCCACTCTCCAAAATGCTTGTTTTTTTCCAGTTGAACTGCTTCCTGACTCACTTGCCAAACGCCCCCCAGCTTGAACCCCAAATTGAGCACATTCTATTTCGTCACGTAAGGCTTACAAATTGACAAAGAAATGGTTCCTCGGCTGTGTGTGTCGGGGCCGGTACGTATTCATTCGGGCACTCGAACCTTGTCTATAATAGGGCTCCAACACTGTAAAGACGGCACGCGGAAATCAGAGCATCCGCCCAACGGCTGAGAAGTGGTTTTTTCCATAATCCTCATGCATAATCTGGTTCTTTGCCCGGCTTCCACTTTATGTTGCAGCCTATACTGGGTTTCTGGGATTTGGTGACCTGCTTGCCGTGCAGAACAGCGTTAATAGCATCCCTGAGGTCGGCGCCGGTAATTGGGACATCGTTTCCGGGACGACTGCCATCCATCTGGCCTCGGTAAACCAGATTCCTCTGCTTATCAAACAAGAAGAAGTCGGGTGTGCACGCAGCGCGATATGCCCTGGCAACTTCCTGGCTCTGGTCATAAAGATACGGAAAGCTGAAACCGGCTTCCTCGGCTACCTTGGCCATCATTTTCGGACCGTCATCCGGGAAGCTGTCCACATCGTTGGAGCTGATTGCCACAACGGCGACGCCTTTTTCCTGCCACAGCTTTACGAAATCGACAAGTGAGTGTAAAACATGCTTCACGTACGGACAGTGGTTACACATAAATATGACCAGAAGGGCCGGTGCCTGGTCGAAATCACTCAGTGACCGGGTATTCCCGTTCGTATCGGGCAGGCTGAAATCAGGCGCCGCGGTGCCCAGTGGAAGCATTGTTGAAACCTTTACAACCATAAGACGTCCTCCTTAGCAAGCCGGACCTTCAATTTTGCTGAAACCTTCAGGCATTCTGTTGCATTTTCTTCGTGCTCACGTCAAAACCCTTGAAGACCGTTTGGGCAGCATCCGGTCCCACATTGTGTTTGCGTACCTGACGTATTCGTCGGGATCGATAAGCAACTGGTGCAGCTTATTGTCGGTCTCGGGGCCGATTCGCCCCGTTTTCACGAATTCACGCCCTGCCTCATACAGCAGCTCCTTATATTCCTTCACTGCGGGTTTGAAAGAGGACTCCTCTTTGCTCACAAGCAATTGACCGGCGGCCGGCCGATAAATCTCAGCAACGATCTGCGTGTGCATTGTTCTGGCCATCCGCTGGAAGAACACTCTTAGAACCTGAAAATGACTCTGCTCCGGCAGAGCGCAGCAGGAAATCACCATCAGCTTCGGATGCTTCTTGTATCGGGCGCGCAGGCGGTACTCACCGGCCGGGTCTTTCTCGCAGTAAGGTTCGAGAATGGGCGTCAGCCTGTCAATAAAAGTCTTCATAAGCGTGGTGACATTATCTATGTAAACAGGGGTGGCGAGAATGGCTGCGTCACAGCCCAGGAAGGACTTTATTAATCCGCTCATGTCATCCTTGAAGACGCATTGGCCGGGTGTTTCGTAAAAACACACCCCGCACCCCGTACAGGCATTGATTTGTTTTTCCACGAGCGGGATATTGCGGACTTTGGCCCCGGCATTATGGGCTCCGGCCAGAAACTCCTGGACAATGACGTTGGTATGTCCTTCAATCCCCCATGGACTTGCGTTGAACGCTGTAATGTTCATCGTGTACTTGTCTCTATTCGACCATCTTCAACATCTCTTAACCGATGGCTGTACTTGCCTGGCGAGCCCAGCTCCCCAGGCGGGACGGCGAAATCATCGGTTGAATTTCATCTTTGCCGTTGACCTTCGGGTAATGCGGCAATCTCGGCTCGCAAACTCGATACAACCGGTTCTTATAGACCGTCGACGGGCGGTATCGGCGGCTAATCCATTACCTCAATTTCCTTCTGTCCCTGCCACGGACCGTGAAGATTACAGCAGCCGACGGCGCGTAGTCTATTGTAAACTTCGTCCAGAACGACGGAGACATTCATAAACCCACCGGTCACGCAAGTCCCAGCCAGGTATGTGTCATCCGCATAAAGCTCTATAAACTCTATATAGTGGCCCGGCTCGTTCGGATGCCCGGCATACCGGCCTACTTTGACCGTAACCTCAAATAACTCGCCCTTTCTAACGCTTTTCGGGGCGGCTATCGCGGGCAGGTGCATCCTTTGCAGGTCTGCAAGACCGTCGTGATGTTTAAGCGCGCCCATACGAGAAAAAAAATCAGGTTCACAATGCATAATACTCGACATTATCTGCTCCCCTGCGGCGCCGGCAGAATTGCTTTTCCCGCGAATTTGGTTTCGATGTACAAACCCCGAGTTCGCGAGCAGGCAAAACACACATAGCACAGCAACCCACCGGATCGACCGATGGTGACATTATTTTATCGGTGGGGACAAGCCGGCTCGGAGACCTGCTCAAAAACTTCGTAACTTAGATGTTCATCGTGGCTTTTTACGCACAGATCAGCCAGCGACATGATTCCTACAGGTTCTCCTTCGCTGTTTAGAACCAGCAGCCGCCGAATCATATGCTCTTCCATAATCCTCGCCGCTTCGCTCAGGTCGTCGTTCTCGAAGCAGTACTGCACTTCCGGCGTCATCACCTCATTAACACTTGTTGACGAAGGGTTTTTGCCCTCTGAAGTTGCACGTATGGTTATATCGCGGTCCGTAATCATTCCTACCAGTTCATCGCCCTCACTGACAGGCAAAGCTCCGATCTCAAGTGACCGCATTTTCTGCGCAGCCTCCTGCAGGCTGGCCATTGAATCAATCGTTTCCAAACCCCTTGTCATAATCTCTTTAACCTGCATCGTACATCTCCTTTCGAACTAGACTGGCTTTGTCTCGGTTCAATTTGGCGTAAAACGAGAAAAATTCATACAGCGCTGATGATTCTTACTATCCGCATTACCGACACACCGACCGATTCTTCGATGCTCGTACGTTCCTACTTTTTCAAACAAAAGAATATCCTGCCGTTAAAACCCCCATAAGCGGTTCTCTGCATTAAAAGTACTTGCAGGTGTTATCGACAAATCAGAGCCAGACATTAAAAATAAATCACAGCTTTTTTTAAAATGGCGACAAATATCAGCGCCGTAAGCAGCATCCGCTGCTTGATTTACTGCGCATATCTGAATCTCGGCGCATCCGTGACCTTCTTATAAGCCCCATCGTCACCGGCGCCAATTTCTTTCGGCACAGTAACCCTTAAGGATTAAAACTTAAAGCGGGTGTCAAGCTTGAACAAACGTGTCATCGGCAAGTTCAGCACTTCCGAGTCTTTGAGCGACAACGTCGAACGAATCTGCTCCAGGATATGCTCAGCCCTCTCATTGTCGGGCGCGATTATTGTAAACCAAATATTGAACAGGTCTTTCCTGAGATAGCTGTGTGTCACCTCCGGAAACTCACCTATGGCTTTCGCAGCCGCCTCCACAAGGTCCGGCTTGACGCTTATCGCGGCTAAAGTGCTGTAAAAGCCCAACTTGTGCGAATTGAGGCTCGCACCCATTCGCCTGACAGCACCATCGCAAATCAGCCTGTTGAGCCTTGCCAGCAGTCCGTCAACAGAAATCCGTAGCCTGCGGGCAAGCACATCGTAAGGCCTTTCCACCAATGGAAACTCATTCTGAAGTGCTTCCAGCAGCCGCCGATCCACATCATCCATCCTGCTTTTCCCGCGCAAACCCGATCTCTCAACATTCACGCAACCTTCTTGGTCAACTCCCAGGCACGCGCTATCGCTTAGACACACACCCTGCGAAACACACGCCCCTTTTTGCTTGACTGCAAACGGTTGGCAGACAATACTACCTTAAACTTGCGCAAATGTAAACCGAGAGTCGTCATGGCAAAAGGAAAAGTATATCTCGTGGGCGCAGGGCCCGGCGATGCGGAGTTGATTACATTAAAGGGCTGTCGCCTTATCGCACAGGCCGACGTAATTATTCATGACCGCCTGATACCAATGGAGCTGCTCAGGCTCGCAAGGGCCGACGCCGAAGTCATATCCGTCGGCAAGTTCGCCGGAAAACACACACTGGCGCAGGATAAGATAAACGCTCTGCTCGTTGAAAAAGCCGCAGACAATAGAATTGTCGTAAGACTCAAAGGCGGCGACCCGTATCTTTTCGGTCGCGGCGGCGAAGAAGCCCAGGCTTGTGCCGAGGCTGGAATCGAATTCGAGGTCGTACCCGGCATCACCAGCGCTCTTGCCGGACCGGCTTACGCCGGGATCCCCCCCACGCATAGAGACTATACTTCGAATGTCGCGATAGTAACCGGACATCGAAAGGAAGAAGCCGACCTTGAGATACCGAAAGCTGGCACCCTCATTTTTCTGATGGGTGTCGCGAACATCGCGAAAATAATACACTCGCTTCTAAGAGCAGGCTACTCAAACCAGACCAGAATCGCCGCCGTGGAAAAAGGAACCTGCTACGAACAAAGGGTTATTATCGGAAGACTGGACGATTTCCTCGAAAAAGTCCGACGCGAGCAGCTTCGAACACCTGCCGTGTTCATAGTAGGCCGCGTCGTTGAACTGAGCGAGAAACTCAACTGGTTCTCAAAAAAACCGAGGATACTGCTTCCCGGAACGCACCCGGACAAATATCAACACCTCGGAACCATCGTGCACAGACCCCTGATTAAGTGCGTGGGGCTGTCCGACTACACCGAAGCTGACAAGGTCTTGAAGAACGCCGGTGCTTTCGACTGGCTGGTGTTCACAAGCACCAACGGCGCCAGATTCTTTTTCGAAAGGTTGAACGCACTCGGGCTCGACGCAAGGGCCTTCGGCGCGGCGAAGGTGGCGGCGATCGGCAAAACCACTGCCGAAAAGCTTAGAACCTTCGGAATACTTGCCGACATCCAGCCGAAGCTCGAATCAAGCGTCGGACTGCTCGAAGAGTTTGGGAAAGTCGACGTCAAGGGCAAGAGAATCCTTCTTGCCAGGCCAAAGGTCGGTCCGAGCACTCTGGTCGATAGTTTGAAAAACATCGGTGCCCGCCCCGAGTGTGTCGTCGTATACGAAAACGTCGAGAACGAACCCGAAGAAGTTGATTTCGAATTCATCGACCAGGTACTCTTCACAAGCGGCTCGACGGTCCGGGCCTTTATTAAACGATATGGGCCTGTGCCCGCAGGAAAGAAAGTGTATTGTCTTGGAAGACCAACAATGGCTGAAGCCCAAAAACACAACATACAGGCCGAGATTCTGCCTGAAAAAAGGCGACCGGTTCCAGACTGATCCCCAGAAGTCTCAAGACTCGGTACCCTAACCGCCTTTGCCGTGCGGTCGAACAAACTGAATAAGAAGGGATTTGCGATGTATGAACGGATTAAGAAATTCTTAACCTCGCGATGTGCTTCCTGCAAAATGCACGCCTACGCCGATTCGAAGCCGGATTCTATCATCAGCAGGCTCTGGCGTTGGCACACAAGCTGGTGCCCTGTCTGGAAGATGTACCAGCGGGCCCTGGCCGCAGAGGAAAAAACATCCGAGCAGCAGGCCGGGACCGATGACAAGACCTAATCCGGCATCGGGAAAACTTCGCCGCTGGAGGCCAACAGGGCTTTTGTTTCCGAATCGAGCCCGATTTCTTCGTCGCTTAGGTAGCATGCCGGCTCCGGCGCCCAGGGGTCTTTGAAGTGCAAATCGGCGCGGACGCGCAGGCTCCCGCCGCAGGCGTCGAAGAATTTGCACATACGGCATCGGCCCTTCACATAACTTCGACGGTCTCGCAGGCCCTTCAGCAGCGGCTCATCCGAGTCGGTCCAGATTCGGCTGAACGGTTTCTCGCGGACATCGCCCAGGTCGTAATGCCCCCAGAACTGGTCCGGATGCACCCTGCCGTTAAAATCGATACACCCGATTCCCACCCCGCTGCTGTAAAGCCCTCCGCCGTTCCAGGTCAGAAGCTTCCAGACATTCTCCGCCCGCTCGTCGCCCTCGGTGAGCAGCTTCAGGTACAGATAAACCCCGTCAGCATGGTTGTCGACGGTCAGAATGTCGGTCTTCCTGCCGGATTCTTTGAGCCGTCTGGTCTTGGCCAATATCGTGTCGAGCGCATTTCGGCTTTGAGCGTGAGTAAGACATTCGGCGGCGATGCCTGCGCCTCTGCCGCTCGGCACAAAGTGATAAAAGCAGGCCCGCTCAATGCCCTCAGCCTCGAAAAACTTGAACACACCCTCCATGTCTTCAATGTTTCTGCGGGTAAGCGTAAGCCTAAGCCCAACGCGAATACCCGCCTCCATACAGTTTCTTATACCTTCGACCGCCCTGTCGAAAGCGCCTTCGACGCCTCTGAACCTGTCGTTGACAGCCCCTATCCCGTCAAGGCTGACACCAACATACGAAACGCCCGCACGCTTCATCTTTGCCGCCGCATCAGCCGTTATGAGCGTGCCGTTAGTAGAAACAACCGTCCGAAGGCCGCGCCCGGCCGCGTATTCCATCAGCTCGAACAAATCTTTCCGCATCAAAGGCTCGCCGCCTGAAAAGAGCACCGACGGAACGCCGAACCCGGCAAGGTCATCCAGCACATCCTTGGCTTCGCCGGTCGTCACGTCATTACTGCTCTTATCAGGCCCGCTGTCATTATAACAGTGAACGCATTTCAGATTGCAAAGGCGAGTGATGTTCCAAACAACGATAGGCCGCCTCTCCGCGGCGTTCTTCGGAACCACCTCGCCCTCGCGCTCGCCGGACCCTTTCTTGCCGTAGCGAAGCCAGTCGCCCGGTGTCACCTGGCCGCAGTACAGTTTGCTGATGTTTATCATAACCTCAACCTCGCCCGACCGCCTCGGGCGGAATGTATACGCAAAACGGCTCCTCGGCCATATAGTTGCCCGTGGCTGCATAAGCCCTTGCGCGGCAGCCGCCGCATAAGTGTCTGTAACCGCAGACCCCGCACTTGCCTTCCAGCCTCTCGCTGTCACGCATTCGTGCAAGATCGGCGCTGTTGCGCCAGATGTCCAAGAGCTTACGCTGGAGAATATTACCGCACTTTACCGGCAGATACCCGCACGGAAAAACGTCGCCCTGATGGCTGACAAACAGCACTCCCACCCCCGCCAGGCACCCCCTCGACCGACCGCTGCGGTCGCTTGCGCCCGGAACCGGCTGAGCCTCTTTTCCTGCGTCAGGCGCCTTATATAGGCCCTGCTCCCTGATGACGCGCTGATAGTGCGGGCCGCACGTGACCTTAACCTGGAGCTCACCCCGCCTTTCCAGCCCGCAAATCTCAACCAGCTTCTGCTCGTATTCCTGCGGCGAAAGCATATCGGTCTTTGCAAGGATTTGCCCGCAGCCGACCGGCACGAGCACGAATATGTGCAGCGCCACGGCGCCGAGCGACTTTGCCAGTTCGTAGACGTCTTCCAACTGCTCGGCGTTGCGTTTGGTCAGCGTAACGTTTATCTGAAACGGTGCCCCTTGGCGATGCAGGTGTCCAATACCTTCCAGCGCATTTTCGAAAGAGCCTTCCATCTGCCGCAGTCTGTCGTGAGCTTCCGCAGTGGCTCCATCCAGACTCACCGCGACACGGGCTATCCCGCTGTTCTTTATCTGCCTGGCGCTTTGCTCATCAATCAAGGTCGCATTTGTCGCAAGAGCCGTCGTAATCCCGGCTTCTCTTGCTTCGCACACAAGCTCGAACAAATCCTCCCGGCAAAGCGGCTCGCCACCCGAAAAAACAAGCACCGGCATTATTGCCTGGCTCTTCCCCAACTCGGCCAACTGGTTGATAAGGTCCTTGGCCTGCCCGGTCGATAAGTCCTTGTCAACCGCTTCATCGCTCTCGAGCCGGCGGCAGTGCGCACAACTCAGGTTGCACCTGATCGTGCTCTCCCAAAACAACAGCCTGAGAATCTGATTCTGTTTCATAGAAACCCGGAAGCATTGAGGCGCCGGTCGCCGCACGCTCCATGACTTTATTATGCCTGCTCGCCCGTAATATACGTTGGCGCCGCCTTCTTGAGTTCCTTTTCCGTGACGAGCACGCGATATTCCGTAACACCGCACGCCTGGCTCATCCGCTCAACCGTTCGCCGGAGCTGCTCCTCGTCGCCGCCATGGACCATCGTATACAAATTATAGGGCCAGTTCTCAGCCGTCTGACGCTCGTAAACGTGGCTGACCTGCTCGAATCCGGCGAGTATTTGCCCCACTTCTTCGATACGCTCGGCCTCCACACGCCAGACGACCATCGCGCCCGCCCCCAGGCCCAGCCTGAAATGATTCAGTATAGCCCCCACCCGACGCAGCTTGCCGCTTTTCTTCCACCCTTGAAGTATCTCAAGAAGCTCGCCCGTACCAATCTCCACACGCCGCGCAATATCCGCATAAGGCGTCCGCCCAGCCGGCAGCCCCTCCTGAACCGCACCCAATACCCTGCCCTCGACATCTGATAGCCGGTCATTCAATTTCTGTTCTTCCAACTTCTAAAACCAGAAGTGCTCGCGCAAGTACCCAAAAAGGCCAAAAACTGCAAAACAATTATACCCGACCCAGCCGCCATTCGCAAATAAAGCTCACTCCGCTTCTGCGCTGCACACTTGCGATATCAAAGGTACGCTTCTTCGATTGGACTTCTGGCGAGTCTTTATCGAACTGAAGAACGGAGAGCAGGTGACAATTGGTAGATTTTGTTCGCAGGAGACTTCGCAATTGATCGGGGAATACCTTCTATTACCGTAGTTGACCGTTACCCATACCACTACACGTCAAAAACCCTCTAATACGTGAGCGTATAGTTTCAGTCCCACCAAACCCAGTGCTTTTCTAAGTAAGCGAGCAGCACCTGTCCAGTATATATCTTTTGTTCATTTGCCGTGTAGGTGAATACATGTGGGCTGTTGAACCGCCCGTGAAATCCAGTGTATGCCATTACCAGGTTTTTGCCGACCTCAAGACGCAGAGAGTTAGCGTCGAAAGGATCAATAACATTCTCCTTGGCCGAAAGGAATGTGACGTGCAATTCGTGGCCTTCCTGCAGAGCTTTTTCAGATACTCCGTAGGCGAGCCGTTTCCACACGTCCATACCCTGCCTTGTAAGTTCCAACACCTCATCTATTCTTCTAAGAGCCAATATTTCATGACTTCTCTTCAGGAACACCAGTAACTCTTTTCTAACGGTATCCTTATCCGGAGGAATCCTGTTGCCCACGGCGAAAATAGGAAGTTCATAGTGTATATCAGCGTCGAATTCGGCAAGCCACTGCTGCCCCTTTTCTGTCGGAGGAACCATTCTCTCCAGAGCCCTTGACTTGACTTCCTCATTCCGCATAACGTCTATTTCCACCCTTACCGTGTCTTTCCACCTGCCTCGAAGTGTGAGGCGATTGGCGCCCGGCTTGAGATACTGGTTTATCTGGATGATACTGCTTCCGGTGGAATAGAACGCAATTGGGTTATGATTCAACAGTATGAGAATCTGGTTCTCTGCTGCCTTGCGGTCGGATACTGCTTGCATCTCGGTATACTCATAGGGGCCGGGTGTCTCGATTATGAGCACGTATGTATCTGGTGTGCTGCATTGCGGGTGTTCTGCTTCGGCCATAAAAAATGCCAGAAAAACGGTGGCAACAAGCAATACCGCCACGGCGCGAATCAACCAGAAGTACCGTGACTTCATCGAAGCACACCTTGAAAGAGATAAGAAGATACGCTGCTTTTTTCCGCTCTTGGTTTTAGTCTTATTGGCAAATAGGGGACCCTTACTTGTTTTGGTTCCC
>Ga0180438_10002465_pt1 | contig 30123 bp, 28 predicted proteins | sample SS_ome_12_FD_132455 | JGI IMG/M metagenome (GOLD analysis project Ga0180438, IMG submission 132455) | Hypersaline lake sediment archaeal communities from the Salton Sea, California, USA - SS_3_D_2 metaG | ecosystem: Environmental > Aquatic > Non-marine Saline and Alkaline > Hypersaline >...
CTTAAGACTTTCAATGCTCTCAGCAGCGAGTAAGTTCTCAATGGTGTCAAAATGGTCCAGAAGTTTCTGGGCAGTCTTCTCTGCAAGGCCCGGTATTCCCAGCGCCGCCAGGAATTTTTCAGGGGTGGTATGTTGGCTCTTCTTAATCTCCTCTATAATTTTCTCTCCAGAGCTCTTCCCCCAGCCTTCAAGAGAGGCTATGTCCTCTACCCCAAGATTGTACAGGCCCCCTATAGAAGGCAGCTTAGAGACACCTTGAAGCTCATCCACAAGGCTCTCGCCGATACCGTCTATCTTCAGAACCTTGATCCAATTCATTATTCTGAAGAAGTTCCTGCGAGGACACTTTTCATTGATACATTTTAACTGGACGCCGTTATTGGATAGTTCTGAGTTGCAGGAAGGACACTTTAAAGGTATCTCTATGTCTTTATTTTTGTGTTCGAGCACCTCCACGATTTTCGGTATGATATCTCCGGCTTTCACCACCATGACGATATCACCTATACCAATCTGAAGTCTCTGGATCTCGGCGATATTGTGTAAGGTAGCCTTTGAAATGACTGATCCATCAATTTCAACCGGATTTATCCACCCGAGAGGTGTCACCACACCTGTTCTTCCAACGTCGAATGAAACGTACTTGATCTCTGTAATGGCACCGGGAGGGTCAAACTTCCAAGCTATCTGGGCCCTGGGCCTATTATTGACATGACCGGCTTTCTGCTGAACCTCTGAGGAGCTTACTTTTACAACCATGCCGTCTATTCTGAAGGGATACTTGTCCCTGTTTTTCTTCATGTGATTATAGGCTTTAACCATCTCCTCTATATCACCCGTGGTCTGTCCCGGAGACTTGAATCCCAAAGTAGCCAGTAATTCCAGCTTCTTGTCCTCATTGAGGGTTTCTTTTCCGAATTCTATCACATCGTACGGTATGACCCATAGATATTCACAGAATCTGCCATCAAGGGCTCGGCTTATTCCGGCAGCTGCGTTTCTGGAGTTGCTGTACTTATCATCCTCTTCGAGTATATCGTTGATACGGTCAAAATCGTTGTTCGGAAGAAGTATCTCTGCCCGTAATACGGTATCTGTTTCCAGTTTGAGGTCTGTGAGAACACCTCGCATACGGATAACATTAGGGGTAATAACTTCACCCTCTTCATTGTTCCCACGAGTAACGGATCTAGCAAGAGTTACTTTCCCATCCTGTTTCTTATAGACCAGAGAGAGACTCAGACCATCAAGTTTAGGTTGGGCTACAAATGTCTGGCCCTTAAATTTTTCAGACCAGATCCTAAACTCATCCTCTGAATGGACCTTATTGAGACTGCCCATGTTTATTTCATGGGCAGTCTTCTCCCAAGAAGAAGAGGGTGTGTCACCTATTTTACTCAAAATAGGATGATCCGGGTCCTTCTCTCTCACAAAGTCCTTCAGGGCATCATACTCCTGGTCTGACATGATAGGATGCCCACTTGAATAATAGGCCCTATCGGCCTCCAGGATTCTCTCGATGGTCTTCTTAAGATTCATTCGTCCTCTTCCTGTTCATCATCCAGGGACTGCTCTTCTTCATCTTCGGAGTCGGTAAGGAGACTAGCAAGGATCATGTCGTACTGTCTGAATGATTCTGTCGCGACTTCTTTCAGTTCAAGGATGAAGGACCTCATATCCATTTTAAGGTCTGGGTCCTCAATATTCATGAAGTTGCTCAGTGTCGAATCATAAAGACCTGTAAGGGTCCTCATTTTGTCTTTAAGAACGAAAGCCAGTAAGAGAGAAGACTTCGTACTGTTTCCTTCTATCTGACCAAGAAATTCTTCGAACTCTCTGTCGTCCATTTCAGCAGACATTCAAATCTCCTCCGAATAAGGTACTAATACAAAGATGACCCTGACATCTTAATGATAACTAAAAGGGGTCCAATAATAAAGTAAGTATGAGATACTTGGCCTAAGTCACATAAAGATAACTATTTATATATACATATATATTATTTCTTTTTTATTGTTTATGGATGTTCCGAAGGAACAGACAGAAACAGTAGTGATAGTAGATAAGAAAAGGATACAGGTAACTGTGATTCTCCGGAAATTAGAAAAATATAAGTCACTGGAATTAAAGGACTTAAGTATAAGTGATTGGAAACATTGGACTTAGAAAACCCATTTCAGGAACTTTATAAATGACCTCAGAAATGGTATCATCCAGTATGAAGGTTCTATCTATCTGTAGTCCGGATCGTATTTCCCTGAATATGTGTCTGAACTTCCTTAGGGGAAGACTGGGAAGGTCTTTTCCTGTTGGAGAACTCCATATTCTTATGTCCAGGGACTCCATAGATACCTATGTAAGAGACTTCTTGGAGAAACACGATGGCCGGGCCCTCTTCATCTTATATGCTAAACGGAAGGTGAATATAGATCCGGTGAAAGTAATCCCGGAGATACTTATGAATGTATCAGATGCCGTTATCTGGTTCAATCTTTATAGTACCTCCATGAATATACTGAAGGATACCATTGATTTTAAAGGACTTATGCATAGTGAATGGGTTTCTTCTGTGGAGAAACTGGGGAGAATACAGTCATGAAAGGAGGCTTTGTAGCCGCATCATGAAGGATATCGGGGCTAAACCTTACGGGGAGTGCCTTAAGGTAATCCGTAGGGGAATGGATAGTTCTATGACCCCTGGCAGTTATCGGTATCGTAACCGAAAGACCGGCTCCCAAACACGGTCTCTGAAGGGTTCATAGGACAAGCCGCTTCCGAGAGTAGCATGGTGTGATTTTGCAGGGGTTAGGACTCCGCTCCATCCTGCATGGGATGGTCAAAATGCCGCATACATCTTTACCGCGTCGGGGTCCCTTCGCGGACGGTGAAGGCAAAAAGGGGCGCTAATGGGAGATAGGCGTTCAATAAATAATATTGACAGAAACAGTAGTGATAGTAGATAAGAAAAGGATTCAGGTAACTGTGATTCTGATAAAAATCAAATGATTATGCGGTGCTGGCCTATCCAGCGAGATAATATAAGAATACGGTAGGGGGGTGCTATATAGGACGTTATGACTTGGCACTTGGTGCTACCCTTTCTGACGTTGAGTATGAGTTGGTTCCTGGAATTCCTAAGCTTTTTGAAGAGGCAAAACAGCAAAGATTTAGGAGCCATCAATATGTGACTCTTATGAGAGTCCTTCAAAACTATCTCAACAGGTTAGATAAGTCGAAATATCCTCCTGAAGGATTTATCATTTATGAGGATCATTACGGCTTAGGTTTGAAACCTGGAAATCTCTACACTCTTCTCATGCTTAATGGTATAGGCGTATCGTATGAACTCGTGAAAGATCGAAAAAGTATCAAAATAAAAGGCACTGTGTACTCTTACAATGGCTCGGTATAGCAGTATTTATGGTCATAGGGAAGTCCTATCCAGACTAGGTCCCATAAGGGATAGCCATGGTGCGTTTTTATTTACCGGCCCCGTAAACATAGGGAAACGAACAGTAGCTTTTGAAACTTCCAGATACTCATTGTGTATTAAGGATGGTCTGGACGGGTGTACCTGTAACTCATGTTCCGTGAATCTTCTTGATCATCCCGATTTTCTGTGTATTGGAACATCGGGTAAAGTGAAAGTAGCGGACATTGAGACCTTATTGGAGTTCGTTGAGAAGAAACCCTTCCTTTCAAAGAGAAGGATAGCTGTAATAGATAATGCTGATAACAGTACATGGGAAGCATCAAACCGATTACTCAAAATTCTTGAAGAGCCCCCTACTGGTTTCCAGTTCATCCTTATAGCTTCTAATCTTTCGACTATACTTCCCACCATACTATCCAGGTGCATTAAGTACACTTTCGGATCCCTTACTCAGGAAGAGCGCATTAATGTCGTCTGGAAGAAGTTGGGCTTCGATTTACCCGAGGCACGTATCATAGCGTGGATAGCATCCTGCGGGTGTCCTAGCATATATGAGAAAGCCGGGAGTTGTATCAAATGCCGAGAGCAGGCACTTGAGCTCATATCACTTTTTAAAAGAAATGATATAGTAGCCATCCTCGATTATTTGGAGAGGATAGAAAAGGAAGTACTCGATATATTCGTGTACATGCTTCAACTTCTTTTATCCGATATACTTCTCCTAAAAAATCATATAGAATCTATTGTTAATGCTGACCTCCGGTCTCAACTCATAAAACTAAGTGACCAGATGAACAGTAAGGCTCTATTAGCGGCTACGAATATTATAAGTCAGATAAACCGTTATGGTTATCTGAATATTACTCTGATGCTGCCGTTGAAGAGTGCTTTGATAAATACCCACCCTATGTTTCTGGTAGCTCCCGATGAAGTTTCTTGAAGCACTTAGAACATTAAAATATGGCCGAGATACCAGATTTACTCTGGCCGGTGAGGAGCTTTTTATGAAAGAGCTCTTCATAGAGAATGCCACTAGTTATATGCCAAGTATGGAGTTGATGGTATTTTTTCCTGAAAATGAAATAGATGCTCTTGGTTTTTTGAGTTCTGGTGGTCTCTTTGGGAGACGCCTAGCTGTGTTAAAAGATTTCGATAAGATGTCCATAGAAAAGTTTGAGAAGATTCTAGTTCAATCTTCAGATGTCATTCTTCTTTCCTTAACCGATAAACCTAGGAAATCTAGAGCTCTATCGAATATCACGAGTTCGACGACTATCGTCGAATGCAAGAAGTTTAAAGAGTATGGTACTGAGTATCCCTCCTGGATAGCATCACGAGCTTCTGAGCTCGGGTTGGTAATGGAAAAGGGCAGTGAGGACCTTATCTATTCTTTTGTAGGTCCAGATATGTTCTCGCTTTCCCATGAATTGGAAAAGCTGAAGTTATACTCGGAAGGAAAAGCGCTTACGATACAGGATATTAAACAAATAGTTACGAAAGCTTCGAAGGGTACCCTGTTTGACCTTCTGAATCACATAATGAAGAAGAATATAAAGGAAGCTCTCTCAGTCATTGATACTTATAGAAGTTATAATGAGTCCTATATAGAACTCATTGCGTTTCTCGGTTCATATTTCGAAAAGATTTTCCGAATACTGTCCCTTAAGGAAAAGGGCCTATCTCCGGATGAAATAGCCGACATAATTGGTATTCCAGTGTTTTTGGTTCGGACTCGGTATTTGCCTGGGGCTGTGACTCTGGGTAAGTCTGCCGTGGTGAAGGCCCTCAATTCTTTGTGTGACCTTGATGTACAGTTAAGGTTATTTAAAGGCGACCGAAGAATACTAATCGACCGATTCATAATGTCTTTCTCTGAATGACTTTAAAAATGTCTATGGAGATCACTATCATTTATTATGACCGAATATCTTGAAGACATCCCTGGTTCTGAACATCTGGCGATAGAGAACGGTGATCGATTCAACGGTTGGTATCTGACTAAAAAGGTTTTGAGAAAACAACTTTTTAGTCTAAACTATTCCGGAGGAACGACTTCGTACACATTCACCGTGTGTGACTATAATTATAAGTTTATCATGCCCCCGAAGATCGAGTTCAAGGATGGTCTAATAACTTATTCTGTAGATGAGAGGACGTTTGGAATTTTCAGGTTCCCGAGGGATGAGAATGGGGCCTTTTGTAGTCCCCTGAAGATTGACATAGATTCTAATTATCTTGAGCTAAGTGAAGATAAGATAAAGGAGTTAATGAAACGTCAGAGTCCTCTTACGTTCAAGGCATATAAGATTCCGAGTTTCGGTTTTGAATATCTGGTAATAACAGATAAAGACATAGAGGCAATTAGATTGCAGGCCGAGGAAGAACTGGCTTCATCTATTCAGACCATATACAAGAATGAGTTACGAGATAAAGTCGATGAAGTCAAGAACAAAATTACAGCATTGCCTAATTATCTTCTAATTCTGGATAGTGTACTGAATCTTCGATGGACCAATCTCCAAGAAGTTTCCTTCGCCACTGATGGAATCATACATGCATAAGATAGAAATGGGAGCTTTATGAGCACAGGGGAGTTTGTCTTAAGTCCTATCGGAAGAGCCATTTGGGAAGATCGCTACGCACTCAAAGATCAACACGGAAAACTGATAGAGAACAGCATACTCGATACGTTTAAAAGAGTTGCATTATCTATTGCTGTGAATGAGAAAGATTCCAAAAATTGGGGAGCAAAATTTTATGAGTTAATGTCTGGGAAATTTTTCTGTCCCGCTGGAAGAATCCTCAGTAATTCAGGTACTGCTTTTCCGCAACTCTTGAACTGTTATGTGATTCCGTTCCAGGATGATAGCCTTGATGCTATCATGAGGACTGCAAGGAACATGGCGGTTACGCAGAAGGTAGGCGGCGGAACGGGATTCTCTTACAATGAGTTAAGGCCAGAGGGAGCATACATTAAGGGAGTTAATGGACGTAGTTGTGGGTCTATCGGTTTCCTTGATATGATGAGTGTCGTTTCAGGGGTTATCGAGCAAGGGGGGTGCCTTACCTATGATGCTCTCATCGCAACAGAAGATGGCTTGTTATATCTGGATGAATTGATATCAGATCGAGACCATGGTTGGCATGACCATACCATGAGCGTGATCTCTAAAGACGGGAAGCGGAATTCTCCTAGATATTATGTTAACGGTTATTCTAAGATTCATAAAATAGATACTAGTTGTGGAATAAGTATTAAGGGTACCCCTATCCATAAATGCGAGGTTTTTACAGAGAAAGGTAGTGAGTGGAAAGAGTTTAACGAAATAAAAGAAGGAGACTGGCTTGTATCAGTGTTGGGGACCCATCAGGGATCTATACAGAAACTGACTGTAGATTTATGTAAGAATCATCATAATAATATTGTTCCGGATAAGCTTCCTGACCATATAGATACTGAGTTCGCTTTTTTTCTTGGATATTTTTTGGCCAATGGTTTTTCAACAGAAAATGACCACAGGTTTGGTGTTACTATACCCGTTAAAAGTTATCTTAATGATAAAATAGAGGGCCTTTATAAAAATATTTTTGGATCAAATATAAATGTTCTGAAAAGTAAGAAAGAGAATGATGCTAGTACTACATACTATGTGTCAAATTATGTTATAAAAAATCATCTTTCTTCTAACGGTCTGTTAAAGCATAAAAGCTGTGATGCATCTATTCCCCTTAAAATTAGAAAAAGTCCCCCCGAAGTTGTGGGGAGTTTTCTGTCCGGACTTTTTGAGGCTGATGGAAGTGTAAGTCACGGTTTTCCATCATATTCTTCAGCTTCTCATAAACTGATCCGGGAGTTACAAGCCCTTCTTTTTGGTATAGGTATTCCTTCCGGTATATCTGATATGCCTCGCGGAAAGGATTCATATTCAGATTCCCCCATGTATAGATTGAGAATAAATTCATGTATAGGGCTAGATAAATGGAATGACGTTGTAGTTGCCGATCCATCGTCCCGATTATATGACTGTAAAAAACATAAACCAGATTTAAGAGAAAAGTCGTATGTTTTGCCTTATTCGTCGTATTGGTTGAAAGAGGCTCTTAATAGTTTACCTACGTGTTCTACTCCTGAAGTCAAGGAGATGAGGAAACGCCTGCAAAGGTATTTAAGGTGTGATAGGAATTTAACAATTTCGTCGTATATAGAGTTATTGAATAATCCTATTATTAATAAATATTTACCACAAGTAAATAATAGATATTTTTCACAAGTGACAAAAATATCGGTATCTGAGGATTATACTGCTGATTTAGAAGTCGATGAGAGCCATTCATATGTAGCTAATTCAATTGTAAGCCATAATTCAAGGCGCGGAGCGAATCTCGGTGTTCTTTCTGTAGACCATCCAGATATCTGGAAGTTTATTAGTTTCAAAAATGATAATAACTGGGAGCAGATGAAGTCGTTCATCACAGTTAATAGTGATGAAGAATGGGAATATTTCAAGGCACGTAATCAGTATAAGCTCCAGATGTATAACATCAGTGTAATGGTTAATGATGAGTTTCTAGAAGCTGTAGAGAAGGATGATTTCTGGCCTCTTAAGTGGGGTGATACGGAGTGGCAGCTTTATACGGTAGCGTATAAATCTGGTACTAAGGAAAAGAACTTTGAGGTTACTGCTGATGAGGACGAGACCGCATTCTGGAAGGTAAAGAGGATTGTTCCATATCCTAAATCATCTGATATTTTTGAGGTATCTTCGAAGCGTAAATTAAAGGCTCGTGAAATTTGGGAGAAGATTTGTTATAACGCGTGGGCTAATGGATGTCCCGGTATTGTTAACATTTCCACTATACGTAAGTTTCATAACAGTGAATATGCTAATCCAGTCCTTGCTCTGAACCCCTGTGTGACCGGAGACACCTTAATCGCAGTCGCTGATGGTAGAGGTGCAGTACCTATAAAAGACCTATCTGATCAAGGGTTTGATGTCCCTGTCTATTGTATGGATCCCAATGGAGAAACAGTTGTAAGTATGATGCGTAGGCCCCGGCTTACGGGAAAAAATGAAAAAATATATAAGCTCATTCTTGATGATGACAGTTATTACACCTTAACGGGGAACCACAGGATACTTTCGGAAGAAGGATCCTATCAGTCCGTTGAAGAACTTAAATCAGGGGATAGTCTTTATATACATTCTGGTTTTTCAATACCACTTTATCATAATTCTAAGGGTGAAGATTACTTTAAAGTTAAAGAGAATGATCGCCCATTTTACAACTCGAAATTAGAGGGCTCTATAAAGATAAAGTCCGTCGAATTTGTGGGCTATGAGGATGTATATAATGGGACTGTCGATGAACACCATAATTATTATTTAGGTGGGAAGATACTTAAGAATTCAATGGATAGGACTTATTTTCTTAATTCTAAGAATTGTGGTGAGCAGCCCCTACCGGGATATGGCTGCTGCAATTTAGGTGCTATAGTTCTGTCATCTTTCGTCAAGGATGGCGAGATTCTCTGGGATATTCTTAAGTACTCAGTGCATACTGCTATCCGGTTCCTCGATGATGTTATAGATATCTGTGAGTTCCCCCTACCTGAAATGAAAGAGCTGGCTTCTAAAGAGAGACGGATAGGTCTCGGGACTACTGGTGTCCATGACCTCCTTATTCAGATGAAAGTCGGCTATGATACTCCAGAGGGTAGAGAGCTCGTTGAGAAGGTCCTGACCTTCATACGGGACGAGGCATACCGGGCATCTATTAATCTTGCTAAGGAAAAAGGTGCTTTTCCTCTTTTTGATAAGGAAAAATACCTTCAAAGTGAGTTCATTAAGCGCCTCCCAGAGGATATCAGGAACCTCATTGTTAAGCATGGGATCCGTAATGTTTGTTTATTGAGCCAGGCTCCTGTCGGAACTACCGGTACCATGCTCAATGTATCTCAGGGTTGTGAGCCATGGTTTGCTATGTCCTTTGAGAGGCACACAAATTTTGGTAGTTATATTGATGGGTGCCAGGATTACATCAAGTGGCGTCAAGAGCACCCGAATGAAGAGAAACCTCCCTATTTCAGGACGGCGATAGAAATAACTCCAGAGGATCATCTCGAAATGATGATTCTTTTCAGTAAGTTTGTTGACTCGGCAGTTTCGAAAACGGTCAATCTTCCTGAGAATGCCTCTGTAGATGATGTAAAAAGCATCTACATGAAAGCTATGAAGGCGGGAGTCAAAGGCATCACTGTTTTCAGGCAGGGCTGTCGTAAGGGCGTTCTTGAGAGTAAGGATAAGAAACCAGAGAAAAAGGAAGAGAAGAAGCCAATAGAAGTCGCTCTTCAATCGGACGTTCAGGAAGAAGAGTCAACTGAATGTGTAAACCCACTGAAGAGGGGTAATAGGACCAGCGGGGCTACTACGCGCATTCACATGCAGGGTCACAATGTTTATGTGACCGTTAATAAGAATATCTCAGGGAATATAGTGGAAGTTTTTGCCACGGTAGGTGAGAGTAAGTCACCCACTTCTACTCATACAAGTGGCGTCGAAGATTCTTGGGCTGAGGGTCTTGGAAAGACTATTTCTCTGGCCCTCAGGGCTGGAGTTACTCCTGATTCTATAATCAGGAATCTGAAGAATATCCCTTCCGATAAACCGGTTTTCACCACCATAGGAGATTGTGAGTCATCCGAGCTTATACCTTCTCCTCCGCATGCTATAGCTCGTGTGATGGAAGAAGAATCCAAGTATGAGTTTGTGAAGGTAGATAAGAGTGAGACTCCAATCAGAAAGGGGGGTAAGAGATGCAGTAATTGCGGTTCCTCAAATGTAGATCAAAGAACTCCTACATGTTATGACTGTCTTGATTGTGGCCATAGCGGGTGTTCATAAAAAGCAGCAACACGGGGGTCAGTGAATCATGGTTATGGAAGTAACAAACATAAACGATATCAGTACCGGTTGTGTTCTGGTAGATTTCTATACATCGAGCTGTATGCCCTGTAAGATGCTCAATCCAGTACTCGAAGAGATTTCCGATAGGTATAAGGGTCTGAAGGTAGCAAAAGTAGAAGTCACAAAGAATCCTGACGCTTCTCAAAGATTTGGCGTCATGTCGGTTCCGACAGTCATGCTTCTACAGGACGCAAAAGTGAAGGAAGTCACCTACGGGTTTTCTGGTAAGAGCAACATCGTCTCGATGATAGAAAAGCATTATGCAGAGTGATGAGTAAGATAAATCTGGATTTCGACAAAAATAGAATAAAATCAGTTCTTTCTGAAACGTACAAGGCAGCATCTGAGTTATTGGATACCAGTTTCGATATAAGTTCCGAAGAGTTCATTTCAAGGATTGACCCTTACATCGAAAGCAACAGGACAAGTATACCCGTACATATAGACCTCCCTTCGAGGCAGTTCCCTGGCCTGAAGATTGAAGTAGACCTGAGAAGAGCAAAAGTTTTTGCTCGAATACCATCCCGGTCGAGGGTGCATCCCAAGCAGGCTCTCCTGAACTACTTTTTAAAAACCTTATGAAAAACACGCCGCTTTTTCTAAGATTCTTGAATAGGGAGACGAGTGTACTCGATATCCTTAGCTCGTTCTCTAAAGTTGAAGAGAAAACCACGGCTGAAGCAGCGAAAGCTGCTCTTGATAACCCGCCGGACATTGAGGAGTTCAGGAAAGAACTTGAAGAAGCGGTTCGTGACCTTATAAAGGAGGGCCTTGGAGATGAATTCAAGGCTTTTGTGAACCACTACATGGAATCCTCTTTGGAGGAGGATATACATATTGAGAACGGGTCTTTCGGTGAGAACAGGTCTCAAACGGCACGGGTAAAAAACCCCTCGGGGCCGTGGGTCCAGGGGTTCATATGCTATAATTTATGCCTGTACATAAAGGCGTTTGGACTTGAAGAGCTCAAAACCTGCAAAGTCTGCGGGAAAATATTCAATCATAAAGGCAAATGGGCCGCATACTGTAGTGACCTATGCAAGAGCAACAAGAAGCAGTCCGACCGGAAACAAGATTAGAGAGACTCAAGGAAATTTGTTTTCAATGCAGACAGTGTTCTCTCTATCAAGGCAGAAAGAACCTAGTATTTGGGGAAGGAAGCCCCACCGCACTAGTAATGTTTATCGGGGAGGCTCCCGGTAAAGAGGAAGACCTTACTGGCAGGCCCTTTGTTGGCAGGTCTGGAACTCTTCTCAGAAATATGATTCAGGCCATAGGTCTGAATACATCTGATGAAGTTTATATAGCCAATGTTCTTAAAGATCGCCCTCCTTTGAATCGGGACCCCAGGCCTGAAGAAGTAGACCCGTGTATTAAGTTCCTCAAGAAGCAAATTGAAATTATACAACCACATCTTCTCGTTCTTCTCGGAAGATTCGCCTTTAAAGGTATTCTCCCAGAATATGTCGGTTTCTCCATAAGTAGAATGAGAGAACTTTCTACTGAGTTAGGAAAATTGATGTACAATGACATACCCGTTGTAGTTACTTATCATCCAAGTGCCCTTTTAAGAAACCCCGGATATAAGCCTTGTTGGAAACAGGATTTCACTTTAATAAGGTCCTTGATAATGGAGTTTAAAGAAATTGAGTTGCCTGTGTAAGTACATGATTGTAATATCGATATATAGATGATAGAATAATCTCTTAATCTTTGGTTTTATCTATGGAAACAGCATTAGTTATGTGTCCCCAAAACAGTTATTTGTCTCCGACAGGTACTGTATATATGGGGGAGCAGGCAGAGATACTTAAAATAAGACTCATTGATTTCCTGAAGGATTTTAGAGGTAAGAGAATATTTTTCAGGGAAAAGAGGTCGTTGGAGGATACAATATTTGTTAACGACAAGACTCATTCATTAGCAGCGTCTGATGATTTTCATGTAGAGGGAAGTCTTAAAGAGTACGCGGACCTGTTCTTTGATAAGATACGGCACAGCGCTTTTTTCGGGACGAAACTAGAAGAATATCTTATTCGTGAGAAGGTTGGGTCTGTTTTTCTTATGGGTCTTGAAACGCATACATCTATACTTTTTACTGCTGAAGAGTTGAGGAATAGAAAGATAGACGTAACCATAATAGAACCCCTTGTTATGTCTCGTGATGAGTATATGCATTCTTGTGCTGTGAGTATTATGATTCATTGTTTAGGTATAAAGGTGGGATCATGAGCACAATTCTTTTTATGTTTGAGTGCCCAAATTGCCATCTTCCGGTGAAGGCAGAAATGAACGAGTCCCCGTATCATTTCCTTATGTACAAATGCCCTAAATGCAATTGCAACGTTACTCATTTCGATAATAAAACCGTTCTGATATCAAACAATCTTTTCAACAAGGTTTTAAAGCACCGTAAAATAAAGACTTGTGGTCATGTTTCCTATATACCTCAGCCTAAAATTACTAAGAACGGTGAGTTTATTACGGATGATGACCTTCTTAATTTGAAAATAGTCCTGGAAACGTCTGACGACTCCTGGGACATTATAAGTAAAATCTAAGCTTAATATCATCAGAGGTTTATGTTAAAAGGTGGTGAGCTAGACTCATCACCTTTAATTTTTTGTTGGATTCGGCTATCATATTTAGAATGGGGTATATATGGACATAAAGGTTGGAGACCTGGTTTTTCTGACGGAGGCTTATGAGAATTACATCATGTCTCATAACCCCCTTTTACGGGTGAGCTTGGTGAACAGGCTTGCTAAGGTCGAGGAAATCATCGATTGGGAGAGTGATAAAGGTAGAAAGATCAAAGAGGCACGTCTGAAGGCCGGTAAGTGGGATGGTTTACCACTGGAGGATTGCCGATATATCCTTTCTGTTTTTTACCATGACCTTGAAGGACGAAAGGGTAAAAAGGGGGTAGTAGAGAGGGGTGTTTGTTTTTTCAGTGCAGACCCTAAAACTCGCCATCCGTTCTTTCAAAAGGTTCCTGATTGGGTCTATCAGGAGATTATGAAAAAGGCAGTACAGTTTGAAGTGCTCTAATGTTCTTAGATACACTTACTCAGACTCTTAATTCATCCATTCATAGGTATGAACATGCGCTTCAATATCTCAAAACAACGAGGAAAATCAGCAAAGAAGAGATTGAGAAGTATTCTTTGGGTTATGGTCGTATCCTTCATGTCCCTGATGATGGCACAAGTGATTATAAAAAGTTCATGGAGGAGATGTGGCGCGGAAAAAAATTGGAAGATAAGATCATTTTCCCGATTAAGGACCAGATGGGGAGAGTGGTAGGGGTATATGGCAGGCCCCTTGATTCAAAGCTTTTCAAAACCTTTATCACCGAAGAGGGTAAATATACCGGTTTCTTTTTCGGATTCTATCAGGCTCTTGAGGCTATTTATAGAACGGGTCGGGTGTATGTCGTTGAGGGGGATTTTGATTGTATAGCCTTAGCACGAGTACTCCCGAATACTGTTGCCTCTCTTACGGCAGGTTTAAATGAGCAACAGATACTCCTTCTTCAGATGTATTGTGATACTATAGTAACCGTGTTTGATTCAGATAAAACGGGAGATTTTGCTCGATCTGAGCTTCAGAAAAAGATAAGTATCTTTGGGAAAACGAGGCTTTTTCAGATGAACCTAGGATATAAAGACCCTGATAAGTGTTTCGAGATATTAGGGTTGGATAAGTTCAAGGTGTTTATAAATAAAAAATTGAAGGAGAGCACTCTCTTCTAAAGGGGACATGTCATGAGTATCGGTGACGTAATTGGTCGATTGAAGTTCTATAGTGAGGGGTGTGAGGATAAGTGCTTGGACCTCCAGGCTCTTAAGTTTGGGGTAGATGATACCGGGACAAAGTTGGATGCCGGTTTTTCAACCTACTATTTTCCAACCGACCCCAAGAATCCTAAGGACCCAAAAGTGGTCCACTCGGCGAAGCAGTTCTGCAAGCTGATTGGGGTTCCTTTCAGCTTTTTCTATAAAAACCCGGTTTATATGAAGGGTTATCTGGTATCGTGCTGGTTACCCAGTCTGAAGCCGGAAAAGTCTCAGGTGCTGGCAAAACTTCGTCGGTCTAAAGAGGACAATGTCTATATAATCAGGGCTCTGCTCCCCGTGGAGTACACGAATATTTCCAATGTCGATGTAATGGAGCAGGTATCTCAAGCTATATGTGATGATTTCAGGGTTGAGTTTTCTATCGGTGATGAGAGAGATGACCTTATTCTTCACGTGAGATTCATCAGTAATGAAACTTTTAAGGCTCATGATGATGAGTGTGCCTATGGATTCTCCGTGGTTGCCAGTGAACTCGGAGCCAGCGACCTGATGATAGAAACAATGCTCTATCGTAATTCTTCCCAGGCTTCAATGATTGCATCTTACAGCGGTGAAAGTTTCTTTAGCTGCGGGTATACGAAAATACAGGCTAAGGACCTGAAAGAACTCTTCCCGAGGATAGTATCTCATTTGAAGGACCAGCTCCCTGACTTAAAGGATAAAGTGTTGAAAGCCCAGAGCTTAGTCCACGAAAAAGAGGACGTATATAAATTGATGAGGGACTTGAGATTGCGTAAGGGTCTCAATGAAAAGTTTCATACATTACTTTTCCAGGAGTTGGAGAAGAGCGGTTCCATGAGTCGGTGGGAGTTCTCGAATAAGGTAGCGGCCCTCGCTAAGGATTTCGATGTTACGAAGAGGGTTCGAATTGAGCGTGTAGCCGGTGATTTGATAGGACTTACGTTTGAAAAAGCGTGATAAAGACTCGGATGACCTCATTATCGGCTGGACCGTATATCTGGTCAGGTGTGCCGATGGTAGCTATTACGGTAATTTATGTAAGAACATGAATCGGGAGCTGGCTAACATAAAGCTTCAAAAAGGCATTTATTTCAGCAGGCATCCTGAACGGTTGCCTGTTGAGATTGTATTTAAGGAGGAACGGCTTCCTTTTAAAGAGGCTTATGCTAAGTCTAAATATTTGAAGGAAATGAATAAAAAAATGCGGGAAAGAATGCTCAGGAAAAAGATGTGGCCTATCGGGGGGTCATGGAAGAAATATCTTCTATCCCAGGAGGTTACGGATAACTAAATTAAAAAAAACTTGACTTTACCCGTATAAGGAGATTATTATGTTAGTGACGGCATTTCCTCATACTATCGGATAAAAGGTTTACAAACTATCAAACTCGATACCAAATACAGACCTGGCCGGTTCGATGACATTGTAGGCCAGGATGTCATTGTAAAGATACTGCTGACTATTGTACGGTCCAAGAAGTATCATTCTGCCTATCTTCTTCACGGACCATCAGGAGTCGGTAAAACTACAATAGGGCGAATACTTTCTAAAGCCATTCTATGTGAATCGCCTATTGATGGAGAGCCCTGTTGTTCGTGTAAATCCTGTAAGCTGTTCGACCTTGAACAGCATTTTTCATATAGAGAGCTTGATGCAGCATCCTTCGGTGGGAAGGATGATATGATTAAGTTGCGTGATGATGCAGTATTTGGATCAGTGTCTAAGAAGAAGATTATACTTCTCGATGAATGCCATGATATCAGTAAGCAGGGGCAAGATGCCCTTCTTAAACAGGTGGAGCAGTGTCCGGAACATCTGATATACATTTTCTGCACTACTGAACCCGATGAGATGAAGAACACCCTAAGAAAGAGGTGTATCGAGTTTCAGGTATCTAAAGTCGGAGCAGACCTGGTTTCTTCAAGGCTTAAGTTCATTTGCGATACTGAGCACCTACCCTATGATGAAAGTGCCCTATATCTCATTGCTGAGAGGACAAATGGTCATGTAAGAGACGCGATAAAGCTTTTGGAAGAGACAGCTTATTTGGGGTCTATAAATGTTGATACTCTGAATACTATATCTAGAAATTATGACGCCGAGATAGTTGAGGTAGTTTGCAGTATAGGTAATAACCTTAATGAAGCCATAGAAAAAGCAAGAATAGTCTCGGATGCGATAACACCGAGAGGGCTCTATAATGGAATTATTGGGATGCTCACGGATACAGCAAAGATGCTTTATGGGTATGATAATTACTTACCACAGAAAAGGAGGCTGTTAGAGAGGATTAGGGACATTCAGGGTCTTAGTATTCTGGAAGTTCTTAGTTACCTCGTACAGAGAGACAAATTTATAGATGGTTCAGGTTTGGTCAGTGATATTGTGCTTCTCCACTATAAAATGTCCTCCAATAGCTTTCAGCCTCAGGCACCTCAAGTACAACCCAAAAACGCACCGACAGAAACAGCAGTTACACAAAAAGAAACCGCTTCTGAGAACTCTCCCTCTTCTTCAGCTTTAACTCACGCAGAACTCTCAAAATTAAGCATATCCGAGCGAATGCGCGTATTGAGAGAGATGCGAAAAAAGCAGAATCCCGTTCAGAACCCGGAAGAGTTGGAGTCAGTTCCCAGTGAGTGGCCCCTGCTAAAAGACGAGAGCCTTGGGGAAGGCAGTTTCGATGATGAAGAGTTGTCCCCGAGTGATTTCTCTCAGCTTTTAGTAGGGGGTCGTAGTGGTTAAACCTTCCAGATGGTTAATAATAGAGCTGTCTGAACACGGAGAGTCCGCTGGGTATACCGAAGTAGAGACCTCTCTCAAGAATATCCTCGGTCCAGACATTGATTATTTCATTCCTATACATAGGGAACATATGGGCTCATATGTCAGTACCTGTGTATTGTTTGATAACTATGTATTTGTTCGAGACTGCGAAGAGGTCAGGTATAGGTTCGATGAAATAAGGGAATGCCGGTATTTTCTCAGAATTCTCCATAATAGTAGCGGTTCTGTGAATACGGTCGATGGTAAGACGGTGGGATCATTGAAGCGAAAGCTCATGGGCCTTACTCGTCGTAAATTTAAAAATGGGGCTAAAGTAAAAGTTCTTGATGGCGTATTTGAAAACATGATCGGTGAAGTAATGGGTCTTGAGGAATGCGGGCGAAAAGCAATAGTGAAATTCAAGACCCATTCAAGAGAGATTATAGCCCCCATGCCTGCGACACACCTTGTTGAAGTTGGAAGTAATGAAAACAGCTATTATTGATGGTTTCGGACTTCTTTATAGGTCACACTATGCCTTTCCGATGCTTACCACAAGCACCGGTTTATCGAGTGGGTGTGTATATGGCTTCATCGTTGCACTGCAGTCATTGAAGAAAAAGTGGCCCAATTTTCATTTCATCGTCGCATGGGATAGTAAGCCAGTGAGAAAGAAGGAGTTATATGCGGCGTATAAGGAGAATAGAAGTAGCGCCCCATTATCCAATCCTTTGGTTGATATACGGAGTATCCTTTCCTGTATTAATGTTTCTCAGGTTCATATGCAGGGTGAAGAGGCTGATGATGTAATAGCCAGCCTGGTGGATAAGTCTGATGACCTAGTTTATGTGTTCAGTGGGGATAAGGACCTTCTCCAGCTTGTTCAAGACGGTAAGGTGGTTGTTGTAAGGCCGAAATCAGGCAATCGGGAAGAGAAATTTTATGATGAGGAAATGGTATTAAAGGAGTTTGGGGTAAGACCTGATGGTATTGCAGCTTATTTGGCATTCCGTGGGGATACCGTTGATAATATACCAGGAATTCCTAGGGTTAAATCATCATTAATTTCCAATTTAGTGAATAAGTATAAGAACCCACAGAATATATTTGATAATATTGAGAAAGAAACTCTTACACCATTTCAGCGTTCTGGTTTTATCGCTAACATGAGTCAGGTTATGATCAATTTTCAGCTGACCCAACTTAAAAGAGACCTCATTTTGGAGTTATCTAATGGATCAGCAAATGAAGAATACCTGCAGGAATGTCTCAATAAATATGAGATTAAAGCTGTTAAGCCTCAGACTTTAATAGCCCTATTCGATAAGGAATCAGAATTTTCTAATAGAAAAACGATTCAGGTGGTCTCACTTTTCTGAGTGGAGGGTAATTTTATGGTTCGGTCTCCGTATCTCAAAAAAGTCGACTCATCAGAGTTTGAGGCTAGGTTTTCAAGTGACCGGGCTATCAAATACAGTGAAATCCTCTCATCGGACATATCGTTCAAGGAAATTGAGGAGGTTTTTCTAGATAGACTTCCAAAGAGAGAGCTCGACCTCATAAATCTATACAGAAGAGCAGGTAAGAACCAGAAAGACATTGCTAAGATTTTTGGTGTCACTCAAGGAGCCATTTCAAGCCGGTTAAAGAGAGCTCATCAGAGGTTACAGTTTCTCAGAGACCTACCAAAGATTACTGAGGAAGAGATAGATCACGGTTTAGCTCTATATTTTGAGCCCCTTGAGATGGAAATCATCAAGGCTATGGTTCGGACGACATGTCAGAGTGAAACAGCCAAGATAGTGAATAATCGTTTTTCTATTGTTGATGAGAAAAAGATGATGACGCAGGTTAAGGTTAGGCACCGTTTTGAGAAGTGTATATCAAAGCTTGAGGAGCTTTCTAAGAGCAAGCCTGAAATCAAGAAATTCCATGACCTTTTGATATTTATTCGAAAAAACCCCTATATGCTTCATGAGGTTAAATTGCCCCATTTTGATAGGGGTGTCAGGGCTGTCTATTCATTTAACCCCTGACTCAAATTGTTGTCTCTCTTAGAATTAAGCCCTCCATTTCAATCTATAAGACCCTGCAACTGTTTTCATTCCAGGGTCTTATAGATTTAATTATCTGTTAATAATCCAACTACCATAATACTAACACTATACGCGGGAAACGCCATGCGCCAGGTATGTTCAGATTATATTCTCCACCCTCCTTCCGGTAGCAGCTATCCTGGTAAGGAAGAGGCTAATCCATACATATTCTATCCACCTAGCGAGCTCAGAAAATTAATAGAGACTGAAAAAGATATTGAGGAGCTGGGTAAGATAAAAAGTGCTTTGAAACAGTGGGAACGTATTTATGTCTATCCCGGTTATCCATATAGGATTGCAGCCGCTATTCGAAGGATAGCAGCTAAACTGGCGGAGGTTGTCAGCCCTTCTATAAATCTCGATTATTATCAAGATGCTAATGTATCAGAGGGTTATGAAGGTATTCTGCAAAGTCTGGATTCTAGATATGATAATTATGGAATGGGCATCTTCGACTACTCCAGACAGGGTGAGCGCCCTGTTCGAGATATAGATACAGGAAAGGGTGATTTCCTTTCTCCTTCTAATGGTGTCTTTGATCCTAAAACTGTTACCCCTAGGGGAGATGGACCTGACCCAGATGGACTTCAGTATCCAGATCCTCCAACCGGTGGAAACCTTGGAAAGATATAAGGGGGTTAATAATGAACATATATGAAGAACTTATGAAAGGGATGGTGGATTTGAAGAAGGCTGGTGATGGTGAGTTTAGTGGGCTGGATGATTTTCTCTCAACTCATAATAGAGTTAAGGTTGCTTCACTGGGAGATTTGTCGTCTTTTTTCAGAATAGGTAGTGATACTCTGGTCCATAAAGCAAAAAAGGACCTGTGGAGAATCGTTGAAGGAGAAGATGGTGAAGTTATGATCGAGCGCCTTTTTGATCCGAATACTAAAGAAGCCATAAGAATTTGAGGTTATTATGAGAACTCGACTTACTGAAAAGTGTAATCGTGCAAAATCTGCGGCATCCGGTTCTACGAGAAGAGAGATCTCGGATGACTTCAAATATGATAAGAAAAAGCTGAAACACATCAAGCATGTCCTTCATAATGTGAATGTCGCATTGGGTACTCTTGTATCAGCTTTGAACGAGTTCTCACGTATTAAGGGACCTGATATAAGCCCTGATGGACTCCTTGGCGGGTTAGGTTATATCATGTCTATCAGGGACATGAAAGAGGTTTTCAACACCTCTATAAAGGGCCTCAGTGATGTATCAGACAGTCTAGCGGATGAGTTGTCCAATCCAAAGTGGAATGCTGAGGATGATAAGGATGTTAAGGAGCTTATAAAGGAGAAAGAGAAAATAGAGGATAAGGTTGAAGAACAGGTTGAAGAGACTCAAGATGAAGACCTTATCCCCGATGATGTCGTTACCAGCAATGATCTGATAAAGACAGCAGCTGAAATGAGTCTGAAGACTGCTGTAGAGAAAGCTCTAATTTTCACTAATATGAATAAACGTAGTTAAATAAGGAGAATGACAATGCTTGGACAACTCCCTGAAGGCCTTGTAGGAACGGATCCCAAGTATCCCTCTATCGTTAATCACGATTGGCTGCAACCTATGAATTATGATAACTATCCCTCTGATAATAATCCTGTCAGAGTTGTCCCTCAGATAGCTGAGGTGTGGAATCACGACCCCAGACAGAATATCAATATGGTCCCTAATGTGACGGTTCAGCCTTTGAGTCTAAGGGCTGAAGATAGAACATCAGAAGTAGTTCGAGAAGCTAAAAAGGCTATGATGGCAGGATTACTCGGGGGAGGACTTGCGGATCATTTAAGGGGTCGTTTTACTGTTGAAGAGATTAAGAAGGCCTCTGAACAGCTCAAAGAGGTTTCTAAGGAAGCCGGACTTCTTGGTAATGTATATATCGATCCATCAGCGTTCTCCTCTATGCAGGAAGCTGAAGGGTTTTTTGGTCAGCATCGTAATAGACTCGCCAGCTATATCGTTGCAAACGAAAAGGTTAATCCTGCCTTTCTCGGACATCTTGCTTCTTATCTTAAAAAGACGGTCGTTTCGAGCGTAGTATATAACGATAATCTATTCTCAAAATATCGAAATTATCTGGTAACTGCTGGTAGGATTCCCGAAGATTTCCAGATTACAAGCCAGGAAGAACTCAGGGCAGCGTTTCTGTACAAGAAGCCCGAAGAAAAGGCGGCTGCTCAGAAAGTAGCTAAAGCGGAAAAGAAACTTACGGACAAAGAGGTTCAGGAGGGTATATCTCAAGCTCTGAAGGCTTCGGAGGAACAGAAGATATCGTCTGAGGAAGTCGTGTTGCTTAAGCGTATATATCCTGTTCTATCGTTTACTCAGAACTTATTGCATAGGGGTAAGGATTCCAGTGATATAAAGCAGATGCTCCGCGATAAGTTCGCTGCAAATGACCTCAGAGATGCAGCTCCCTATATAGGAGTACTTGTTTCTTCTTCTGATAAGGGTCAAATTGAGGGAATGGTCACAGAAGGTAAGATCTCTTCGATGATGGGGGAAGAGCTCATTAAAATTGCTAAGCAGTCTCCCCGAAAGAAGATGGATGAGGACCTTCCTAAGAAGTCAAAGTCTGCCGGTGTGCAGGGATATTTTTATACCATGAAAGCCTCCGTGGATACCGACAAACTCGATATTTATAGGAAGGCTTCTCTGGAAGCTCTTCGGAAGGGTTTTAGTACTGAAAAGGTTATGCAGAAGCTGAGCTCTGTGATATCAGCAGATGAGGCCCAGAGGGTCATTAATGATGCCGTCACTATCATGAATGCCTCTCCCGCTGGTATTACTGCGAATGTTGCCGAGAACCATAAAGCAACGACCGTGGTTGAGGATCCCCGTAATTATAAGGCTCTTCCTGATGAGACTACGATACAGGCAAAGACCAAAGAGATTACTAGCTTCTTTGATGGATGTAAGGGGGATATCGATATATCTCTTTCCGGTGATTCAGGACTCAGCTCTATTGAGGTAGAAAATCTTAATAATAGGGCCGGAATTGATATGACTCTGGGATAAGGGGGTAAGTATGCCAGAGGTTGATTCCTCGAAATTGGTTCAGTCTCCAAATAGTCTACCGATGGTAGAAGAGGAATCTGTTGTCGTTCCGGCACAAGAGGTTCAGGACGATATAGTTATTCTCAGCATCAAGGAGGATGAGGATACTGATGTAGTCCTGAAAGCTGTTCTTTATGGTTTAGCAGAGGAACAGTTATCATTACGGGATCTAAGAGTAAAGAAGCAGAATGAGGGCAAGGATACATCTCATATATCTGTAAAAAGAGGCACACTTCTAAAGTACATGTCGGAAACGCTTATTCAGCGTCAGGCTCTGGTGGGTTCAAGCGGTGGAGATATAGATATAAGGGGCCCTAGGTTTAGAGAAATATTCAAGATGTTTTTGGAAACAATTTCAAAAACATTTGATGAAGTTAGGATACCGGCTGAGTATAAGGAGATGTTCTTCCCAGCACTTCAGAAGAATCTGGAAGGGTGGGAAGATCGAGCCGAAAAGATCGTTAAAGCAATACAACACTAGGTGTGTGCTTCATGAGCCTGTCGGAGCTTTGCTCGGATTTTATAACCAACACCAGACTCAAGGACCAGACGGAAAGGAACATTATTGAATTCGCCGAAGCCCCTTGGGGCCTCGGAATGGGTTCACTTCCTGATGTTCCTCCCATGTTTCCGGTTCAGAAGTTCTTTTTTAAGTCTTACTATAATATTCCCCTATGCACAAATGAGCGGAACATAATTATTAAGGACAAATTTTGTGAAAAAGAGAGGTTCCGTTTTACTGAAGTAGAATATTTGAAGTTCCTTAATGACGAGGGTCGAATAAATATAACAGAAGTTACCGGAGACCCCAAGGATACTCGACAAAACATTCTTCTTGTTATAGGTCGTCGTGGAACAAAAACTAGTTCCATCGCTATACTTGTATCCTTTGAGACCTATAAACTCCTTAGAAAGAGCTTTCCGCAGCAGTATTACAATATCATGCCTGATCAGGAGATAAGAATATCTTGCGTAGCTACTAATCAGGAGCAGGCAGCTGAGTTATTCCGAATGATTACAGGTCATCTTGAGAGGGCTGAATATTTCAGAAAATATAGAAATAAGCCTACACTCTCATACATGCAACTCAATACGCAAAGAGACCTGGATCAGTATAATGGAAATCGTCCATCTCTGAGACTTGTTGCTTCTCCATGCAGCGGTAGAGGACTTAGAGGTCATAATAATGTCATAGCAGTCCTTGATGAAATGGCCTTCTTTTTTGAGTCGGATTCATCCGTGGATAGATCTGATAAAACAATATATGAATCTGTTACTCCGTCTGTTGCCGGTTTTAATTCTCCAGAGGGTGAACCTCACGGAAGAATTGTGTGTATATCATCTCCTGGAACTAGAACTGGAAAATTTTATGAGCTGTATCAAAGATCTTTAGAACCAGATTGTAAAGATATTTTGATGATTCAGGCTCCTTCATGGGAAGTCGATTATACTCTTTCTCCTAAATATTTGAGAGCTAAATATCTCGAAAACCCGATTTCATATGATGCTGAGTTTGGTGCAAATTTCAGTGATAAGATTTCGGCGTGGATAGAAAATGACCAGGTTTTAAAGATGAATATCATACCTGGGTTGAAACTTAAAACTATAGACTACGCTAGAATACCCCATTTTCTAGGTATAGACGTTGGTCTTAAAAATGACGGAACTGCTATAGCTATCACACATATAGAAAAGAGGCCATCGGCCGACGGTAGCGGAATGAAGGATTATATAGAGCTTGATTTCATAGCGTCACGATATGCCTCGGATGAGGGAAAAGAGTTTTTCACCCCAGATGAGATGGCAGAGTGGATTTGTTCTTTTATGAACAAATTCTTTATAGTAAAAGGTATTATGGACCAATATTATGGACTTGCTCTTCTGCCCGTGTTCCACGATAAGGGCCATAAGCAGATTGAATGTGTTCATGTTACAAGAGAGTATAGTTCAAGGGTTTATCAAAACCTTATGGTTAAAATGCTGGATGGCTCTCTTAGAATACCAGAAGGTGATGAAATCTTAATGGATGGAAGAAAGACAAAAGATCTTCCCCTTATCAGGGAAATGTTAAAACTTCAGGCTACTCAACATTCAAAATATATAGTCACAGTTGAGGCCCCTGAGATTAAGGGATTGCATGATGATGAATCGGATGCTTTTGGTAGAAGTGTTTTTGCTGCAACTGAATATCTGACAACGGTGGGGGCCTCTTCAGGTAATAATAGAGCTACTAGCACTCAAACGGGTGCATCCTATAAAAAATACCTGAGGAAACAAAGGCGTAATGCCGTACATACGAACAGACCCTCAAGAGCTATTCAGTCTGAAATAGCTTCAAAAGGGATGATGGGGTCTCGGTTTCCAAACTCATTGATAAGCCGGAGAATGGGAATTTAAAATGTCGGAACAGTACACTGGCAGTTATGCCCCGGAGTTGTTCGATGAGGGTAAGAAGTATTATCTCCTTCAAGCCCAGGAACTCGCTACTCTGACCGACGCGGAGCTTAGAGACCTGCATGAGATCTCCAATACTATGCTTCGTCGCTTTATACAAGGTCAGATTGGTGACTGTGCCATAAATAACGGGTTCCTCATTGCTGAAAATACTGATTCTTCTAATAACTTCCTCATAACTGGTGGTGATGGATCTCTTGATAACCCCGGTGTCTTTTTCCTTAAAGGTTACAGGCTATATCTAAAGGGTGACATAACCTATAAGGATCAAACAAATACTGGATCCCTTACTGATGATGGTTATACCGAAACTATCCTTCCCGACTTAACCACACCATCCGGCAGCACCGTAGACCTCAAGTCAATATCATCTGATGGAAACGGTAAGATTCTTGTTTCCGGGCTATCTGGAACCATAGCAAAAACTCCAGACTATGGAAGAAACTGGTCTGAGACTAATACTGGCGTCGGAACTATAGCCTCTGTTCAACTCGTTGATTCAACATATGGTTATGCTTGTGGAACTGATGGAACAGTAATTAAGACTTCTGATGGTGGAGATAACTGGGTTAGTGTAGGGTCTTTCCTCTATCAGAGCATTGACTTCAACAGCGTATCATTTGTTAACGGAAGTACCGGATGGGTTGTAGGTGATGGTGGAAATATTATCTATACTTTAAGCGGGGGCGGTTCATGGAATCTACAGACATCTGGGACTACTGAGGACCTCCTGGGTGTCTATGCCGCTGATGGTACAAGTATATGGGCTGTGGGAACAAATGGAGAAGTCCTTTTCAATGATGACGCAATAAGTTGGGTTCAGCAGCTTAGTAATACATCTGAGAATTTGAATTCAGTATATGCCATAGATACAACGTGTGTATTGTCTTCTGGTAATGCCGGTGTAATCATAAAGACTACCACGAGTGGAAGCACTTGGACCCTTAAAAGTTCTGATACCACTGAAAACCTGTATGGGATATTTTTCTCAAGTTCATCAACAGGTTATGCTGTAGGGTCAAATGGTATCATTACAAAGACGGTTGATGGCGGTGAGACCTGGGATTCATCAGTTATTGCGGACGGGACTACCCTGACATCCGTATATTTTGAGGATTCTACAGGATTTGTAACAGGTCCTGGTGGTCTCATTTTACGTACTCTTGATGGTTCAACATGGGAAAAATATCGTACTGATCACGTCTATATCGATTTTCATCTTGCTGAAGTTTCCGCTGATACTACTTCAGGAAGTGAGTATATCGATACCGATTTAGAGGACGTCGTTGTAGGGCCCCCTAGTGCTAATAGGTTAAAAGTTGTATCAGATGTTAAAGTTTCAGAGGGGTGGCCAGCTCCGTCTGACTATATAAGCGACGGTACTGTCCAGCATTATACGGCTATTTTGGCAAAAATAGAAAGACTTCCTAATCAGTCTGATATTCTACAGGCTAACATATCTGATCAAAGGACTTATGTAAGAACTATCGCTGATATAGATAATGCATTAAGAAACGGCGGTATCGATGGGTCATCGATAGCTGATGGGTCTATAGGTCCTTCTAAGATTACGGGTACTGGAGATTGGACTTTTGGCTCTGTTCACGTTTTGGGAGATTCATCAATTTCGGGTAATTTAGAGATTTCAGGATCTCTTATAGTTAAGAATTTTGATGCAAGTACAATAGTAGACAGCTTAGTCGTAAACGGGCCATCTCAACTTGGTGATTCTACCGCACCGTATGATGATACAGCTACCATTTTTGGACAGATTGTTCATCTTAATGACCAGAGTGCTTCAGCATATTATCTGCACTCTTATTCAAGTACCCTGAATGCGCCAGTTTTTAACATACTATCGGACGGATCAGGGCAGGTTTTCAAAGTATCAAAGACATCTACTTCATCTCAGTGCGTCTTTGATGTGATATCATATGGTAAGGGCTATGATTTTTGTGTCTCTCATTTTGGGTCAGACGGCGGTGTATTCAATATTCTCGATGATGCAAGTGCTCATACTTTCTTTATCGATAAAGATTCTTCGGCAGGAAAGGTCTTTTCTATAGACTCCTATAGTACCGGACCTATTATAGATATCAGTAACAGGTCTATCTCTAGTTCTGTTGCTCTTAAAATTGACCAAACTTCCGGTACAATGGTATCCCTCAATACCGGATCTGATGCTTCTGGTATCATCATAACATCATCAGGTTCAGGAAGAGACCTGTCGATAGTACATTCAGGTGTAGGTGGGCAGGCTATAGATGTTACGAGTTCCGCAGATGGCGGTGCTCTTAGAATTAGTAATAACCGTGGTGTTGCAGTTAATGTAACTCAAAACTTTAATGCTACGCTAATGTCTTTGGATTACCTGGACACTACTGGAGACGGTAGGGGCCTTGAGGTTAACTACATTGGAAGTGGCGTAGCATCCCAGGTAAATAATGATGGCACCGGATCTGTTGGATTCCATGTATCTCATACAGGTGATTCAACTCAACCCGCACTTCATGTTTATGTGTCGGGAAAGGAATACGGTCCTGCACTCTATATAAATAAGGCTAATAGTGATTCTACAGATGATATTGGACCCGCTGGTTATTTATGGAATCAGGGATATGATAATAACCTGGTTCTGGTACAGGATAACACGGACTCTAGTGCAGCTGTCCTATCAATAAGGAATTATACCTCAGGTCTTGATGTTACCGGTTCATGCTGGTATGTCGATTCATCTGGAAATGCTTTCTTCTGCAATGACGTAACCGCTTCCAGATTCTCCTTTGATTCTTCTCATTATCTAGCTTCATATTCGATGTGGTTAGACCATGATGCATTCGATTCATCTAATCCAGGTATTGCTGGCCGAGTATACAGAGAATACGGCCTCCTTCGTATCAGTGATGGTACAGATACAGCTCCCATTCCATTTGGGATCACGGGACTTCAAGGTGAAACTGGAATAACTGGTGAGACCGGACTTCAGGGAGCTACTGGGATTTCTGGAGGCGGTACTGGACTCCAAGGTATAACTGGAATTCAGGGAGTCACGGGACCAAGTGGTATAGGTCAAACTGGACTACAAGGGCCTACCGGAATTCAGGGACCTACTGGTACCCAGGGACTTACTGGTGTCTCTGGTGAAACAGGTGTCGCGGGTGAAACTGGACTCCAGGGGTCCACAGGACTCCAAGGTCCGACTGGTATCCAAGGACAGACAGGTGTTCAGGGCCAGACTGGGATCATTGGTGAGACGGGACTCCAAGGTCCTACCGGTATCCAGGGACAGACCGGTGTCCAGGGCCAGACTGGTATCATCGGTGAGACGGGACTCCGGGGACCTACCGGTATCCAGGGCCAGACCGGTGTCCAGGGCCAGACCGGTATTCAGGGCCAGACTGGGATCATCGGTGAGACGGGACTCCAAGGTTCTACCGGTATCCAGGGACAGACCGGTGTCCAGGGCCAGACAGGTGTCACGGGTGAGACGGGACTCCGAGGACAGACCGGTATCCATGGCCAGACTGGTGTTCAGGGCCAGACCGGTATTCAGGGCCAGACAGGTGTAACCGGTGAGACGGGACTCCAGGGGTCCACAGGACTTCAGGGAACTACCGGTATCCAGGGACAGACCGGTGTCCCTGGTGAGACAGGACTACAGGGATCCACGGGACTTCAGGGACCTACCGGTATCCAGGGCCAGACAGGTGTCACCGGTGAGACGGGACTTCAGGGGTCCACAGGACTTCAGGGACCCACCGGTATTCAGGGCCAGACCGGTGTCCAGGGCCAGACCGGGGTCACCGGTGAGACGGGACTTCAGGGGTCCACAGGACTTCAGGGACCCACCGGTATTCAGGGCCAGACCGGTGTCCAGGGCCAGACAGGAGTCACCGGTGAGACAGGACTCCAGGGACCTACCGGTATTCAGGGACAGACTGGTATCCAGGGCCAAACTGGTATCCAGGGCCAGACAGGAGTCACCGGTGAGACAGGACTCCAGGGACCTACCGGTATCCAGGGCCAGACCGGTATCCAGGGACAGACGGGTGTCACTGGTGAGACGGGACTCCAGGGGTCCACAGGACTCCAAGGTCAGACTGGTATCCAAGGACAGACTGGTATCCAGGGCCAGACTGGGATCATTGGTGAGACGGGACTCCAGGGACAGACTGGTATCCAGGGACCCACCGGTATCCAAGGACAGACCGGTGTCCAGGGCCAGACAGGAGTCACCGGTGAGACCGGACTCCAGGGGCCTACCGGTATCCAGGGCCAAACTGGTATCCAGGGCCAGACCGGAGTCACCGGTGAGACAGGACTCCAGGGACCTACCGGTATCCAGGGACAGACCGGTGTCCAGGGCCAGACCGGAGTCACCGGTGAGACAGGACTCCAGGGACCTACTGGTATTCAGGGACAGACTGGTATCCAGGGCCAAACGGGTATTCAAGGCCAGACAGGTATCACTGGTGAGACGGGATTCCGGGGACCTACCGGTATCCAGGGCCAGACCGGGGTACAGGGCCAGACAGGTGTAACCGGTGAGACGGGACTCCAGGGGTCCACAGGACTTCAGGGACAGACCGGTGTCCAGGGCCAAACCGGTATCATTGGTGAAACGGGACTCCAGGGATCCACGGGACTTCAGGGACAGACTGGTATCCAGGGCCAAACTGGTATCCAGGGCCAGACAGGAGTCACCGGTGAGACAGGACTCCAGGGACCTACCGGTATTCAGGGACCCACCGGTATCCAAGGACAGACCGGTGTCCAGGGCCAGACAGGAGTCACCGGTGAGACAGGGCTCCAGGGGCCTACCGGTATCCAGGGAGAGACCGGTATCCGGGGCCAGACGGGTGTCACTGGTGAGACCGGACTCCAGGGGTCCACAGGACTCCAAGGTCAGACTGGTATCCAGGGCCAGACAGGAGTTACCGGTGAGACAGGACTCCAGGGGTCCACAGGACTTCAGGGACCTACCGGTATTCAGGGACCTACCGGTATCCAGGGCCAGACAGGGGTCACCGGTGAGACGGGACTTCAGGGATCCACAGGATTTCAGGGACCCACCGGTATTCAGGGCCAGACCGGTATTCAGGGCCAGACAGGAGTCACCGGTGAGACCGGACTCCAGGGACCTACTGGTGTTCAGGGACAGACTGGTATCCAGGGCCAAACTGGTATCCAGGGCCAGACAGGAGTCACTGGTGAAACGGGACTCCAGGGGTCCACAGGACTTCAGGGACAGACCGGTATCCAGGGACAGACTGGTGTCCAGGGCCAAACCGGTATCATTGGTGAAACGGGACTCCAGGGATCCACAGGACTCCAGGGTCAGACTGGTATCCAGGGCCAGACAGGAGTCACTGGTGAAACGGGACTCCAGGGGTCCACAGGACTCCAGGGACCTACTGGTATTCAGGGACAGACCGGTATTCAGGGCCAGACCGGAGTCACCGGTGAGACAGGACTCCAGGGACCTACTGGTATTCAGGGACAGACTGGTGTCCAGGGCCAGACCGGA
>Ga0180438_10002467_pt1 | contig 30111 bp, 23 predicted proteins | sample SS_ome_12_FD_132455 | JGI IMG/M metagenome (GOLD analysis project Ga0180438, IMG submission 132455) | Hypersaline lake sediment archaeal communities from the Salton Sea, California, USA - SS_3_D_2 metaG | ecosystem: Environmental > Aquatic > Non-marine Saline and Alkaline > Hypersaline >...
CTTTACCATCATCCATGACGTTCCCCTTTCGGTTGACCAGGTAACGCTGGGTAAGAAAACGCTACATGGTCCCCGAAAGGGGGCGTCTATGGAAAGGTCAATTTTCCTGGAAACTACTGTCTATTATGAGATTGCACTTGACACTGATCTTGGCGGCCGCAGCCGTCTGCCTGGTCCCGGTCGACTCTGCACCGGGGGCGCTCGTCGGGTGGTGGAAGCTCGATGACGGAGCATCCGACAACACGACCACCACCGCGTTGAACTCCGGCACGCTGGGAGCCTCGGCCGACGGCTCGCTGAGGAACATGACCCCCACGTCGGACTGGATCACCGATCGGGCCCTGTTACCCCCGCGCATCAACACCCTCGCCGCGCTGGAGTTCGAGGGCGGCAATGAGTTCGTCAACATCGATGGGTACAAAGGGATCACCGGCACCGGGGCCCGCACCGCGGCGATGTGGGTCAAGACGTCGCTCACGCAAGAGGCTTTGATCTCCTGGGGGAGCAACTCGACGGGCCAGAAATGGACGTTCCGCACCCAGGACGACCAGGGGCCTTACGACGGGGTGATCCGGGCCGAGGTCGCCGGCGGATACGTCGTGGGGAACACCATCATCACCGACGACACGTGGCACCACGTGGCGGTCACCTGGGAAGACGACGGCTCGCCGAATATCGTCGATGCAAAGCTCTACGTGGACGGATACCTCGACGGCCAGAACGGTACCTTCAGTGCGCAGAGCGGCCAGGCGATCAACACCGCATCGGGCTCCGACGTGCGCCTCGGGGCAGCATTTTCCGCCGGCAACGTGAACTTCGTGGGGATGATGGACGACGTCCGCATCTACGACGAAGCGCTCAGCGCCGCTCAGATTCACTACCTGGTGTACACTCCCGAGCCCTCCACGATTCTGATCTGGTCCCTGTTGGCAGCCCTCGGAATCACCTTCGGCCGGCACAAGAGACGCAAGAAGTAGATCGCACCTCGCCAGCCCGCGTGCAGAGCCCCGTCGGTCCTTGTCGGCGGGGCTTCCTCATGCGCCGCCCGCGCCGCGTCCTTTGACACGCGCAGTAGCCGATTTCGATGAAGCGAGACGCGGCCTCGCCTCGATGAGCGACACGGCCGCTGCACTGCGCAGCCGTTCGTCGGCCTTGCTCAGGCCGAGGGCCGGCGGTAGTGGCGGTAGGCGAGAAGGACTTCGTAGAGGTCCATCGAGACGGTCACCTCGTCGTCTTCGAAGTCTCGCAGCCAGGTCCGCTCGGATAGCACGGCGTCGGCCAGCAGGGGCAGGACTTCCATCAAGGGGACGGTTACCGTGTGGCGGAGGGTTTGGGTTTCCGCGGTGGCGAGCCCAGCGGAGTCCTCGTTCGGGCCGCAGTAAATGCGCAGATGGGATGCTTGCATTCGATGAGTCCCTTCGGTTCCGGGGCCGTTGGTCGGACCCCTGGCGCCCCCCACGGTTCGACGCAGTCAGCGAGACGGCCTAAGGGGACAGTCCCATTTTCGCCGGCTTCGCCGCGAAAATTGGGACAGTCCCCCTAGTCGGCGACTGCGGCGCTTCGTCTTCCGGTATCGGCAGGAGGCATCTTGCAGGTTTGATCTATTTGGGCGAAAATGCGGTTCCTGCGCGTCGGCAATGCTGGCGCGGTGCTGCCCGGCAGACGGGTTGCCCGCACAATGCGGGAATGCCGGGCAAATTGGAGAAGAGAGGTCGTGCCGGACGGGCCCCCAAGCACCCCGCCGGCCGGGCCCGGTGTCCACGCGGCCGTAACCCCGCTCCAAAGAACAACTTACGTCAAAGAATACCTGACGTCTGCCACCCCTTCATGGCCAGCACGGTACAGATCGACCTGCGGCACGTCGCCCGCGGCTTGACCCTCTCGCTGGGCCAGGTCCAGGCCGTAGTCGAACTGCTCGACGACGGCAACACCGTCCCCTTCATCACCCGGTACCGCAAGGACCAGACCGGCGGGCTCGACGAGGAGCAGATCCGCCAGGTCCAATCGCGGCTCGGCAAGGCCCGGCAACTCGCTGAACGCAAGCAAACGATCCTCCGCTCGATCGAATCGCAGGGCAAGCTGACCGAGCAGCTCGCCAAGCGGATCCAGTCGGCCGGCACGGCCAAGCGGCTCGAAGACCTTTACCTGCCCTACAAGCCGAAGAAGCAGACGCTGGCCACCGCTGCTCGCGCCCGAGGGCTCGAACCCCTGGCCCGGGAGATTCTCGAAGCCGACCCGGCCTGCCAAGACCTCGACGCCCGCGCCGGCGATTTCGTCAACCCCGATCGCGAGGTGAGCTGCGCGGCCGACGCCCTGTTGGGCGCAGGTCACATCCTGGCCGAGCGGTTTAGCGAGCGGGCCGACTTAAGACAGCGCCTGCGCGAAATCCTGCAGCGGACCGGCAAGTTCGTCACCAGCCAGTTGACGCCCGAGCCGAAGTCCCAACCCGACCAGCCGAAGACCGAGCCGCCGGAGCCGAACACTCCATCCGACAGGCCGAAACCCGCGTCCGACGGGCCGGCCCCCGGGCCGCAGGAGCCTTCGCCGGCGGAAACCACTGCGCCGGAGACCTCGGAGAAGGACGAGTCGGGCACCGCGCCGACGCAGAACGAGGAGCCGGGCGACGCCCCGGCCGACTCGACGCCGACACCTGATGAGGGGGAAACACCCTCCGAAGCGTTCCCAGGGCCGTCGAACCCGACGCCCGCCGATCCCGATCCGCCAGATCCCGATCCACCTGAGGCCGATCCGCCCGAGCCTGTCGCAGCAGAGCCGGAGCAGCCAGGCGCGCAGCCGGAGCCCGAGCAGCCCGGCGCCGCCGCGTCCGATCCCGCCGCGCAACTGCCTGCCGAAGCCGAATCGCCGGCCGAACCGGCGACCGCAACGGGGCCCGAAGCGGAGCCCGAAACCGTCGCCGAACCGCCGGCCCAACCGTTGGCCGAAACGCCGTCCGAAGGCTCTTCCGCCGACGCGGCCGGCAGCGGCTCCTCGCCCGCAGCCGCTTCGCCGCCTGCTGCGCCGCCGCCCGTAGCCACCTCGAAGGCAGCACAGGCGAAGCCCCCCGCACCGAAGCTCAGCAAGAAGGAGCTTCGCCGCAAGCGGGCGGAAGAGAAGCGGATCAGGGCCTTCTCCGACTACTTCGACTACAGCGAGGAGCTGCGCAAGATCCCGCCGCACCGGCTGCTGGCCATCAACCGGGGTGAACGGGCCAAGGTGCTGAAGGTCAAGGTCGAGTGCGACGTCGAGGCCATGTACGGCGTGCTCGACGAGCTGCTCGTGGCGCCCGACCACCCCCATGCCGAGTACCTCCGCGGCTGCGCCCGGGACGCGCTTTCGCGATTGATCCTGCCCGTGCTGGAGCGCGAGGCCCGGCGCGAGCTTTCCGACCGGGCGGAAACCCACGCCGTCGAGGTCTTCGCCAAGAACCTCCGCAACCTGCTCCTGCAGCCGCCGGTGAGCGACCACCGCGTGCTGGCCGTCGACCCCGGCTTCAAGAGCGGCTGCAAGCTGGTCGCGCTCGATCAGTTCGGCAACGTGCTCGAGCACGGGGCGATCTACCTGGTCGGCAAGCCCGAGCGGCGCGAGAAGGCCAAGCAGAAGGTGCTCGAGCTGGTCGAGCGGTACGAGCTTTCCGTGGTGGCCATCGGCAACGGCACCGCCTGCCGCGAGGCCGAGGCATTCTTCGCCGAAATGCTCGGCGACGGGCTCGGCCAGCGCAACGTCGCCTACGTGATCGTCAACGAGGCCGGGGCCAGCGTCTACTCGACCAGCCGCATCGGTCGCGAGGAGTTCCCCGAGTACGACGCCAGCCTGCGCGGGGCCATCTCGATCGGCCGCCGCCTGCTCGATCCCTTAAGCGAGCTGGTCAAGATCGACGCCGCCAACATCGGCGTGGGCCTCTACCAGCACGACGTGAAGGCCAAGCACCTCCGCACTTCGCTCGACGACGTGGTCGAGTCGTGCGTGAACTACGTGGGCGTCGACGTGAACACCGCCAGCCCCGCGCTGTTGCGCTACGTGTCGGGTTTGAACCAGCTCACGGCCCGGCGCCTCTACGAATACCGCCGCGGCTACGGGCCGTTCCGCAGCCGCGGGCAGCTCAAGGAGGTGGCCGGCTTCGGCGACGCTACTTTCGTCCAGGCCGCCGGGTTCCTGAAGATCACCGGGGGCGAAAACCCCCTGGATGCCACCTGGATCCACCCGGAAAGCTACCCGGTCGCCGCCCGCGTGCTGGAAAAGCTCGGCTGCTCGTTCGACGACCTGCGGGCCAGGGAAACGCAGCCGTCGCTCGCCGAGCGCGCCGGCCAGCTCGACGTCGAGACCACCGCCGCCGAGCTGGGCGTGGGCGTGCTCACGCTCCGCGACATCCTGGCCCAGCTCGTGCGCCCGGGCCGCGATCCCCGCGACGACCTGCCCAAGCCGGTCTTCAAGCACGACGTGCTCAAGCTCGAAGACCTAAGCCCCGGCATGGAGCTGACCGGCACGGTGCTCAACGTGGTCGACTTCGGCTGCTTCGTGGACATCGGAATGCACGACAGCGGGCTGGTGCACGTCAGCCGCCTGGCCGACAAGTTCGTACGCGACCCGCACGACGTCGTGGCCGTGGGCGACGTGGTCAAGGTCTGGGTCATGGAGGTCGACCAGCAACGGCGCCGGGTCTCGCTGAGCATGGTGCAGCCCGGCACCGAGCGGGCCCGGGGCGGGCGGCGCGGCGAGCGCCGGGAGGGACGCGGGAAGGGCGCCAGGCCGGGCCCGCCCCAAAAACTGCCGGCCGAGGGCCGTCCCCCCGCCGAGCGAAGGCCGCCCGAGGGTCGCCGCCGGCGCGGCAAAGGGCCGCCGCGCGATCGGCCCCCGCGCCGTGGTAAGGGCGCCGGCCGGATCAAGTACGAACCCAAGGCGCGCCGCAAGCCGCTTACGCCCATCACCGAAGACATGAAGAGCGGCAAGGAGCCGATGCGCACGTTCGGCGACCTGCTCCAGTACTACGAGCACAAGCAGGAAGGCGACGAGCCGAAACGGCCCGGGCGTGAGAAGCCGCCGAAGAAGAAGCCCAAACCACCCGCGCCGGAGCCGGAACAGAAGCCCGACGAGCCGCCTTCTGCGCAGGACACGCCGCCGGTTGCCGAGGAGGCACCGCCGGTTGCCCAAGATGCACCGCCGGTGGTTGAGGAGGTTCCTCCTGTTGCGCAAGACGCATCGGCGGTGGTGGAGGAAGCTCCTCCTCCTGCGCAAGAAGTGCCGCCGGTCGTGGAAGAGGCTCCTCCCGTTGTGCAAGAGACGCCGCCGGATGTACCCGAGAGCGCGCCGGAGCCGGATGATGCGAAGCCGCCAAGCGGCAGCGGGCAAGATGATGCCAAGCCGCCCGGTGGCAATGAGCCGCCCGAGTCGCCGCCGAAGCCCTCGGAGCCGGAACCGCCCCGCCCCTGACCGCCGCGCTTAAGCCCACGCCAGCCGAACCACTCCCATGGACTTCCAGCAACGGCTCAACAAGGCGATCGAGCGGGGAGAGCGCCTCTCCGACGCCCGGGCGGCCGCCGAGGCCAAGCGGGCGCTGGACGAAAAGGAGATGGCCCGGCTCCACTCGCAGTACCGGCTGCGTCTCTCCGAGCGGATCGAGGGCTGCCTGCGCCAGCTCGCCGACCGCTTCCCCGGCTTCCGCACCGAGACCTTGGTCGGCGAAGTGGGTTGGGGCGCCGCCATCAGCCGCGACGACGTGCGCATCCGCCGCTCCCGGGGCCGCACGAACCTCTTCAGCCGCCTCGAAATGGCCATCCGCCCCGCCAACAGCTACCACGTCCTCGATCTGGCCGCCAAGGCCACCATCCACAACCGCGAAATCTTCAACCGCTCCCACTTCGAGCGGCTCTCGGAGGTGGACCTGAAGTCGTTCGAGGAGCTGATCGATCTGTGGGTGCTGGAGTACGCGGAGCTGTACGCGGCGAAGAGCTGAGAGGTGTCTCGCAAGTAAACGGCCCGGTAGTCTGTCGAATCGCGCGGGCGTGTGCCGCAGCGCCGATCAGAGTTGGCCAGGAAATGCCGCGAAGAGCGACGACGCTTCCGCCCTGCCCTCGGGCGTGAAGAACTCCACGCGGCCTTCCTCGTCACAGAGCCAGACTTCCCGTGCCCCTTCGGCGAAATAGAGCGCCCGCTTCTCTTCCATCTCGGCGGCGGAGTTCGAGGGCGAGACGATTTCCACGCAGAGTTCCGGGGCGGCGGTGTACGGGGTCTCTTCGCCGTGGGCCGCCAGGAAGGCATCGCTCAGCCAGGCCACGTCGGGGACCTTGACGCCCCTGGCGGTCGCCACCGAGCACTCCACCAACACCGTGCCGCCGGACGCCAACTCCCAAAGGCGTTTTGTGACCAGGGATTGGGAACGCGCGTGGCGGTTGGAAGCGGGCGTCATCACGATGCTCCCGTGCTCGTTCAGCTCGATCTTGTAGGGAAGGTCCCGCAGTGTGGGGTCTTCCAAGACTTCGGACCATTTCATGGTTCGTCTCCGGCCGGACGTGGCGGAGTGCCGTTCGTCGGCACCGTGGCTATTTTCCCACGTCCGGGCCGCGCCATCAAGCAGCAAACACGCCCGGCGAGCCCGCCGCAATGCCGATCAGCCCATACCTCCCTACTCCGCCGGGGCCAGCACCAACTGGCGGAGGGCTTCGATCACGCCCAGCATCTGTTCGCGGGTGATCTCGCGCCAGTTGTCGATCTTGTGGTTCAGTATGGCCAGCTTGAGCGATTCGACGGCTTCGTCGAGATCGGGCGGCAGGGGGCCGACGTGCTCGAAGGGGCGGGAGGGGGCGGGCTCGGGTGAGGTGGCGTCGGGCTCGTCGGCTTGGGCGGAGGATTCGGGGGATGCGGTGGCGGAGTCGTCGAGGGCGGCTGCGGAGGTGTCGTCCCCGTCGGCGGCGCGGACCTCGCCGAGGGATTCGCCCAGGGCCGCATCGAGCGAGGGCTCGCCGCCGGGCGTGAGGTCCTCGTCCAGCTCGGCGCTGATGATATCCTCGTCGCGGGGCTTCAGCTCGGGCGGGGCGCCGATGGCGTTCCAGCGCTGCTCGCGCATCCCGGCGACCGACCAGCCGCTCTGCGCGGCCCCTTCGAGCCACATCTCGGCGTCGTCCCAATCCAGGGCGGCCTGGAAGTGGCTCCAATAGAGCCCGGCGTACTGCTCGTAGGTCGTGCCGAACCGCTGGTAGGTGCGCCGCAGCCGGCCGGTGTGCTGGGGGGTGACGTTGCCCACGCGACGGCTCCACGCCTCGTCGGTGTAGCTCGCGCCCGGGGCGCCGGCCGACTCCAGCGCGTCGCGCCACTGGCAGATGATCCGGCCTTTCTCCCAGTTGGTGGTGCTCACCAGCCGGTTCCACCGCCCGAGGTATTCCAGCGAGGTCGATTCGACCACGGGGCTCTGCTGCTCGCCGGCCTGCGGGTCGATCGGGGCGTCGGGCGTGGGTGCGGCGGGGGCGCGTGAGGTCTTGGGCATGGTGGCGGCTCCTTCCGGGTGCGGTAGCGAGCGGGGGATCGAGAGGTTCCGAGAGGGCCCCGCCCGGAGAGAGGCGGCGGCGCGAACCGAAGCACAATATGGTGCCGATCGGCCGCGACCACAACCCCCCGCAGCCTTGTACGACGGCCTTCCGAGGCCGTCGATGCCTTCAATGCGACTGCGACGGCCTTGGAAGGCCGTCGTACTTCGGATGGCCGAAAGGCGAGGCCCAAAAAAACGTTCGCAGGCCGGACGGGTGCCCGACTTCCCTCGGCTGTGGGAAAGGCGGGCCTGCCGTGCCGACCTGCGAACTTCGACGTGCGGCGCACGCTATTCTACCACGCCCGACGACCCCGAAACCACCGCAGTCTTGAAACCGGGCGCCGGGCAGGGCAGGGGCCGAAAAACCGGGGGCCGCAACGTGCTAGCATCGCCTGACACGGCCCGGACGCGGGGTGTCGGCGCTGGGGAAAACCTGTCGATCGATGCAGGGCCCGACCCCCCTGAAGTACGACGGCCTTCCAAGGCCGTCGAGACCCTGGGCGCAAGGGCGACGGCCTTGGAAGGCCGTCGTACGAGGCCATCGGCCCGCAGCGGGCTTTACTGCAAGGGGCCCTCGCCGGCCGCTGGATTCGGGGGCGGCTCGGCGGCTGGGGCGGCCTCGGCCGCGGCTTCGGGAACGGCTGCGGGCATGGCTTCCACGGCGGCCTCGGCAGCCCGTGCGGCGGGCCCGTCGGCGGCGATCGCTTGGCCCGCCATGTCCGCCGGAGGTACCACCCGGAGCACGAACAGCACCCGGTACAACCCCTGCTCGGCAAGCTTCTTGTCAGCGGCCGGCCGGGCGGACGGCTCGGGATAGGCCCCGGGCGCCTTCCGGGGTGGCCCGGGCGCGAGGCCGCCGAACGGAGCGCGGTAGGCGTCGCCCTGTCCGGCGCGGGACCGGAGGCCGCCCGGGGCCTCTCCCTCCGCCGCCGGCTCCTCCCCGGGCAGCGGCAGGCGTTGTGCGCGGCCGTGCGGCCCGGCAAGACGCGAGGACCCCACGCCCGGCCCTTCGGCAGAAGGCCGCCCGGGAACCGGCTGTCTCAGCTCTTGGGTCCCCTCGGCCTCGGCGGGCGGCCCTGACCGTTCGGCAGGCTCGGCCTCGGCGGTCTGCTCCGTCTGCACCGGTGCTGGCCGTCCTACCTGAAGCGGCGCCGGCTCCCCCGGTTGGATCGGTGCTGCTTTCGGCTCGGACTGCGAGCCGGGCGTCTGCTGCCCGGCAAACCCGTCGACCGACAACCGGCCGCCTCCCTCCGGCGCATCGAGGCCGGCCTTGGACTGGTGCAGGTCGGGCCGGTCGCCGGGCGCCGTTTCAACGGAACCCGGCGGTTCATCGGGCGTCGGCATTTCCAGGGCCGGCTCACGGTTGTAGCGGTAGGAGAAGCCCTTTTGCCAGGCCATGCCCGGGGCCGGCTTCACCGAAACGGTCAGGAACTCCCCGGGCCGGCCGTTGAGCGAGGCCAGCGTCGATTCGATCTGCGCGAGGCTGGCCTCGACGTAGACCAGCTCGACCGGCCCGGCGGCCTCGTCCTCCACTGCCCCGGATAGCGCCCGCTGTTCGTATTGCTCCTCGTGCTCCTGCTTCTTCTGTATCTCGGGGAGCTGGCCGGCGCCGAGGTCCTGCTCTCGCTGCCCGCGTCGCATCTTGGACTTGGCCTGCTCCCACCGGATTCCGTTGTCCACGAGCAGCCGGTCGAAGGCCCGGCTCTGCGCGGCGCCGGGACTAACGTCGCAGTGGACCAGCAGCACGGCGTCGTCGGGGCTCGGCTCGACCCGGTACCCCTGGGCAGCGCTGCCACCTGCACCGAGCCGGGCCGCAGCGCCGGCTCCCCGCCCGGCGGCGGCTGGGCCGCCACCGCGCCCGGGCGCGAACTCGAACCCGCCGTGCGGGCCCTTGCCCTCGACGTCGCCGACCTCGCGGCGATGTCCGTTGGCGGCGAGCTGATGGGGTCTGGGCTCTTGGGGTGAAGTCACCGGTTGTTCGGCACCGGGCTGCACAGGTGGCGGAGTGGCGGAATCGGCCGCTACGGCCCCGCCCGGCTCGGGGGGAAGCGCAGGCGCCGGTACCGCGGGCGCCGCCGGCTCTTCGGCGGGGGGCGGCATTTCGGCCACCGGCGGGGCACCCTGAGCAGCGCCGTGCGTTTCCGCCGCCTCTTTGTGAGCCAAGGCGCGGTCTGCGTCGTGCGGACCATCGGCCAAAACGCCCGGCTTGGCCGCAACACCCTCGCGTTCCAGCGGGACGCCGGCTGCCGTGTCGTCCGCTCCGGGCTCGGCAGAGGACGGCGGCTCAGGCGCCTCGATAAACGAGGGGCCCGCGGGCGCCTCAGCAGCAAGGCCCATGTTCGTCCCTTCACCCTTGACTGCGTCTACCACACCCGCCTCTCCGCCGGCTGCGCTCCGGTCGCCGGCCTTCTCCAACGCGTCGACTGCCGGGGCTTCGGCGGCGTGGGGCGTCGCTTCCGCCCCGCTCCCCGTTGCCCGGGCCACGTCGCGGTCTCCCTCGTTGTCCGCGCGGCGGCCCGGTTCGAAGGCCATGATCAGAAGGGCCACGGCCACGGCCATGATCGACCAGCCGAGGGCCCGGGGGCTCAACATGCGTCGCAGTCGTGAGCGGCCGTCGGCCTCCAGTGGCGGAGGGGCGGGTGTGGGCCGAGAGGGAGCCGGCGGGGCGGCGCTTGCCGCGGGCCGAGACGAAGGTGCGGGCGCCGCTGCCCGTCCGGCCGGGCGCTCGGCGAGCAACCGCCGTTCGGCCAGGCGCAGCACGCGCTCGCTTAAGTCCTCGTCGAGCTTGTGCGGCGGCAGGCTTTGCAGCGTGGAGCTCAGCGCGCGGAGCTCGTCCAGGAGCTGCCGTGCCCGGGGGCTTCGGGCCAGCAACTCTTCGACCCGGGCCTGCTCGGCGGCGCTGAGTTCGCCGTCGAGGTAAGCGCTGAACAGTTCGTTTTCCGGCACGTCTCTCATGGCGCACACTCGCTGCGGAATCCTCCGCAGGCTGGGCGGTCCGCCGGCTTGCGCGAAGCCGCGGCGACGGACGCCTTGGTCGGGTTTTCCCGGTTCGAGTCTTGGGTTTTCGGAAGGGGACAGTCCCATTTTCGCTGCGCGAGAATTGGGACAGTCCAAGTGTCCCCCGACCGCTCCTATTCGTCAACCATCAGGACCTCTTTGAGCTGCTCGCGGAGCTGGAGCCGTGCCCGGTGCAACCGGCTCCGCACCGTCCCGATGGGCAGCTCGAGGATCCGGGCGATGGTGTCGTAACAGAAACCGTCGATCTCCCGCAATACGAGCACTTCGCGGTGCTCCTCGCTCAGTTCTGCAATCGCTTCGTGGACCTGCCGGGCCTGCTCGTCGCGTTCGAGGCGTTCGGTAGGGGCTTCGGCCGGGTCCATGGGTTCCAGGCCGCTGGTTTCCCGGGCCCGATCGACCGAGGCCGTCGGGCGCCGGCGCCTCCGGTGGCTTATGGCCACGTTGAAGGCGATCCGGTACAGCCACGTGTAAAACGCCGCGTTCTGCTGGAACGTGTCCAACTTGGTGAACGCCTGGATGAAGGCCTCCTGGGCGGCGTCGCGAGCGTCCTCGGCATTGCCCGTGACGTGGACCAGGGTGTTGTAGAGCCGGTCCTGGTACTTGGTCACAAGCTGCCCGAACGCCGCCGAGCGACCCGCCAGGGTTTCTTCAATCAGTTGGGCGTCGTCGTTCACAGCAGGCTCGTAATAGAAGACGCGCCAAAGGCGGCAAGAGTTCCCGCGGCAGTTCCGGAAGCCGCCGAAAGGGCTCCTCCCTCCCATCATCCCCGTCGGCCGAAGGGCTGTCAAACCGGGGGGTGGGGGTTGTTACAAAGCCGTTGCGCGGCGGGGTTTAGCGTAGGCTGGGGGTGACGGGCGAGAGTGGGCGGGGGCACGCAAGACCACTCCTGGGGGTGGTATACCTATGACTCACGGAGGGGTTTCTCTCTGTGTCGGCATGTGCTCGCTATGTGACCACAGCGGGCAACAGGAAGAAATCGGCCATGCTCCCCAGTTCGATGAGGTCGAACGAGAGCTTGGTGGCCACGCCGAACCAGTGCGGCCATGGGTAGCGTTTGCCGTCACCGTGGTCGAGGACCGCCACTCCCAGCAGCGCAACGATCACCACCCCCCGAATGGCCGCATACACGTACAAAGAGATCGCAAACATCCAAACACCCCCGAGCAGCGCGGGCGCCACATTGGCGCCCAAGAGGAGCCAAAGATAGGCCCGCCACCGGCGAATCTTGATCTTGATCACCGCCCAGAGCCAGAGCGCCCCCAGCACCGCCAGCGGGGCCAGGCCGAGGATGACGGCAAACAGTGTCCAGCCGGGTCCCGTCGCATCGAACGGCCAGATCGTCATCGCCAGCACAAACTTCAAGAGTCGGAAAGCCACCAGCGTTCCGATCAGCAGCAGCAGGAACTCACCGGGGTGGACGGGGAATCGCATCCCCCGGCGGCGCCGGGCAATCCAGAGCACCAGGCCGGCCAGCGCCGCCCCCCCGCCGATGGCCTGCACGGCCCGAGTGGTTGCTCGGAAGATCCCGGTCTCGAACCCGGTCCAACCGAATGACCCCAGGCCGCGCTCGAGCGATTGCGTAATCCCCATGTAGACCGCTACGCACGCCGTCAGCACCAGCAGATGAAGGATGCCCAGGCGAGGCGCCTCGGGCGGTTGAGGTCCCGTGGGTTGGGGTTCCGCCGGGGGCGTGTCCGGGGAGTCCTGCCGCATGTCGAACAGCGGATCGAGGGGCTCTTGCTCGTTCATCTCACGGTCGGCGCGAAGCTGGCGGCTACGTGGCAGCGGACACGCTGCTGCCCGCCAAGGCACAGGACCCCGGCATTCTGACCCGCCCGGGCGGGCTTGCCAAGCGCACCGGGGTGATTCCCGCGGGCCCGCGCGGGGCGCAACGGCCCGGCTCCGCCGATTTGCGGGGCCGCCGCGCTCTCACTACAATGGTGTGCAACGGCCCGACCGGAGTCGAAAGAGGGCCTCGGGTGCTTTTCTTCCGGGCCGCTGAAGACTGAATATGCCTGGTCCCTTTCTCGTTCGAGGGCGAGGTGCCGCCATGAGCCAATCATCCTCCTTGAGCAACGCCCCCGATCTGGAGTCGGAGAAGTCGCAGCGCGAGCCGTGGTGGTTCCTGCTGTGGATGCTCTGGGGAGGGATCTGTGCGGGCATCATCCACTACGCCGACCGGACGGCCACGGCTCCCATTGTGTGGCTTCTGGCCAGTGCGGTGGTGGGCTACTTCGGCCAGCCCGTCATGGCGGCGATCACGCTGGCGGTTTGCCGCGTGCAGGAGGTGCTCTTTGGGGTTTCCGACCGTCCGCCGGCCCGGGCCGAGGGGGAGTCGGCCGCGGCCCACGCCGCCCGCTGTGAGCTGGCCGCGGCGGACCCCAATCGCAGGCCCTGGGCGGCGCTGCTGCCCACGGTCCTGGTGGTGGCCCCGGTCCACGGCGTGTTGATCGGCGCGGTCGTTGGGGCGATCGTACCGGCCGTCTCGCCCGTGCCGGGCACGGCGCTCCACGGGGCACTGGTCGGCCTGGCAGCCGGCCCGGCCGTGTGCTGTGTGCTCTACGGGCTGGTCGTGCTGGTGGTGATCTGGCGGTCCAAGGGGCCGGCGGTCGACGAGGTCGAGGACATGATCGTTGCAGCGGGCCGGGAGGCCGATCGACAGGGCCTCCCGCACGTGGCCGCAGGGCACCTGCTCGTCGCCGTGCTGGATAGCCTCGAAGGGGCGGCGGCCGACGTGCTGGGGGCCCGCCCGATCGATCCGGACAAGGCCCGGGCCGCGACGGCCGAGTCGCCCGGCGACGCGGCCGGCTTCAGTGACGCTTTGCAGGAGGCGATCCGCCTGGCGCGCAAGTTCCGCGACGAGGCGGTGGGGTCCGGCCATCTGCTGTTGGGGTTGCTGGCCGAGCCGACGCCGGCGGTCCGCCGTGCCTTGGAGACCGCGGATCTCGAGCCCAAAGGGCTCCGGGACGAGCTATACGAGGAGATGCGGCCGGACTGACACGGTACCGTTACCCCCACGCCTTCCCCCGCGGCCGCCGCAGGACGTAGAACCACAGCCCGGCCGCAAAGAGCAAGAGCACCAGGCTCACGTTTTGCGAGATCTTGAGCCCCGTGCCGAAGATCGGGCTCTCGTCCGTGCGGAGGATCTCGATGAGGAAACGGCTGACCGGGTAGATCGAGATCATCAGTGCGAACAGCTCGCCGTCGCGCCGGCGGAACGGGTCGTAGGCCAGCAGCAAGAGACAGAGCAACAGGGCGTTGATCGTGGCATAAATTTGCGTGGGGTGAACCGGCAGGCTCCGCTTGAGCACCGGCACCGCCGCCAGCTCGACCGGCCCGCGCCCGGCCAGCTCGAGCCGAAGCGGCCGGCCGTTCTCATAGACCTCCTCCAGCTTCCAGTGAGCTACGGCGGACGTGGAAACCGGCTCTCCGTCAACGGCCGTGAGCAGGTCGTCCGGCTCAAGCCCCGCCGCCGCGGCCGGGGAATCGGGCCGCACCGAAAGGAGCACGGGCGGCTGGTCCGGATCGCCCGGGATTGCGAACCCGTACATTAGCCCCCGCTCGACCTGGCTGCGATAGGGGGGGCTGAAGGAGGTGACCGCCAGCGGATCGTCGGACTGGCCGGGCGCGGCGGCCTCGCCCCGGGGAAAGGTCACGCCCCAGGGGTGTTCGCACAGGCCGCCGTAGCAGCAGCCGTGCAGCAGGCAGCCGATCCGCCCGATGGCCAGGCCCAGCATCAGGCTGGGGGCCAGCAGGTCGCCCAGGGGCAAGAGCGGCACGCGGTGGCGTCGCGCAAAGATCGCCACGCCCACGGCGGCCCCGATGAGCGAGCCGTAGACCACAAGCCCCCCTTCGGCGATGTTCACCACGGCGCCCAACAGCGCCCCCAGTCCGCCGGGCGCGTTCTCGGTCCCCACATAGGCCGGCCAGAACTGCTTCTCCCAGTACTCGATCACGTAAAACGCCCGGGCGCCGATCAGGCCGGGAATGAGGATCCAGAAGAGGAGGGTGAAGATCATGTCGGGGTCCTGCCCCCGGCGGCGGGCCCGCCACGCGGCCAGCCCGGTGGCCGCGCTGACGGCCAGGAGCATCATCACGCCGTAGCTGCGGATCGGGAGCCCCCGCGGCTTGGACACGGCCGGCAGCACCCAGACGATCGCCGCGGCCACCAGGGCAAAAAGCCCCAGGTAGGTCAGCGTGTCGGCCGAGAGCCCCTGGCGCCACACGAGCCACGCCGTCAGGCCCACGCAGACCACCGCCCAAACCGCCAGCAGCAGCCCCGCGCCGAAGAGCGGCATTCCCCAGAGTTCGTTCGGGATGTAGTACAGGGTGTCGTGCACTATTCTCCATCCGGCTTAAGCAGGCAGTTGTCGATCAGCCGGGTCTCTTCGATCCTCACCGCCAAAGCGGCCAGCGCCGGGCCGCGGATCTCCTCGATCGGGTCGAGCGTCTCCGGGTCGGCCACGGTGATGTAGTCGATCTGCGCGCCGCCCTCGGCGAGCACGAGCCGGCGCATCTCGTCGACGATCGCTCGGGCGTCGCGCTGCCCGCCGGCCACCAATTGCCCGGCAAGCTTCAGGCTTTGGGAAAGCACCAGCGCCCGACGGCGCCCTTCGGCGCTCAGGTAGGCGTTGCGGGAACTCATGGCCAGGCCGTCCGGCTCGCGCACGATCGGGCAGCGCCGCACCTCGACCGGCACGTTGAGGTCCTCGACCATGCGCCGGATCACGAGCCACTGCTGGTAGTCCTTCTGGCCGAAATAGGCCACGTCGGGCTGCACCATGTTCAGGAGCTTGAGCACGATCGTGGCCACGCCGCAAAAGTGGCCCGGCCGGCAGGCCCCCTCGAGCGGCTCGGCCACCCCGGCGACCTCGACCCGGGTGGCGTGCCCCTCGGGGTAGACCTCTTCGTTGGAGGGGACCAGCACCGCTTCGACCCCGCATCGGGCCAGGGCGTCGAGGTCGGCATCGAGCGTGCGGGGGTACTTGTCGAGGTCCTCGCCGGGCCCGAACTGCGTGGGGTTCACGTAGATCGAAACCACGGTGAAGTCGCACTCGGCCTTCGACGCCCGGACCAGGCTCAGGTGCCCTTCGTGCAACGCCCCCATGGTGGGCACCAGCCCGATCCGCTTGCCCGCCCGGCGGACCGGGGCGAGCAGCTCCCGCAGCTCGGCCACTCGGGCAACGACTTGCGGTCGGGACGCGACGGTCATGGCGAACTCTGGCGGGGCCTGTGGCCGCAGCCAAACGAGGATTCAGGGTTCGGGGTTCAGGGTTCAGGAATTCGGAGTAACGGCTGGCGATGAGATACTGAACCCTGAACCCTGACCACTGAACCCCAAGGACTTGTCACAAAGGAACTTCCCAACATCTGCGCATGGCACACAAAAGGTGTGGTGCAAAAACCTGGTCCAGGCTCAACGTACTATTGCATAGCGGCCAACGCGGCCTGCACCTCTTCGATCGCCTCGTCCGGCGTGGGGGCGCTCATCCTAAGCAGCGGGCCCTGGCCGGGTCGCGTCGCCCGCTCTCGTACCGCCCGGCGTATCCGATCGAGCTGCGCCTCGCTCAAGCCCCGTTCGTACGGGCGTGCCCGCTCTTGCACGCGACGGAAGAGTTCTTCGCCCGGCACGTCGAGCAGCACCAGCAGCTTCGGGGGCACGACCTCCTTTCGCGCCTCCTCCCATCGGGCCTCAAAACGCGAAAGCTGTGGTGGCTCGAGCCACACCCGGGCGAAGGCCAGCGACTGGTCGAACCAGAAGTCGCTCACCCATGCCTTGTCCGGCTCCGCCCAGCGAGGTAGTCCCGCGTCCAAAAGCCGTTTGCGAGCGCCGAGGAATTCTAACTCGGTCCGCCAGGCGTGAGAAGGCGGGTCGGCGTAGAACCGACCCAGGCGCGCCGCGTCGATGCGTTCGGCGATCAGTTCGACGGCGCCGCTGGCGCCCAATCGCTCGGCAAGCTGGCTCTTCCCCGCCCCGATGCCCCCCGCAACGGCCACGTAGGGCACGGCCGTATTGAGGTGATCGAGCAGCTCTTCGACGGTCCAGCCGATGGTCGGGTGGAGTATTGAACAGGCCACTTCGGCGGCCGGCTCGAGCACGAAGCGCCGCCAGGCCATGCGAGGATGCGGCACGACCAGCTCGGGCGTGTCGACCACCAGGTCGTCGAAGAGCAACAGGTCGAGATCGAGGGTGCGCGGGTCCCAGCGCTGAAGTCGCACGCGTCCGGCGTCGGCCTCGATGGTTTCGAGCAGCTTCAGCAACGTCCGGGGCTCAAGCGACGTTTCGACCAGCAGGGCGCCGTTGAGAAACGCGGGCTGGCCCGGCGGACCGCCGACCGGGCGGGTCTCGTGCCAGCGGCTTTGCCCGAGCAATCGCACGGCCCGGTGCGCCGCGATCGCTGCGACGGCGCGATCGAGCGTTTTCCGCCGATTGCCCTGGTTCGAGCCCAAGCCGATCAAGCAACGCGACATGGGATCACACCGGAACCGGGCACCGTCGGCGGCCTGCGAAGGCAAGGGGGAGGCCGTCCGGGCCGCGAGCCTGCGCCGCCGACTGTAGATCCGTCCGGTCGCCGCCCCCCAAGCCTTCGTCAGACGGTCGACACGCAAACTGGCCAGCAGGCCAGCACCGCAAGCACGGAAACGAAGGAGATCCCGACAATACCCTGTCCGGAGTCCCTTCCGGACCGAAGCAGCTCAACGCGGCGTCCTGCCAGAACGGGCCATGACTACCCTTCGCGATAGCGAACGAGCCGGCCTGCGGATTGGTTAGCGTTCGACTAGCCGCTCATTTTGCGGAATCGCCAACAATTGTCAAGCGGTTTTCACAACGTGGCCCGGGACTCGCGTGCCACGGGTAGTCGAACTGGTGGCGGTAGTTGTAGTGCGTCGGACCGTGGTAGGGGATCAGGCCGTAGTAGTAGGAGAAGCCGAACTTCTCGGTCACGCTGCCGGCCGCGCGCCGGGCGTACGCGCTCAGCGGATTGGGTTGCGTGGGCCAGGCGCCGGGGCGTCCGTAGACCACGCAGCCCTCGACGGCCCGCGCCGCCGAACCGGTGCTCGCGCCGCAGATCGCCATCGACTGAACGTCCGGCGAGTGAGTTCGTTCCGGCGGTTGAGCCATACTGCCGGCAGAACCATCGGCCCCGACGGCCAAGAGCAGGACGACGATCGAAGCACACATCGCGGGTCTCCTCGCCCGGGCTACCGGGGCATCGCAGGATATGTATATCGCCCAATTTGCCTGGAGCCTGTGAAAACTCGGGGCGGCGGCTTTGGGCGGCGCGGCCCGATCGCCCCCTCTGCGGACATCGGTCTGCGCGCGCCCGCAGATCGAGGATTGCCATCACGACCGTCACACCGTGTCCGTATATCCCAATCCTCCCTTTCTTCCCATTTACTCGCCGATGACCCCGTTTCCAGCGCTTTGGGTGCTCCGGGCTACGAGTTTCACCGAATGCCCACCGTGCCGAATCCCAAGGACGAAACTTGAGTCTCATGCAAAGCCTGGATAAACTAACGAGATTACGAATGAAACAAAGACGAGGCGCCGTGAGTCGTCTAAGGTAACTGCGTGAACAGCGCAGTCAACGGGACAGCGGCTATCATCCTCTCGCGGCGGACGGAGGAGCTGAAAATGACAAGAGTCGGGGCCGCCGTTGTGGCAGTCGGCCTGCTGGCGTTTCTCGGATTGTTGGTGACGATCGGGGTCTTCGCAGCGCACTGGCGCGCCGCCGCAACAGCCCCACCGCCCGTTTCCGAAGCTCGCCCGGCGCCCGCGCCCCCAACGGCCGCCGGCCCAATTCCCACGCTGGCCCCCCCACAGCCGGCCCCCGAGCCGCCGGGCCTCCCGCCCGCCGAGGAGCGGACGACCGGCGAACGACAGACCGCCCCGGGCTGCCGAACGCACGTGATTCTCGTGCCTGTCGAAGTTCAGCAGGTGGCCACGGCCCCTCCTTCGTAGGCACGGTGGCTCGCCTGTGCATCTCCTTCTCTCTTGCTCGTGAGACAGGCGAGCCGCCTGTCCCTGCGTCAGGCCGCTTCGCTGCACAGGGCGGCGAAGCGCCGGAATACCTCGGCGCCGATCTGCAGCATGGCCGGGCCCAGCGACTCGTGCGGCACGTGCTGGAGCCAGAAGACCGTCTTCACGGGGTGCCTTTCGGGGATACTCGACGGGGCGTGACAACGCTCCAAGCCTAGCGAAGCGGACCACGCCTGCCCAGCCCCTTTTCGTTCGGGGGGCGCTCTGTTACCCTAGAGGACGGACGGAGCGAACCGCAACCGACGCGAGGCATCCGGGCCCATCGCACCAGGGAGAGCGCCATGGCCGACGCCGCGACCACGACTTTGCCGATCGCCGGCGCGAAGCGCCGCCCTCGCCGCGAGGACCTGCCCAAGGACGTGGTCCTGTGCATGCACTGCCCGGCGAAGTGCTGCTGCTACTTCGCGCTACCCATCGAAGAGCCCGAGGACTGGGCCGACTTCGAGTTCATCCGCTGGTACCTGCTCCACGAGCGGGCGACCGTGTTTACGGAGGAGGACGTGTGGTACTTGCTGGTCCACAACCGCTGCAAGATGCTCCGCGACGACAACCTCTGTGCCCAGTACGAGACCCGGCCCCAGATTTGTCGCGACTACACGACGAAGAACTGCGAATACGACGACGAGTGGGTCTACGACCACTACTGGGAGACACCCGAGCAGGTCGTCGAGTACGCCGAGGCGGTCCTCGGGCCGCCCAAGGGGCAGGGGTTCCGCAGCACGAAGCCCAAGTGAAGAATTGCAAATTGAAAATTGCAAATTGCAAATTTGAAATTGAAGATTGAGGTACGACGGCAGGTCAATTTGCAATTCTCAATTTACAATTCCCAATTTACAATTCCCAATTTGCAGTTCTTAGTTCCAGCCACGATGTGCGCCGCCCTCTGCCGTGAATGATTCTCCCCGCATCACCCCGCGAACGCTCAAGGGCTTCCGCGACTACCTGCCGGAAGCGATGATCCCGCGCGAGCGGCTGATCGACACGGCGCGGCGGGTCTACCGTTCGTACGGGTTCAGCCCCATCGACACGCCGGCCCTGGAGTACCTCGAAATCCTTGAAGGCAAGGGGGGCGAGGAGAGCGACAAGCAGCTCTACAAGTTCCAGGACCAGGGGGGGCGCTGGGTGGGGATGCGGTTCGACTTGACCGTGCCGCTGGCCCGCTTCGCCGCCCAGCACATCGCCGAGCTGGGGACACCCTTCAAGCGCTACCACATTGCCACGGTGTGGCGGGGTGAAAACACCCAGCGCGGGCGCTACCGCGAGTTCATGCAGTGCGACTTCGACACCATCGGCACCCGAAGCGCCGCCGCCGACGTGGAAACGATCCTGGTGATTCACGATTTGATGCTCGCCATCGGGTTCGAGCAGTTCACCATTCGCATCAACAACCGCCGGCTGCTCGCCGGGCTCCTGGAGACGCTCGACCTGGCCGACCGCGCCACGCCGATCCTCCGGGCGCTCGACAAGCTGGCCAAGATCGGCCCGTACAAGGTGGCCGAGGAGATGGTCGCCGCCGCCGGCACCACGCACGACCAGGCCACCCGGGTGCTGGAGCTGGCCCAGACCACCGGCAGCCACGACGAGGTGCTCCGCCGGGTCGAGCCGCTGGTGGCCGGCAGCGAGACGGGCACGGCGGGCGTCGCCCGGCTTCGAGACACGCTGGCCGGCGTGCTGGCCGCCGGCGTGGCCGAGGAGCGGATCGTGTTGGACGTCTCCATCGCCCGGGGGCTCGACTACTATACGGGCACGGTGGTCGAGACCTTTCTCGACGCCCTGCCGGGCATCGGCAGCGTCTGCTCCGGCGGGCGCTACGACAACCTGGCCGCGCTGTTTACGGCCCAAGAGCTGCCGGGCATCGGGGCCTCGCTGGGGCTCGACCGGCTGCTGGCCGCCATGGACGAGCTGGGCATGATCGAGAAGGTGGCCACGCCCGCCGAGGTCTTTATACCCTACTTCGACAAGACCCGGCTCCACGCCTATTTGAAGCTGGCCGCTCGGCTCCGCGCCGCGGAAATCGGGGTCGAGGTCTACCCCGACCCCAAGAAGCTCGGCCAGCAACTCAAGTACGCCGACCGCCGTGGTTTTCGCGTGGCCTTGATCGCCGGGGCCGACGAGTTCGACGCCGGCCGGGTGCAGGTCAAAGACCTGGAAAAGGCGCACCAGCAGGACGTGCCGCTCGAAGAGAACGCGGCGAGCGTGATCGCGGCGGTGCGAGAGATCCTCGCGGAGGACTAGTTCCGGGAAAAAGGGGACGGGGCTGATTTGCCTTCAACGGCCCGAAAGGTGCTTCGCACAAATTAGCCCCGTCCCCTTCTTCCTTTGTGGAGGACCAGCGTGATGGTCGCCCCCAAACGCCCCAGTCCCGACGCCGACCCCTTCCGCCCGCCGGAGATCCCCACCGAGGTGCGGTGCCTGCACTGCGACGAGGAGTATGACAGCTACCGGATCGAGTGGCGCGAGGAGGTGGGGGCGGACGGCCAGTGGCACGGGTTTTGGTGCTGCCCCACGCCCGGCTGCGACGGGAAGGGCTTCGGGTTCGACATCCTGCCGACCGATCCGACCTATCAAGACGAGCGCGGCGGCTGGGTCTCGTTCGACGAAGAAGACGACGAGTTCGACGAAGAAGACGAGGAGTTCGACGACGAGCTCGATGAGGAGTTCGACGAGGACTTCGACGAGTGCGGCCTGGACCCGGACGACGACTTCGACCTGCTGGGTGACGATGACGACGAGGTCGGCGACGTGGAGGACGGGGACATTCCCTTCTAATTCCGTTGGCCCCCGCCGCCGTCGAAACGGCGCCCGCGCGTTTACAGCACCCGCCCAATGAGGTACACTGGACTTCGTCTCGATTCCTTCACTGGAACGCTCGTCATGAGACCAAGTCCCTCTCGGAACGACTTCGATGGCACGGCCGCTTGGCTCCGGGCCGCACGGCGCGCCGCGCTGGCGGCCGTGCTCGTCGGCAGCGGCATGATGGGCGGTCTTCTCCAGGCCGCCCCGTCGGGAACGGGCACGGGCAGCGGGTTCGTGGTCCATCCCGACGGCTTCATCGTGACATGTGCGCACGTGGCGGCGGATGCCAGCCAAATCGAGGTCCGGCTTGGCGGGCGCAGCTACCCGGCCCGGGTGCTCGCCGCCGACGAGGAGCTCGACCTGGCGCTGGTGAAGATCGAGGGCAAGGGGCTGCCGGTCGTGCCGCTGGGCGATTCCGACCGGCTGCAGTTGGCCGAGGACCTGCGCGGAGTAGGCTATCCGCTGGCCGGCGTGCTGGGCACGAGCATCAAGATCTCGCGGGGCTCGCTCTCGGGCTTCGTGCAGGAAGGGCCGGTCAAACTGTTGCAGATCGACGTGCCGATCAACCCGGGCAACAGCGGCGGCCCCCTGGTCAACAACCGCGGCGAGGTCGTGGGCGTGGCCAGCGCCAAGCTGGCCGGGGCGGCGGTCTCGAACGTGGGCTTCGCCGTGCCGTCGAACGCCGTGCGCAAGATGCTCGACGGGAAGAAGGTCGCGTACGAAACCCGGGGTGCCCGGCGCGACCTCGACGGCCCTGACCTGGCCCGACAGGTCACTCCGGCCGTGGCCTTGGTCAAGGTGACGATTTCACCCCAGGGCCCATTGGCCCACGTGCCGGGCGGGCCGTCGCGCCCGCCGGGCGAGACCTCGCCGCCGCCGGCCACGCCGCCCGACGAGGTGACCCAAACGCCCGAGCGGCATCCCGAGCCTCCGCCGGCGCGCCGGGCCGACAGACTGGCCGTGCCCACGGGCCAACCCCGAGAGCAGGCCGAGGCCCTGGTCGGCCGGGTCTTTGGCCCGCGCATGGAAGCGGCCCGCTCCAGTGACGAAAAAGTGGCCCTGGCCCGGGAGATGCTCCAGGTCGCGCGGGATGAGAAGGACCCGGTACAGCGGTTCGCCACGCTCAACCGGGCGCGCGTCGTGGCCGTGGAGTCGGGCAACCTGGCCGCTGCCCTGGACCTGGTCGAGGAGATGATCGAGGGATACCGGCTCGACGAGCACCAGGCCCGACAGGCCGTGCTGTTGGCCGTGGGCCGGCACGTCACGGACCAACAGCAGTGGCAAGAGCTTGCCGAGCTGGCGGCCGAGATGCTCGACGACGCGGTGGGTCGCGACGACTTTCGGTCGGCCGGACAGTTGTACCAGGCGGCCCAGCACGCCGCCCGACGTGTGAAGGACTTCCGGCTGCTGCGCGAGTTGGTCACGCGCGAGCCGGAGCTGCGCCGGCTGGGCGAGGTCTATGCCAAGCTGGCGTCGTACCGCGAGACGCTCGCCGCGAAGCCCGACGACCCCGCCGCCAGCCTGATGCTCGGCAAGTACCGCTGTTTCATGAAGAAGGACTGGGAGGCGGGGCTGCCGCTGTTGGCCCGGGGGAGCGACGAGCGCCTGCGCCGGGCCGCCGCGGCCGAGCTGGCCGACCCGGCAACCACCGAGGACATCATCAAGCTGGCCGACCAGTGGTGGGCCATTGCCGAGGCCGACCGGAGCGAGCTTAAGGACGTGATCCGGGCCAGGGCGCTTTGGTGGTATGAAGGGGCGGTCGGAGACCTCTCCGGCTTGAAGAAGGCCGAGGTCGAACAGCGGCTCGATCAATACGCCGATCTGTTGACCGCGCAGGACGGCCCGGGCGAGCAGGGGACCTCGGCCTCGTTGCCCAGGGCCGCGTCGGGCAATCGGCTGGTGCAGCTCATGGACCACCTCGCCGGCCAGGTCAAGCAGAACCGGACACTGAAGACCGAGGAGCACGGGTTCAAGCTGGGCGGCACCGCGTTCGAGTGCGTGGCCCAGGAGGGAGGGCTGCTCGTGGGCTTCGACGTGAGCTTGGGCACCTTCAAGAACATCCAGGCCGTGCGCCCTATCTTCCTCACCTCGAAGGGCTACGTGCGCGGCCCGATCTACGGTCCGCCCACCCCGGCCAGCCTGACGCTGGCGGCCAACAGGGGCTACGCGGTGGGCAAGATCGCCCTGTCGCCGGGCATCGGCATCGACGGGCTGCAGCTCCAGCTCATGAAGATCGAAGACGGGGGCCTAAACGCCGAAGACGCCTACCAGACCCCCTGGTGCGGAAAGTCCAACGCCAACCAGGTCGCCCTGGGCGACGGCCGCCCGATCGTCGGCATCTTCGGCCGGCGCGACGAGCGGCGCCTGTTGACCCTGGGACTGGTCCTGGCGGAGAAAGCGCCGTAGAGAGCGAGCCTTCAGCCACGAAAACACGAAAGGACGAAACGACGAAAGCGCGCTGTGAGCGACGGCACGCCACGGTCGCGCTTTGTGGCAGAGGCGCGACGTGATTCAGCCGATTCCGCCTGGGCGACGGATGCTCTACTTCTTCCCTCTTTCGATCTTTCGTGTTCCGAACTGGAGCTTCGAGCCTGCCGAGGGATGCGCTCCTATCCGCTCTGAGGAAACCATGGCCAACCGCGACAACCACTACGAGGCGGCGTTCGAGGCGTATCTCCGCGCCCGCGGCGTGCCCTACGTGGCGGTGGACGAGGCCCGGCGCAGCGTGCTGGCCGACTCCTCGTCGATCAAGAGCCTGGACTTCATCGTCTCGGCGCCCGGCGAGATCACCTGGCTCGTGGACGTCAAGGGCCGGCGCTTCCCCGGCGGCGAGGAGACCCGGCAGTACTGGAAGAACTGGTCGCCGGCCGAGGACCTGCGGAGCATGGCCCAGTGGGAGGAGCTGTTCGGCGGGGGCTTTCGCGGGCTGTTCGTGTTCGCCTACAACGTGCTGGGCGACCGCTCGCCGCTGCCGGCCGAGCAGCTCTTCGAGCACCGCGGGTGCCTGTACGGCTTCGTGGCCGTGGCGCTTTCCGACTACGTGTCCCACGCCCGGCGGATCTCGCCGCGCTGGGACACGGTGGCCGTGCCCGCCGCCGAGTTCCGCCGCCTGGCCCGGCCGCTCGAGGAGCTGCTGGGACTCTCGGCGGCCGTCCAGCAGAGCCGCAGTGGATGAAACGCTATTCCGTCTCACCACGGAGACACGGAGAACACGGAGGTTGCTGAAGGGCAAGGGTTTCCAGTGACACGAGCGAGAACACTCAGGCGTTTGATCCAGAGTATTAGCATCTTGTTTCGATCCTCTCCTCCGTGATCTCCGTGTCTCCGTGGTGCAAAGTCAAGCTCACAAGCCGCTACCGCACCTGTCATGATCGAACGCATCGACCACGTCAACCTCGTCGTCGACGATATCGAAAGCGTAATCGCCTTCTACCGCGACGTGCTGGGACTTGAGCTTACGAAACGGGCCACGATCCGCGGCGACTGGATCGAGGCGGTCACGGGCCTGAAGGACGTCGAGGCCGACGTGGCTTTTCTGGAAGCCGGGCCCGGGGCGGGCATCGAGCTGATCCGCTACCGCCGGCCCGAGGGCACCAGGCCCGAGGCCCTCGCCGCCCCCAACACCAAGGGCATCCGCCACCTCGCCCTGCGCGTGCGCGACCTCGATGCCTACGCCGAGCGGATCGAGGCGGCCGGCGCCAAGCTCTTAAGCCCCGTGCAGCTCGTCCCCGCCGACCAGGTCGACTTCGCCGAAGCCCGCAAGCGCATCGCCTACTTGCTCGACCCCGAGGGGAACCTGGTCGAGCTGTGCTCGTTCGAGTGAACGGACGCGTCGGGCTCAGAGGCCGTCTGAGAAGTGTCTGTAGTAACCCGATTCATCCGGTCTTCCTCGGTCAGAGACGCCCTTTGGCGGGTCGCGGACCGCATGAATGCGGTCACTACAAACTCCTCGGGTAGCCGCTCAATCGGCCGGCGCCTCGCTCCGGTCAACCTCGATCACCAGGTAGAGCTGCGGCAGATCGGCGCCGGGCTGCCCCTCCTCCTCGTTCGGCGAGGGCAGGTAGGTCAATCCCCCCACGAGCACGGGCGTCTTCAACGGCACGGTCAGCGTGGTGGCGAGCTGCTGGGCCGGGATGTTGGCCCGGTCGACCTCGACCGACGATGAACTCGCCGGTTGCGCGGGCTCGGGGTGTTCGCCCGACCCGGCCGGCGTCGGCGGCGAGACGGTTTGGATTCGGACCGGCGGCCCCGGCTCGTCCCACCGGGTTACCGTGCCCTCGAGATGGACCCGGGCGGTCTGGGTTTCGGGCACGAGCAGGGGGCGCACGCCGAGCAGTGCCCCGAGATTGGGCACCGCCACGACCGGTTGGTAGCCCACGCCGCTGCCCACCACGGGGATCGCGCCGTGGATCACCGTGCGCCGGGCCCCGGCCGCCAGGTAGACGTGCTGGCCGTCGAGGCAAGCGACCCGGCCGCGCAGGCCCGGGGCCGTGCGGGTCAGCCGCTCCAGGGCCGCCCGATCGACCGCCATCCCCTCGGGAATCGTGCCCGGCCGGTTGGCGGCCCCCGCGCGCAGGGCATCCAGCTCGTCGGAATCGAGCAGCAGCCAGCGGGCATCCACGGCCAGCGTGGCCCGCTCGCGGCGCTTCTGCCGAAGTGATTCGAGGAACTCCGCGATTTCCAGGTGAACGTCCAGGGTCTGGGAGACGATCATCTGCGATCCGAAGATCACGATCGAGCCGGGCCCGCCCACTTCGTCCCAGGTTGTCGGCTGGATCACCGTGACGATCAACTCCCGCAGGGCGTCCCGGTTGGTCACCTGCCCGTGCAGGAGGGTGTCCACGCCGGGGGGATAGGCCAAACCATCGAACTGGTGCAGCGTCGTGAAGCCGGGGCGGCCCAGTGCGCTACCCGACTGGGGCCGGGCCTTCGCCGCAGGGGCCATTGGTTGGCGGTCGTCGATGCGGAAGAGCCCTCCGCCTGCGCCCCCCGCGCTGCCATCACCCGTTCCACTGCCCATTCCGCTGCCCATTCCGCCGCCCATTCCGCCCATGCCCATTCCACCGCCTGACCAGCGCGAATCGAATCCATGGGAGTCGGAATAAGGGAAGCGGTGGGGGCTCGTGCGCACGGGCACGCCGGGCAGCCCGCCGGGGTATTGCTGATCAGCCGCCTCGATGAGCAGGTCCCGGACGCTGTACACCTTCGTGGTGAGCCTATTCTCGGCTTCTTCCCGCGTGGTGACGACCAGCACGCCTTGGCGGATGTCCCACGTCAGGTCCAGCTCGTCGAGCATCAGTTCCAACACGGCCCGAAGCGGCAGATCGCCCGCGACAAACGTGATTGGCGTGTCGGTGCCGATCCCCACGTCCTCCAGGGCCCGCCGGTCGATGTGCATGTTCACCTTGCCGACCCGCCGCAACTGGTCGACGACGCCGAGCAAGGGCATTTCCTTGAAGTCGACCGAGACGGGCTCGTCCATCGCCGCCATGATCGCCCTCTCGCCGTGGCGGAGCCCGGGCAGCGACTCCGCGGACGCCCGGCCAGTCTCGCCAGCCCCTTCCGTCGGGGAATCCGCTGCCGCGCCGGACGGCTCTCCTGCCGAGGCGGCGCCGCCATCGAAGGCGCCGGCGAGCAACGCCAACGAGACGAACAGCCCAAGCGAAGCCCCCAATGCCAACCGTGCCGTGCTGAAAGACATGACCGCGCCTCCTCTTTTCCAGACGTGTTCGATCGCGCAAGAAAAACGGGCATTCGGCCCGAACGCCGCTGCCCGATACGCAAGACTCCTCACCGAGGACACCCATATTCTAATTAGCCGGTGCAGCGGGATCAACAATCCCCGCGGGAAAGACGGGCCCGCCGACCACCACCGTGCCCCCCGACGGAGGTGCAAACTGCTATCGACCCCCGCCGGGAATTTGGGTAGTTTACCGAGTCCCGCGAAGGCCGCGCCGCGCGCGGTCACCGTGAACGGAGTCGCGACGCCGCATCCCAACGAAGGGACCGCCGAACCATGGACGGTTGGCAGACCCAGGTCCTGGCCACCACGGCCACGCAGACCGAGACCGCCTGGCAGCTCTCGGTGGTCCTGCCGGCGTACAACGAAGGGCGGGCGATCGGCCGGGTGCTCGACGAGCTGGTCGAGGTGCTCTCGGCCGAGCCGATCCGCTACGAGATCCTGCTGGTCGACGACGGCTCGACCGACGCCACCGCGCGGTTGGCTGAGGAGTTTGCGGCCGGGTGCTGGCAGTGCCCGGTGCGCGTGGTCCGGCTGCCGGAGCGCCGCGGGGCCGGGGCGGCCCGCAAGGAGGGCATCCGCCGGGCCCGGGGCGACGTGGTCGTAATGCTCGACGCCGACGGCTCCTACAGCCCCCGCTCGATCCCCGAGCTGTTCGCGTACTTCCCGGCCTACGATCAGGTCAACGGGGCCCGGACCAGCGAACAGGGCACGCTGCCCTGGCTGCGGCGCCCGGCCAAGTGGCTGATCCGCAAGCTGGCCTGCTATTTGACGGGCAAGAAGATCCCCGACCTGAACACGGGCCTCAAAGCGTTCAAGCGCGAGGAGATGCTCCGCTGGCTGTGGGTGGTGCCCGACGGGTTCAGTTGTGTGACGACCATGACGCTGGCGTTTCTGACCAACGGCTACGCGGTGAAGTACGTGCCCACGGAGTACCGCCCCCGCATCGGGCGGAGCAAGTTCCACCCGATCAAGGACACGGCCTCGTACCTGGCCACCGTGCTGCGCATGGTGCTCTACTTCCGGCCGCTTAAAGTGTTTTTGCCCCTGGCCGGGCTGATGATCGCGGCGGGCGTGGGCAAGAGCGTGCTGAGCTTCGCGCTGACCGGCTCGATGCAGGAGTCGGACATCGTGGTGCTCACCGCCGGGTTCATCACCTGCATGTTGGGGCTCTTGGCCGAGGTGATCGTTGCGCATCATCGGCGGTAGGAGGAAGCGGACAGGAGTCAGGAGTCGGGAGACAGGAGTCAGCGTGTAGCGGGGCCGCTTGCGGCCCGCAGGGCTTGCGGCGCGCTAAACTTGCCGTTGCTGCCAGAGTTCAATTCACGGGAACGGTACCATGTTCGACGACGTGACCTCCCCCTGGGCGTTGGCGCCCGAAATGTTCGTGGTGCCGGGTACGTGCGTGAAGACTGGCGGCCCGGCCGCCGGACGGCGCGAGACCCCCGCGCGCGAGCCCCGGCGCCCGCGCGACCCGGTGCTCAGAAATCACTATCTGCAAGCCGCGCTGGCCGGCATCCCGCGCCTGCTCTCGGCCATCGACCGCAATCCCTACCGGCCCACCTACGGCTGCCTCGACCGCCAATACTGGCACTACCGCACGGCCGCGTTCCCCTCGGGCATGTACCAGGAGGGGGCCCTGGCCATGGCCATGGCCTATGCCTGGGAGCTGCCCGGCAACCGCTGGGCCGGAAGCCCCCGCGTGCGCGAGCTGGCCGAGGCCGCCGTGCGGTTCGCCGCCGCCGTGAGCCACGCCGACGGCTCCTGCGACGATTACTACCCCTTCGAGCGGGCGCTGGGCGCCGCGGTGTTTTCACTCCAGGCGGCCGCCCGGGCGTATGCGCTCTTGCGTCTCGACGACCGTGAGCTGGTGACCTGGCTTGCTCGCCGTGCCGATTGGATCGCCGGCCACGACGAAACCGGACGCTTGGCCAACCACCAGGCCCTGGCGGCGCTGGCCCTTTTCTACGTGGCGAAGATCACCGGCGAGGAGCGCCATCGCCGCGCGGCCGAAGCTCGACTCGCCCGGGTCCTCTCCTGGCAAAGCCACGAGGGGTGGTTCGAGGAATACGGCGGGGCCGACCCGGGCTACCAGACCGTCACCATCGACTGCCTGGCCAAGATCCGCCGGCTCACGGGCGAGACGGCCCTCGACGGCCCGATCCGCCGCGCAGTCGAGTTCGCCCGATGGTTCCTTCACCCCGACTCGAGCTACGGCGGCGAGTACGGCAGCCGCGGCACGTACCATTTTTATCCTCACGGGTTCGAGCTGCTGGCCGGCGAGGATCCCAACGCCGCCGACCTGGCCGACGGGTTTCTCGAGGCCCTGGCCATGGGGCTCGAGGCCTGCTTCGACGACGACCGGCTGATGGCCCACCGCTTGGGTAATCTGCTCGATGCCTACGTGGATTGGGCGCCGATGCGGCCCGCGCCGCGAGGACCGGCCGCTTCGCCTGCTGTGAGATATTTTCCCCAAGCCCGGCTGCTGGTCCGACGGACGTGCGGCGAAAAAGGGACCAGGTATATTTTGCCGGAACGGCCCGAACGGTGCTTCGCACAAAATATACCTGGTCCCTTTTTCGGCCATACGATCGTCTCTGGCGCGCGGGGCGGCGTGTGGAAACACTTCCGCTGCCAGTGCGACGTGCTGGGCGACGCAGGGCTGGTGGTCGAGCTGGCCGATGGCCGCGTGGCGGTCTCGCAACTGCACGACCTGGGGCGCGACGTAACGTACAATCCCGCTTCGCCGCCCGGCGGCGCCACGCTCACCGTGAGCGGGCCGCTCTACTTCGCCTGCTTCGAGACGGCCACGCCCGTGAAGCAGGCCCTATTCCACGCGGGCATGGTGACCGTCGGCCGGTGGTGCCACGACGCGGTGCGAGGGCTATTGCAGCGGCGCCTGATCACGGGGCGCCGGCCGGCCCCGGTCCGTTTGACGCGGCGGATCGAGCTGCTCGGTCCGCCCGCCGCACCCGGCGGCCCCGCGCTCCGCGTGAC
>Ga0180438_10002468_pt1 | contig 30096 bp, 25 predicted proteins | sample SS_ome_12_FD_132455 | JGI IMG/M metagenome (GOLD analysis project Ga0180438, IMG submission 132455) | Hypersaline lake sediment archaeal communities from the Salton Sea, California, USA - SS_3_D_2 metaG | ecosystem: Environmental > Aquatic > Non-marine Saline and Alkaline > Hypersaline >...
ACGCTGTGGGGCAGCCGGGTCAACTACCCCTTCTCTCTCGTCCTCGAGGCCGCCTGGGGAAACGAGCACCGTGGTAGCAGCATCGAGGTGCTGGCCGACGACGACTGCGTTCTCATCATCCCCCCGGATCCTGAAGGCTTCTCCGTGGAAGAGCTTCTCTCCCTGGTTCAACCGAAAGATGTCGAAATGCTGTTGCGGAACAGCCTCGAGGGAAGCGGCTTCTTCGCAGCCCGTTTCAGGGAAAACGCCGGACGGGCTCTTCTGCTGCCACGATCGAATCTGGACAGACGGATTCCCCTCTGGTTGACCCGCATGCGTGCCAAAAAACTTCTGGAAGGGGTGGCCGGTTGCGGCGAATTTCCCATTCTGCTGGAAACCTGGAGAAGCTGTCTCCAGGACGAGTTCGACCTGCCCTCTCTAAAGATCGTGCTGGCCGAGCTGCAGCAGGGACAGGTCCGCCGCAGCGAGATTTGGGCGAGCGTTCCCTCTCCCTTCGCCGAAAACATCAGCTGGATCCAAACCAACGAGCACATGTACCGCAGCGAAGGGTTGTCCGCCGGCAGCGGCTCCGCGGTGAAGGACGAGGTGATCCGGGAGATTGTCTACTCCACGCGCTTGCGGCCGCGGATCGCTTCCGAACTGGCCGTCGAGCTGCAGTCGAAGCTTCAGCGCATAACCCCGGGTTATGCCCCAGCGCCGGCCGATGAGCTTCTGGATTGGCTGAAGGAACGGCTGCTGGTAGAGGATGACGAGTGGCAAGATTTGGTCGGGGCGGTGCGCCGGGATCATGAGCCGCAAGCCCTTCATATCGAGGAAGTTGCGAATAAGCTGGTTCGCTACCGTCTCCCTGGGGCGGAGGTCTGGATGGTGTCGGCCCTGGAGCGGATGCCGAGAATCCTGCATTCCCTGGCCTCCGCGTGCGGCCAGAGCTCCGATGAGCTGATCGACCTGCTGGAGGTGGATGAGGAAAGTTTCTCTCCGGCCTCTCTGGCCCGGCTCCGGAATCTCATCGGTTCCGCCGAACCGGGCCGGGAGGGAGCGGAGCCCCATCTTTCTGCGCTGGTGGCCGAATGGCTGCGGTACTACGGACCCGTGCCTTTCACTTGGATCAGTGGTTGTTTCGGTTTGACCCAGGCGGTACTCGAATCCGTGCTCGATGCACTGACGGAAAACGGGACCGTGGTCGTTGATCAACTGACCCGGGAGGCTTCCTCTCTGCAGGTCTGCGATGCGCAAAACCTGGAAATCCTGCTGCGTCTGACCCGCAAAGGGAAACGCCCTTCCTTCACGGCCCTGAATGCGGATCGGCTTCCCCTGTTTCTGGCGGTTCAGCAGGGAGTGGCCGGCAGGAAGCCCCTGCAGCGGGGCAGCGGTTTGGAGGATCTACGGCGGATTCTGGAGAGCCTGTTCGGTTTTCCCGCTCCGGTCCGGCTGTGGGAGGAGGAGATCTTCCCCGCTCGTCTCGAGCCCTACTACGCTTCCTGGCTGGACGAGTTGCTGCGCAGCAGCGAGCTTCAGTGGTTCGGCTGCGGCCGGCAGCGTATCGCCTTCTGCTTCGTTTCGGATCTCGAGCTGTTTCTCGAATCAGAAAGGCCCGCTGGAGCCGGGGAGCTGCAGCGGCTGCTGCCGTCCCCCCGCGGCAAATATTCGTTTTGGGAGCTGGTGGATAATGCGGGATCGACACCGGCCGAAACCACCCGAAAGATCTGGGAGCTGGTATGGAGAGGAGAGCTGGCCGCGGATTCCTTCGATGTGCTGAGAAGGGCAGCTGCCGGAGGCTTTCGATTCCCCCTGGATCGTGGCGCGACAAGCGGGCAGAGGCGCAGCTCCGGAAGACGCAGGCCCGGTCGTAGAAGCTACCACAGGTGGAGGGCTGCCCATCCTCTCTCGGGCGGCTGGTATGGAATCGACAGCGGCACAGATACAGACCCCTTGGAAGAGGAGGAGCTGGCCCGGGATCGGATCCGCCAACTCCTGCAGCGTTACGGGATTCTCTTCCGGGAGCTATTGACACGAGAGCTTCCACCCCTGCAGTGGTCGAGGATATTCCGCACCCTTCGGATAATGGAGCTGTCCGGAGAGGTTCTCAGCGGATATTTCTTTGAAGGCATTCCCGGGTTGCAGTTCGTCAGCCATCGGGGTCTTCGTGTTCTTCAGGCGGGTTTGCCGGAGGAGGAGATCTACTGGATCTGCGCCGCCGATCCGGCTTCTGCCTGCGGGCTCGGACTTCCTGTTACCGGTCTTCCTTCACGCCTGGCATCCAATCACCTCGTGTATCACGGAAGCAGGTTGGTACTGGTATCTAGAAGAAGGGGGACCGAGGTAGAGCTGCGGGTAGCACCGGAGGATTACTCGCTCCTCGAGTATCTGCGGGTATATACGGATCTTCTCAACCGGGATGTGGCACCCAGGAAGGCAGTTCGAGTGGAAAAGATCAATGGATCGGCCGCCCGGGAAAGTCCCTACAAGGGAGCGTTTTTAGACTGCGGCTTTGTCGAAGAGTACAGAGGATTGATTCTGAGGGCCGGCTATTGAGCGGTCTCGACACGGTTCCATGCCGGGCTTTTCCAGGCAACGTTGTAAAAGGAACCCTGCATTATCTCAGCTCGTGGAACTCTCTTATCTCCCGCTTCCAGCGGCGAAAGGTGAACAGATCCCGGAGCTTGAACCGTTCCTTCCTGCCCATGGACAGCCAGAGCTTGTCCCCGGGCTTCGGATCATCCGGCGTGTAGGCGACCAGGTAGTGGGTGCCCGAACGGCGGAGCGTTCGGGTAACCTCGATGTGGATCCAGGATTCTGTTCCGGTGAAGTGTTCGTGAAAGAACCTGGGTGTGCCTCGGCTGGTGAAGATCTCCACATCGAGATTCTGCGGCACTTCAAAGGGCAGATCCCCGGAATCCGATTCCTTTGGTCCCCGATCGTCGAGTCCCGGACCGATCAGGGCCAGGTTCGGCCGGTAGTCTTTGAGACGATCGATTACCGGTACGCCCACGCTGAAGTAGATCTCCTGGTTTGCTTTGCCCTCGAAGCAAAACCACACCTGCGGCCGCGCTGCCTCCAGAGCTCCGTAGTAGACCTGGGAAACATCCGGTTTGGCGATGTTCAGCGCGCGGGAAGAACTGTCAGGAGTCTCTTGGGCGTCGATGGGTCGATGGCCGTAGACTTGAATGCAGGAAAAAACGCTCAGCACAACCACTATCGCGAAGATGGATTGGTAGTTCATCTCTGTTCACCAGGGTATCATGGCTATCGTATTCCCGTCCACGAAACACGTGCGGACGGTCCGGTCCGAATCGAAGTGACATTCTGAATCGCCAAGCGAGGGATCTTTCTATTGTGGTTTGATATCCGGCGGGAAGGGGGTTGAAATTCTCGATGGAAAACGGAATAGTAGGAGCCGAAATGGAAAAAGGCGAGTGTAAGGGCGATCATCAGGGACATCTGTGTGTCCTGGCCAGTAACGACCAGTTTGATAGGATCAAGGAATTAACCCAAAACCCGCAGTATATCTGCTTCAACTGCGGAAGGGTTGCCGACTGTGACGACAACCTCTGCAACCCCATGTCCCTCAAGGACTAGTCGTCTTCGATTTCTCTGTCCCTCCAGGTTGTATACAGGGTAAATTCGGATTATGTGATGCGCCTTCGTGCCGGAGCGAGACCGGTTTTGCGTACCGGCACGAGCGTGATAACCGATAAACGGATCTACCTGAAGTTCGTTGCCCCGGGCCCTTGGTATCGACTATAATCGAGCCCGTGAATCTGCGATCCTTAAAACGGTTCGACAATACCATCAGCCGCCGGCTGCAGGAGACAGCCAGAGGTTCCTGGGCCCGCAGGATTTTAGCAGTAGTCGCCCATTCGGCAGACTCCGTCGTCGTTGTTCCCTGCCTGTTTGCCCTCTGGTGGCTGGGTGGTTTTTCCAGACAGAGTATCCTCATCCCCGTTGCCGCAGGTTTTGCTCTCTCTATCGTTGTCACCTCTATCGTGAAGTTTGCAGTTCGTCGGCGAAGACCCGCGGGGGAGTGGGGCGCTTTTTACAGAAGAACCGATCCTCACTCATTTCCTTCCGGTCATGCTTCAAGAACCATTGCCATGACGATCGTCGTTATGGCGGGCCGATGGCCTCTGATCGGTGCGGCTCTGCTTGTCTGGTCCCTCTTGGTGGGGCTGTCCCGCATCATTCTCGGGGTACACTATCTCTATGACGTGCTGGCCGGCTATCTGCTCGGAGTGGGTATCGGTGCAGGGATGTGGCTGCTCATGGCTTTCGATATCCTCTTGTAGCGGAGCCAAACCGTGAAGGATCCTCTTCATCTGCCCGTTTCCTGCAACAAAGACTGCGGCGCCGGTTGCCCTCTGATTGCCGAAACCGTGGACGGAAGGCTGCTGCGAATCGGTGACAATCCCTTACGCCCTGCGCACATGAGAGGCTGCGTTCGGGGCTACCAGATGGTCCGGGGCGTGTACCATCCGGAGCGGCTGAGATCCCCCCTGGTGCGCAACGGGCCCCGCGGCTCCGGCCGGTTTCGCGAGGTCGGCTGGGATGAAGCCCTTCGGATCGTCAGAGACCGGCTGCGGCGGATCCGGGAAACCTGGGGGGCGGAATCGGTGCTGCGGCTGGGAGGTTCGGGATCCTGCCGGGGAGCCCTCCATAACACGGCGCTGGTGACGCGGCGATTCTTCAGTCAATTCGGGGGCTATACGGACATCACCGGGAGCTACAGTTCCGGTGCCGAGAGTTTTGTCGCGCCGTATCTGTTCGGTCCCGGCTTTGTGCGTCGCTCCGGGATCGATGCAGCCACGCTGCAGTACTCCCGCCTGATTCTGCTCTGGGGCGCCAATGTGGCGGATACCCGTTTCGGCTGCGAGCTGGTCAGCCGTATCCGCGAACAGAGGAGAAGGAACGTTCCTGTGATTGCCGTCGATCCCCGACGATCCCGTACGGTTCGGCAACTTTCCGACCGCTGGATCCCCGTACGTCCCGGCACGGATACAGCCCTGATGGCGGCGGTCCTGCACGTGCTGCTCTGCGAAGATCTGGTAGACAGGTCCTTCCTCCGGAAGACCAGCGTGGGATTCGATGTCTTGGAACGCTATGTCCGAGGCGAGGACGACGGGCAACCGAAAACACCCTCTTGGGCCGAGGGGATTTGTGCGACCTCCAGGGAAACGATAGTGGATCTGGCCCGCCGATACGGCAGGAGCAAACCCGCGGCTCTGATCCCGGGACTGTCCATCCAAAGAACGATCGCCGGGGAGGAGGCGGTGAGGATGGCTGTGGCATTGCAGACGGCTACAGGCAACATCGGGATTCCCGGTGGATCTTCGGGTTTGAGCATCTGGGGCCGGCTGCCCAGACCGCGCTGCGGTCAACTGCCCGTGCCTCCCGTGCCGCGGCCTTCGGAGGTACCCATGTACAACTGGCCCGATGCCGTCCTCGAGGGCAGGGCAGGAGGGTATCCGGCGGAGATCAAGGCCATCTACAACGTAGGGGGAAACTACATCACCACGGGAAGCGACCTGCACAAGAGCATCCGGGCCTTCGAGGGGGTAGAGCTGTCGGTCTGCCACGACTACTTTCTCACGCCCACGGCCCGCTACTGCGATGTTGTGCTGCCGGTAACCACATATCTGGAGCGGGCCGACGTGGTATTTCCGGAGACGAATCATCTTCTGTACTCCCATCAGGTTATTGATCCCCTGGGACTGGCGAGGAACGATTACGACATCTTCTGTGATTTGGCCGATCGACTAGGCTTCGCCCAGGAGTACTCGCAAGGAAGAAATGCCGGGCAGTGGCTCGAGCATTTTCTCGACAACTCTGAGATTGCCGATGTCGAGGAATTCCGCCGTACCGGCATCTATCTCGGCGCCGAACAGGAGCGCTGTGGCCTGTCCGATTTCGTATCCGATCCGAAATCCCATCCGCTGGACACGCCGTCGGGAAAGATCGAGATCGCCTCGAAATCCTACGCCGGTCTGGGAGTTCCTGAAATTCCCACCTGGCGGGGCTTTCAGCCCACCCCTGAGCACCCGCTTCATTTGATTACCCCCCACGCTCGCTACCGGATCAACTCCCAGTACGCCAACGATCCTTGGTTCGTGCAGCGGGAGGAGCAGGTGCTGTGGATGAACCCGAGAGATGCAGCGGTTCGGGGAATCGAAGACCGCCGGCAGGTAGAGGTGCAGAGCCCTGAGGGAAAGGTGCGGATTCCCGTCCGCATCACCGATGACATCATGCCCGGGGTTGTGTGTCTGCTTGCCGGAATGTGGCCGGGGATCGGGCAGGACGGCATCGATACCACCGGGGCGGCGAATGTCCTGACCTCGACGGTTCCTACGGAACCCAGCCGGAGCTCCCGGACCCATTCGGTGGCGGTACAGGTATGGCCTGCTTAGGCCCTGCCGTTCCCCGGGTTGGAACGTCCAGGCCTCAGCTTCGCAGCCAGCGGGGTATGCGGAGCAGCAGCACGACACCGACCGCGGCCATTGTGACCGCCAGGGTGACGATAATGGCTCGACTGGGCGGAGAATCCACGGCCAGACGTTTTATCAGGATCCCGAGAAAGGCCCATAGGATCACCAGAGCATAAAACAGGTCGTTGCGGGTGAACAGCACCGCCAAAGTGATCAGGGCCGCCACTACCAATACGGCTACGGTCCAAAGTTCCTGCGAAGCGCCGAATCGATTCCAGCCGACGTGTACGAGCACGGCGGTGACATTCGCGACGGTAGCCACGGTGATCCAGCCCAGATATACGCTGAAGGGGAGGTGAACCAGAAGCCTGTCCCTCCAGGAGGCAGTCCGGGTTCCGATGCCTAGGCGCAGGTATACGACCAACAGGCTCGCCAACAGGATCAGCATCAGCACCAGAGAGGCGCTGACCCGCTGGTAGTGCCAGAGAAAGATCCAACCGATATTGGCCGCCGAGGCTATGATAAAAAATGGACCGATTCTCTGTAGAAAGTCGGCGGTGTTTCGAGTCGGCGCTGCGAACTGGTAGATGGCAAAGATCGCCAGCAGCAGGTAAATAAGTCCCCAGATCGAGAAGGTCAGACCGGCGGGGACGAAAAGATTCGGATACAGATCCGAGAGCTCTCCTGTTGTCTTTCCGTTGATCGGAAGGGCATTCGCCATTGCATTTACTGCGACCGTGGCCAGGAAGGCGATGAGATTGAGCGTTTTCAGCATCCAGAGAACGCTTGTCTTGGCCATACAACAATCCTCCTTGCAGGTTCAATGGTATCCGCCTTGAGTATAGTTCGCTCGTATCGAATCTGGCAATGCGCTGGTTTGGTGATTGAAAACCAATCAGTGCCTGAGCGTCTTGCCGTTTGTCCCGGAGCAGTGCTACCATCGGCGAGAGCCGGGACACGGAATACGGGAGAAAAAACGTGGATATTCAGGGAATCGCCGCTATCGTTACCTACCGGTGCAATCTCTCCTGCTCCCACTGCTTCTTCGATGGCAGCGATTCCAAGTCCCTGCTTTCTGCCGAGATTCTGGAGAAGGCCCTGGAGGATGAACCCTCCACCCTTTCCTGGCTTCATTTCACCGGGGGCGAGCCTCTGCTCGATCCGGAGCATCTGATCGGACTGCTGCGGGCAGCGCGTAAGGCTTACCACGGGGACATTGGAATTGCCAGCAATGGCTACTGGGGCCGTGATCCGGATCGGGCACGGGAGCTGATCCGCCGGCTGAAGGAACTGGGGGTGAACGGCATCTCTCTCAGCGTGGATATCTTCCACCAACCCCATGTGCCTGTGGAGGCCGTGGGGGCGGCCGCGGAGGCGGTTGCCACGGCAGGATTGAACAGACACTCCTGGCTGGTCGCTTGTCTGCGCACCGATGGTGATCCTGAAAACGAGGCGGCAAACCGCAAGACCATGGCGATGGCTCGACGGTTATCGGAGATCTCAGGCCTGCCGGTGGCGGAAACTTCCGTACGCTCGATCGGTCGGGGAGCGGGGGGTGGATCATCGCGCCTCGGTGTTCGATCGAATGTTCCCGGGAGTACCGAGGTCGATGCTCCTGCGGATATACCCCAGGGCTTGTGCCGGGATCTGGCCTGCTGTCTCGGTGAAAACGGACCCTTCGACCCGCGGATGATATGGATCGATCCCTACGCCAACGTAATGATCTGCTACGGACTGACCATAGGCTCGTTGCACCGCAGCACTCTGGCGGAGATCCTGGCGGAGTACGATCCCCTCTCCCATCCCCTGCTCCGCTCTCTGGCACAACACGGGCCCAAAGGACTGTACGCCCTGGCGGGACAGCTGGGAGTATCCCCTGGCAGCGGACCATTCTCCGGAGAGTGCGATCTCTGCTTCCATTCCCGCCGCGCCCTCCGCGGACATTATCCAGAGATCCTCGTTCCGCGGGAGTGCTACCCTCCGGCCGGATGACCGAATTGGCGGCCAACTTGACAATCCGGCAACTGCTCTGATAGGGTAGCTGTTGACCCTTCAGCGGAAGGCGGTGAAAATCCGCCGCGGACGCGCCACTGTAACCGGGAACGAACGCTCTACGGTACGGCCACTGGGACACTGGGAAGGCCTGAGCGCAGAGGATGATCCGGAAGCCAGGAGACGTTGGGGCCTCGCTTTGAAAGTTAGCAGGGCTATGCCTGCACGCGAGAGACTTGCAGGAGGTGTTCCATGAACATCAACTGGAAACATTCCTTGACGCTGATGCTCCTGGTCTGTGCAGGAGGATTTGCCGGCGGACAGACGGAGCCCGGCGGGGACGAACAAGGCGGCAAGGTCCCGCTGCAGCGGGGGGACTCAGCCTCTTATCCCCTCGAGGTTGCCGATGACACAGGAAAGACCGTCCGGCTGGAGCAAAAGCCCGAGAGGATCATTTCACTTACCTCCTTCACCGACGACATCCTCGTCGATCTGGTGGATCATCGGCGCCTGATCGGGGTCACCAACTTTGCTGAGGATCCGGCCATCTCCAATGTCGTCGATAAAATCGCCGATATCCCGAACAGGCTAACCGCGAATGTAGAGGTGATACTTTCTCTTCAGCCGGATCTGCTTTTTGTGGCCAACTGGAGCGAGGCCGACAAGGTGGCTCAGCTTCGAGATGCGGGTGTTCCGGTCTACCTGATCGCTACCGGGCTGAGTGTTCCCGTGATCCAGGAGAAGATCAAAACGATAGGTTTGCTGGTGGACGCCGTGGAGGAGGCGGAAGCCATGATCGAGCGCATGGACAGGAGACTCGCTGAAGTCCAGCAGGCGGTATCCTCGATACCTGAGGATCAGCGGCTCACCGTGATGGATTATGCCACCTGGGGTTCGGCCCAGGGGACGGGAAGTTCCTGGGATGAAGTCATCCGGCGGGCCGGACTGATCAACGCCGTGGGAGAGTTCACCTCCGACGAGTGGGGACAGGTTCCACTGTCAAAGGAGAAGATACTGGAGCTCGATCCGGACTTGCTCATTCTTCCCGGTTGGGTCTATGGTGATCCCGGCGGCGCCGATGCTTTCTACTGGCAGACCGTGGAGGACCCAGCTCTGCAGGGATTATCGGCGCTGCGGGAGGGACGGGTGTTTCAGATGCCCGAAGGACTGAAGGCGGCGACCTCTCAGTACATCGTCGATGCAGCCGAGCATCTTGCCCGGCTGGCATATCCTCAAGCTTTTCCCGAATGATGAGAAGGGGAAAAACCGCAGTTCTGCTGCTTCTCATTGTCTTGCTTCTCCTGGTTGTTGTGCTGTCCATAGGCAGCGGAGCGGTACGGGTGCCGCCGCTGTCCATCCTCCGGCTCCTGCTTCACGGAATCGGTATTCGTTCCATCGACCTGCCCCCGGAAATGCAGCGGGGCATCATCCTCCACATACGCCTGCCCCGGATTGTGGCCGCGATGCTGGTCGGTGCGGCCCTGGCCATGGGGGGCGTTGCCATGCAGGGGCTCTTTCGAAATCCCATGGCCAGTCCGGATATCCTCGGAGTGTCCACCGGAGCGAGCCTGGGAGCGGTTATCACCGTTACCACGGGCTTGTTCGCAGTGAATGTACTTTTTCTGCCCTTGTTGGCGATCATCGGCGCCCTCATCGCAGCTTCGCTGATCTACCTGATCTCCAGTTACAAGGGAAAAACATCTCTGCTCTTCGTCGTGCTGGCCGGATTGGCCATCTCCTCCCTGTTCAACGGCTTGGTATCGGCGATCCTGCTGTTCTCCCAGGAGTACGAAGTCAGCCAGTTCATCTTCTGGACCATGGGCGGACTGGAAGGTCGGATGTGGAGGCATGTCCTGCTGCCCCTGCCGCTGCTTGTCCCGGGCGTGGCTGTGCTGTTTCTGTTTACCCGGGAGCTTAATCTGTTTGCCCTGGGCGAGGAGAGTGCCCATTCCCTGGGTATGCACGTGGAGCGAACCAAGAGGATCATCCTGGCCGTTACGGCGGTGGTTACCGGATTGGCCATCTCCATCAGCGGTCCGGTGGGTTTTGTCGGGCTGCTGATCCCCCACCTGTTTCGCATGCTGATCGGTCCGGACCACCGCCTGCTGCTTCCCGTGTCCGCCCTCGGGGGAGCCCTCTTTCTCCTGACCTCGGATCTCCTGGGGCGGATAGTAATTTCCCCCTTTGAGATCCGGGTGGGCATTATTACAGCGGTACTGGGAAGCCCCTACTTTCTCTATCTGATCATCCGCTACCAGCGTAAGGGCTTGAGGGGTTTCGGTTATGGTTGAGAATCTGATCGAAACACGAGGGGTTTCCTATTCCGTAGCTGAAAAACGGATCATCGATCGGATCAGCATCTCCGTGAAACGGGGTGAGTTTGTCGGTCTTGTCGGCCCCAATGGGGCCGGCAAAACCACCCTGCTGCGGCTGCTCATCGGAGTACTTCCTCCGACGGATGGAGAGATTCTGCTGGAGGACCGGAGGCTCCAGGAGATTCGGATTCGAGAGCGAGCACGAAGGGTGGCGTATCTCAGTCAGGAGGCGACCACGGTCTTTCCCTATCCGGTTCTCGATATCCTGCTGATGGGGCGCTATCCCTTCTTGGGCCGGTTCCGGCGTGAGAGTGAGTCGGATCTGGAGAAAGCCCGCCGAGCTCTGGCCTATGTGGGCTTGAGGGGTTTTGAAGAGCGATATTTCAACGAGCTTTCCGGCGGCGAGAGGCAGCTGGTCCTGTTTGCCAAGATCCTGGTTCAGGAAACGGATCTGCTTCTGCTGGATGAGCCGACTTCCAACCTGGACATCAAGCATCAGGATCAGTTCTTCTCCATGGCTTGTGAGCTGACCAGGGAGAAGAAGGCTGTCGTTGCCGCGGTGCACAACCTGAATATCGCCTCCCAGTACTGCAGCCGCCTGATTCTCCTCCACCGGGGCAGGGTGGCAACGGAGGGCAAGCCCGAAGAGGTGCTGCGCAGTGAGCGGCTCGATCCGGTGTATGAGACCAAAACCGTGGTGACCCGCAATACCTCCACAGGAGCCGTGGTGGTGAATGTCGCACCCCGTGTACAGGCAGGTCGCTATCCCATGCCTCTTATACACATAATCGGGGGAGCCGGGAGCGCGATCAACCTGACCCGGGAGCTGGTACGTCTCGGCTACCGGATCTCTGCAGGCATCTCCCACGAATACGATGCGGATCAGAAACTGTGGCGAACCCTCGAGATTCCTTCCCTTGTTATCGGTGCTTTCTCCCACATTACTGCGGAGGACCTGGAAAAGGCCTATCCGCTGGTGGAGGAGGCGGATCTGACGGTTCTGTGCAGCTTTCCAATCGGTCCGGGAAACGAGGGGAATCTTGAACTGGCGGCTCGCGCCCGGCGTTTGGTCATTCTCGAGGCGGGGCCTCGGGAGGAACCTCGCTTGTTTTTTTCCTCCAGTGCCCGGTCGGAATTCTCCGCTCTGGCTGCAAAGTCCGAGCAGATGGATTACGCTCGGCTTTGCGAGCTTCTGGAATCGGGGGAACTCTCTCGAGCGGCGGGAGAGAAAAGCGGATAGAAATAAGTCTCAGGCGTAGCGTTTGCGGATTGCGCGAATCGTGTCGTAGTTCCTTTGAAACAGCGCCACCAGCTCCGGATCGAACTGTCTGCCGGATTGGACCCGGATGTATCGGATCGCCTGTTCCTCCTTCCAGCTGTCTTTGTAGGACCGCTTGGACATCAGGGCGTCGTACACGTCGGCCAAGGCGACGATTCGAGCCGCCAGAGGGACCTCCTTAGCCCGTTTGCCCGGACCGAAACGGATTTCTCTGGCAAAGATATTGTCGATCTTTCCCGGATAGCCCCGTCCGTCCCAGCGTTCATGGTGGTTGAGCGCGACTTCTGCGGCCATCCGATCCCACGCCGAGTGGACGTATTTGAACAGGCGGGCGCCATAGATCGTATGGGATTTCATCTGGGTGATTTCATCCTTGCCCAGGCCGCCCGGTTTTCTGAGAATCACGTCGCTCAAAGCGACCTTACCCACATCGTGGAGGATCGCTGCATTGCGGAGGATCTCTTTCATGTGTTTGATCTTGCGATCCTCAACCCGGTGGCGCAAAGCCCAGGCTTCGTACAGCTCGATCGAATAGGCTCCGACTCGTTTGGCGTGCTGGCTCGTTTCGTACGGATCTCGCAGCTCCGCCAGCTCCACCATGCGCAGCACCATCTCTCTGGACAGCTTGGCTTTTTCGATGGCATTGGCCGCGTTGCGGGCAAACTCGGTGATGTAGAGGCGGTCCTGCATGGAAAAGGGAATGATCAGATCGTTCTCGCCTTTGGCGTTGATGAGCTGGAGTACCCCGAGGATCAGATGGTCCGTGGTCTCCAGGGGAACGACCAGAATAGACTCTGTCTTGTAGGAGGTTTTCTTGTCGAAATCCGGGTTGAAATGGTAGCTGACATTGCTGGATATGTCGTACACGTCATCGACCAGCAGTGCATCTCCGGTGGTGGCGACGTAGCCGGCCAGGGAGTTCTTGTCTATGAGAAGCCTTTTGTTGGAGTAGATATATTTGTCTTTGGGTTGATCCTCGCGAAACAGAGCTTCGTTCTGCACATAACTGAAGTACAGGTACCGTCCCGCGGCCAGATAGAGGGTCCCGGCTTCGGCGTTGACGAATTTCCTCGCTTCGAAAAGCACCTTTTCCAGGAGAGTATCCAGATCCTTGATGTGATAGATTTCTTCGACGATCTGAAGAAGCCGGGTCGGATCACGCCTGGTAATGCCCCGTACTTTCGGAGCCGTGTCGAGTGCTGTCATTGTCCTTGAGCTCAGGTTCTTTTCTTGTCTCTCTATATATTATTGGTAGCCCATTTTTATAAAACGACCACTTTTTTGTAGCAAGACGATGATATCACGCGGACTGGCGTGCCCCGGCTGATGAATCGGTTTCAAGGGGTAATTTCGAATGAAGTCTATACACCGGTCATTGGTATGTACACTGCAATATGGGCTCCTTTTAGCTGGCCGGCGCGCAAGGATCCATTGCGCGCCTCCACACTGCCCCCGTAGCCCTCTACGATGGCTTTGACAATAGCCAGTCCGAGTCCGAAGTGAAGCCCGGGAGAGTCTCCGGATCCTGCGGAAGCTTCATCAGGACGGTAGCTGAAAAAGCGGTTGAATATCTTTTCCAAATGTTGTTTCGGGATTCCCGGTCCGTCATCTTCGAAGCTGATCACTCCGCAGCCGCGGGCGCGGGAAAGCTCTATCCGCACCTCTGTCGAGGCGAAGCTCAGGGCGTTCTCCAGCAGATTCTCGACGACCTGGGTCAGCCGTGCGGGAGCCATAGTGACTGCGAATGAGCCGGATTTCTCGATCAGCCGCACGGTCATCGAAGAATCCCCCCTGAGCTTCCGTGCTTCCAACACCTGTGTGAGGATCTGATTGGCCTCCACCAAGGCTCGCGCTTCATCTTCGAGCTGAGCGTCGAGCAGGGAGATCTCCCGCACTGCGCCGAGAAGATGCTGCATGCGTTCGACCTCTTTCTGGATCAGGGAGAGGAAACGATTGCGATCTTCGGCGGTTTCGGTCTGAGGGATTATTTCTGCTGCTGATCGGATCGAGGCCAGGGGATTCCTGAACTCGTGGGAGATGTCAGAAGCAAAGGACTCGACGAACTCGATGTGACCCCGGAGTTTGCGGGTCATCTCTTCAAGAGAGCGGGACAGATCACCGATTTCATCCCGGCGGCGGTTGAAGCGGAACTGTCCGCGAAGCCGGCCTCGGTGATCCAAAATTTCCCGTGCCTGTCTGCGCAGCCTCCGCACCGGAGAGGCGATTGTCGTCGAGGCCAGCAGGCTCAGGGCCACGGCTGCGACCAGGGAGACGAGAAATATCGTGAAGATTTCCAGGCGGAGCTCGTACAGGTCCCGGAGAATTCGATAGGTAGACTGGGACACCAGCACCGCACCGACCACCGATTCTCCGCTGCGAACGGGAATGGCGCTGTAGAGGGTGACCGATCGTTGGCCGCCCGTGGAAATACGGGTCATGGCGCCGTATCGCCCCTGCAGGGCTTCCCGGATTTCTGGGCCCGTCAGTATATCCGTATTGATATAGAATTCCGCTGATTCGAGGGGTGGCTCCGGCGGTCCGAACAGACGCCGATACAGCTGAACGGGGTATATGGCGATGCGGTACAATAGCCGTTGTTCGGCGGGCACCGATTCCCGGTCTTGTCCCGCGGAGGTCGGGAGAATCTCATCCGGTTGTTCCAAGCGCGGTCCCAGACGGCTGGAATCGGCAAGCAGCCTTCCTTTTGGGTCCAGGACCCGCAAGCGCGCTTCGTGGCGCTGCTCCAACTCAAGCAGGATCTTGCGGGCGCTGTCCGCCCGCAGAGGATTCTCTCCGGAGAGGGCTGAGGCCAGGATCCGGCCTTGTTGAACCAGTGCGTGTTCCAGGGAGCGGAGCAGTTGCTTCTCATAGGTGTCGAGATACAGCAGTCCTGCGATGGGGAGGAAGACTATGAGGAGGTTGAAGGTGAGCAGACGCACGGTGATGCGGGAAAAGAAACTCAGGATTCTACTGATCATGCTTGCGAGTCGGCTCGATAACGATAGCCTAGACCGTAGATCGTCTCGATTTCATCAAACTCCGGATCTAGTTGCGCGAATTTTTTCCGAATCCGTTTGATATGTCCGTCGATGTTGCGGTCGCTCATGTACTCGTCGAAAGGATAACCCTCTTTGAGGAGCTGTTCCCGGGTTTTGGCGAAGCCGGGTTGCCGTATCAACGCCTCCAGGATGCGAAACTCCGTGACCGTCAGCGGCACGCTTTGGTCCTTCCAGCGCACGGAGTGACGTGTTCGATCCAACTCGAGAGACCCGCGGTGAAGGGTTGTTTGTCCGGTCTTTGTTTCTTCACCCCGGGCCAAGGCTTGCCGACGAAACAGCACTTTGACCCGGGTCAGAAGCTCTCGGGTTGAGAAGGGTTTGCAGAGGTAATCATCCGCTCCCAACTCCAGACCCAACACCTTGTCGAACTCCTCGTCCTTGGAGCTCAGGAATATCAGAGGCAGTGTTTCGGAAAGCTTGCGTATCTTGCGACAGAGCTCCAATCCGTCCATCCGGGGCATGATGATGTCCAGAATCACCAGATCGGGTAGTGTCTGACGAAAAGCGCTCCAGGCTTCCGCTCCGTTACTGTAGGTAGCGACCCGATAACCCTCTTGCTTCAGGGCGTAACTCAGCAACTCGCGGATATTCCGTTCATCATCGACCAGGGCGACCAAGGGCTCGATCACAGGTGGCATCTAGTGAATAGTACCACAGCCAGTAACACCCTTCCAGAAGTATGGCGGCCACAATTCTGCCGCAATTGTTCACAAAATCTTCCAGCAAAGGACAAGAAGAGAGACGTTTACGGGGATAGCCTCGGAAACGAAACCAATTTTCGAGGAGGTTCCAGGTGAAGAAGCTCAAGGGTGCGATTCAGGAGAGTAGGAATTGGAGCACCGTTTTCAAGATGATCGTGATCGGGGTGCTGTTGCTCGTCTTTCTGATTCCCCTCCGGATGATTCGGACGTTGATCGAAGAGCGGAATATGACCCGCCTTGAGGCGGAGGGGGAAGTGATCGCAAAGTGGGGAGGAGAGCAGATTATCGCCGGGCCGGTCGTGGTTGTACCTTATCTGAAGCGAGTCGAGGTCGAAGAGGACAAGATCGAGGAGTACATCGAACGGGCCTACTTTCTTCCCGATACCCTGGAAATCACCGGTTCGGTGGAAACGGAAAAACGTAATCGCGGCATTTTCGAGGTTACGGTCTACGCGGCGGACCTACAGATAACGGGAACCTTCAGCGAGCCGGATTTCAGCGACTGGAGGATCGCCCAGCAGGATATATTCTGGGAGGATGCCGCTTTTGTCGTGGAGCTTCCGGACATGCGGGGGCTCCAGGAACGGGTGGCCCTGCAGTGGGATTCCCGGATGACTGCTTTCTCCGCCGGCCAGGGAGAAGTTGGGCTGTTCGGCGGAGAGATTCGAGCGCCTCTGGACCAGGATGCCCTGCAACGCGATTCCCGACGCACCGCTTCCGGCCACAGATTCGCCTTCGATCTGCATCTGCATGGCGGACGCTCCCTGAGTTTTGTGCCGCTGGGAGGCGAAACCCGGGTACAGCTGTCCTCCCCCTGGCCCAGTCCCAGTTTCGACGGCGCCTTTCTTCCCAGCGAACGAAGCGTGGGGGAGAAGGGATTCGATGCGCAGTGGTACGTGCTGTCGCTGAATCGCGGCTACGGGCAGAGGTGGATCCGCGGACAGGTGGAAAGCTACACATTTCTCGATTCCGTATTTGGCGTGGAGCTGATGATTCCGGTTGATACCTACTTGAAATCCTTGCGCTCGGTGAAGTACGGGATTCTTTTCGTGCTGCTGCCCTTCTTGATCTTTTTTCTCTTCGAGGTCGTAGGCAGCCGCCGGGTTCACCCGTTTCAGTATCTGCTGGTCGGGCTGGCGGTGTGCCTTTTCTACCTTCTTCTGGTATCTGTATCGGAACACCTAAGCTTCGACTGGAGCTACCTCCTGGCCGGTGTAGCTACGACGGCTCTGATCACCTTCTATTCCAGCGCCGTTCTTGCCGCCCGGCGCCGGACTTGGATCATGTCTCTGGTTCTGGCCTCGGGATACCTGTTTCTCTATGCAGCCTTGAAATCCGAAGACTATGCCCTGTTGATCGGTTCTCTGGGACTATTCGTAATCCTGGCTGGGGTAATGGTCCTGACCCGCCGTATCAACTGGTACAGCGTGGGACTACGCAAAGAGCGTTCAAAGCGCAAAGAGCTGAACAGGCAGAGTGAACGTACTTCGGTTGGACAGGAAACCTGATTTCCGGTTTTTTGAAGCGGTGAGATAGGATAGGATGGTAGGATGTCATCTCAGGGTGGCAGGAGTTCAACTGTGGCTGTAACCCGAAAAAAGAAAATCCCGGGAAAAAAACCTGCCCGCAACAGCTGGGAAACAAAGGTCCTCAAGTGCCTCCTGTTTGTCTACATCCTCCTGGGCCTCCTTATCGCCGGGATCAATTTCGGTTGGGCCCCTAAAGCTTCGGAAAAGGTCCAGGCCATGATTCTGGCCGTCTGGCAGTTCTATGAGAATCAATTCAAGACGGTACTCATCATCATCTGTTCTGCGCTGACGCTGCGGCTGATCAAAACGAAAGAAACCCCCCGGATGAGGCGGTATAATCTGATCGGTTTGATATCGGCGGCATTTGTGATCCATATTGCGGGTCCGCTGGTAAGCGGGAATCCTGATTTGTATTTCGTCGCGATGCCGCTGCCGTGGTCTACAGTGGGCCTGCGATTGGCTGTCAGGAGCTCTTCGTTTTATCGGGACCATTTGATTCTCTGGGGCGCAGGGGGTATCACATCAGCTCTCATCTTCTTTGCCGCCATCCATATCGTTGTACTGGCGGGCACATTGCTGCTGGGCCGCCGCTGGCAGTGTTCGACTATTTGTCTTTTCAACGGCTTCGCCTCCGAGGTCTTTGCTCCAGCGTTTCCGCTGTTTGGTAACAGAAAGAAGCCCGGCAAGGGCATGCTAGGCTTCTTTGCGGCAATGCGGTGGTTGCTTCTGGGCACCGGACTGATGTTGACAGTCGTTTGGCTGGTTGTCCTGATTTTCGACATTCGGCCGGCGGCGATGTCCATCCTCGAAACGCTGGAGACGTACAAGTACCTGGTGGTTGAACTGCTACTGGCCATGTTCTTCTGGACGGTACTCATTGGCAGAGGGTACTGCTACTACTGCCCCTTAGGCACGGTGTTGGGATGGGTAGGAAGAGCCGTCGGCCAGAAGATCGTTACCACCGGAAGTAAGTGCATCGGCTGTGGGAAATGCGATAGCGCGTGTCCCCTGTCCATTCGCATCAAGGATAAAGCTCTCGAAGGGGAGGCCGTGATCGATTCACGCTGCGTGGGGTGCGGACACTGCATCGACGTCTGCCCGGTCCAAACCTTGGCATATTCCACAGGATTCCTGAAACGAATCGGCCGCGTGTAATGAGTGTAACCGGCTTGTCCTCGCAATCCTTGACAATCCACAAAAAGTGAGTTGTTGTTAGGGATCTGGAGGGATTTATGCGTTTTGGATTGATCGGATACGGCGCCTGGGGCAAGCACCACGCAGCAGCGATTGCCCAGGGTGATGAAACAGAGCTGGTTGCCATTTCCTGTAAGAGTGAAGAGAGCCGGCGGCAGGCTGAAGCCGATCATCCCGGTGTTGAGGTATACCTCGATTACAGGGAGCTGTTGCGGCGAGAGGACGTGGAAGCGGTGGACATCGTGCTGCCGACCTTCATCCATGCCCAGGCGGGAATCGAAGCCCTGAATTCCGGCAAGCACGTGCTTTTGGAGAAGCCGATGGCCGGCACGGCCCAGGAATGCGACAGTCTGCTGGCAGCGGCCCGGAGAAACGGCAAGGTCCTGACGATCGGCCATGAGTTTCGCGTGTCCAAACAGTGGGGCAAGATCAAGGAGCTGGTGGGCGCAGGTGAGATCGGCTCGCCTCAGTACGCCATGGTGAGTCTCTTCCGGCATCCCTATCGCAAGGGAGCCGAGGACTGGCGCTACGACCGTTCCCGGGTCGGATCCTGGATCCTCGAGGAACCGATCCATTTCTTCGACTTCATCCTCTGGTTCTTCGAGGGATTGGGAGATCCCCTCTCCATCCGGGCTTATGGGAACTCCAAGGGGCGAGGCGAAGGGCTCTACGACAACTTTTCCTCGGTGTTGAAGTTCCCCGGCGGAAGCTACGCAGTGATCAGCCAAACCCTCTGCGGATTTGAGCATCACCTCTTTGTGGAGATCGTGGGCAGTGAGGGTTCGATCCGTTCGACCTGGTCCGGTGCCATGGATCGGACCCGGGAGCCCCGATTCAGTCTCAAGCTCCAGGGGAAGGGAAAGGAGGCTCCCAAGGAGGTGCCGATCGAGATTTCGGGAGAGTTGTTCGAGTTGCAGGAAGAGATCAAAAAAGCTGCCGAGCTTTTTGCCTGCGGGGAAGCCTTCTATCCGCCTGAAGAGGGTCGGAAGGTCGTGATCATTTGCCTGGAGGCCGAACGTTCGTTGAGGGAAAACAGGGAGATAGCCCTGGAGTTCTAATGAAAGCGACGCCCGGGCCGATCGCAGGTGAGTGATACGGTAGGTTCAACGTACGGTGGGTTTTTTTCTTGACAGGGGAAAATTGAAGAGGTTATAATTTTTTTCCTTATGTAACTATCTTTTCAAGGAGGTACGAAATGGGCAAAGCCAAGACATTGCTCGTGCTGTTCGTTGTGCTGATGCTTCTCGTGGGCTTTCAGAGCCTGTGGGCCGGTGGGCAACCGGGTGCGGGTGAGGAGGAGACCTATAATATCAGGATCGGTCACGCCAACATGGCGGCCGACAACTCCGCCCTTCACGTGACCGCCATGGTGTTCGAGGAGTTGATCGAGGATTACTCCGACGGGCGCATCCAGGCGGAGATCTACCCCAACGCTCAGCTTGGGAGCGACGCCGAGATGGCGGATCTCGTGGTTTCAGGTGCGCTGGACGCCTTCGTGACCAGCATCAACCTGGTCACAAATTATGCGCCCCGCCTGCGGGCCTTGATTCTTCCCTACATGTTCGAAGACAACACCAACTTCCGTAAAGCCCGGGACACGATGTGGGATGAGTTCAACGCGTACACGGTCAAGAGGGCCAACATGCGCCTCATCACGATGTGGGACAGCGGCTACCGTCACGTCATGTCCAGAAAACCCGTGAATGAACTGACCGATCTTAAGAAGCTGAAGTTCCGCGTTCCTCCCAGTCCGGTGATGGTCGAGATGGTGAAGTCCTGGGACATCAGTCCCACTCCCGTGGAGTGGTCTGAGCTGTTCAACGCCATGCAGCTCGGAGTGGTGGATGCCTTTGAGTGCGACGACTCGGTTCTCCTCTCCGCCCGGATGAACGAAGTTGTCAAGTATATCACCAACAACGATCACATCCTGCAGGTATCGGTGCTGGTGATGAGTGAGGAAACCTACAAGAAGCTTCCCGACGACCTGAAGAAGGCCGTGGATAAGGCCTCGAAGGATAGCATGCCCCGGGTGGATGCCCGTTCCGCGGCGATCCTGGAAGAGGCCGTGGAAGTTTCCAAAAAGGAACACGGCGTGGAATTCCTAGGACGCCCCGATGACTACGAGCAGTGGGCCGAGAAGGCTCGAGGCAGCTGGTCACTGTTTTACAAGGATATCGGTGAGGGCGACGCAGAGGTCGGCAAGCAGTTCGTCGATAAAGTCTTCGCCGCCGCGGGGATGTAGCCCAAGAGGGCTAGAGCATAAAACCTGACTGACGCTCCTGCAGAGCCGTGCGGCTCTGCCAGGAGTGTCGTTCTATTGGGCGCGGGAAAGCAAACAAATCACACTTGCAGAAAGAAGCCGAGGGTAGGGATGAAACGTATTCTGAAGTTTATCGACGACAAGTTCGAAGAGATCATCGGGACTACGGTTCTTGCAGTAGTAGTGACGCTGGTCTTCCTGGGTGTAGTGCTGCGTCTGGTGTTTACCAGCGGGCTGCCCTGGCAGGAGGAGTTGTCCCGCTTTGGTTTCGTTTTCGTCTGCTACCTGGGGGCAAGCTACGGGGTCAAGAGCAACGACCACATCCGTATTACCTTCGTGGTTGAAGCCCTCCCCAAGGCAGCTAGAAAAGTGCTACGAGTCATCACCGATATCGTGTGGATAGGATTCAACGTTTTCATCGTCATCATAGCCATGAATTTGCATCAGCACATGAAGAACTTCCTCGGGGAGAGCGGCATCCTCAAGATTCCGCTTCACTACGTGTTTTTAACGATTCCCGTAGGATTTGCATTGTTGACACTGAGGCTCATCCAGGAGTTCATCCGCGATCTGATCACGGGGCGACTAATCGGGGGAAACGAAGGCCCCGGCGAATCGGCGGAAGCGGAAAGGTGAGGCAGCCATGGCTATAGCACTCGTTTTGGTAGGACTGTTGATCACGGGACTTCCCATCTACGTTTGTCTGGGACTGACTTCGTTGATTTTCTTCTTCACCACCGGCACGCCGATGCATTTCATGGTGCGCACCTTCTACTCCGGGGTGGACAAGTACCCGCTCATAGCGGTTGTCGGTTTTCTCTTCGTGGCGAATCTCTTCCAGAAGGCGGGTATCACCGCGGCACTGGTGGGCATGGTGAAGCGCTTCATGGCCTCCTTTCGTTCCGGGCTGGCGGTGATCACCATCGTCAGTTGCGCCATCTTTGCAGCCGTTACCGGTTCCGGGCCCGCTACGGTGGCCACCATCGGAGGTCTGATGATCCCGGCTATGATCGTGGCCAGGTACAAACCCAGATTCGCAGGAGCGGTAGCGGCCAGCGGGGGGGCGCTGGGTATCCTGATTCCGCCGAGCAATCCCTTTCTCATGTACGGAATCATCGCCAACCAGTCGATTGCCGAGCTGTTCACCGCGGGCGTGGTCCCCGGACTGCTGATGGCCCTGGCGCTCTCTATTACGTCGGCGTTGATGCTCAGGTGGTTTCCCAAGATTACCACCGACGGCGAGGAGGAGCGGCAGTACCAGAAGATGACCGTGCTGGAGGCTCTGAAAGCCATCTGGGATGCCAAGTGGGCCCTGATCGCGATCGTTCTGCTTCTCGGCGGGATTTACGCCGGATTCTTCACCCCCATCGAAGCGGCGGAGGTGACCATCTTTTACTCGCTGATCGTCGGCTTCTTAATCAACCGGACCATGAAGCTCAAGGATGTATATGAAGCCCTGGCCAACACCTTGAAGCTGACCGGGACTCTCCTCATTCTCGTGGCGGCGGGGTTCGTTTTTGCCCGTCTGCTGACCGTGGAGGGGATCCCTCAGGCACTGGGTCGCGGGATTGCAGGGGTTTCCCAGAATCGCATCGTGATCCTGCTGATCATCATGGCCTTCATGATGTTCGTCGGCATGTGGGCGGAGACTTTCTCCCAGATCATCATCCTGGCACCGATATTCCTGCCTGTGGTTACCCAACTGGGTGTCGACCCCATCCACTTCGGGGTGCTTTTCGTAGTGTGCGCGGAGATCGGTTTTCTGACCCCGCCGATGGGAGCCAATCTCTTTGTGGGTTTGAAGATCGCAAACGTGACGCTGGAGTCGATTTCCAGGTCGGTGATCCCCTTCATCATCACCTATGTCGTGGTGCTGGTGATACTGGTGCTCTTTCCCGAGATTTCCATGTTCCTGCCCAACTTGATTTTCAGATAACGGGAGGGTGCTCGGGGGTCGTTCGGCTATCTCTTAGCCGGCGCGTCAGCGTAGGGGCAGCTTGATTTTATCGCCGCTGTCCATAGAGCGGTCGATGGCCACGCACAGTTCGTGGGTACGGTACATCTCCTCGACATTGTTGCGAGTCTGGCGATCCGTATCCACAGCCTCGATGAAATCATCGATCAGCTGCTGGAAGGGGTGGTGGGAGACCGCCGGACTGTCGGGCATCACGGTTTCGAACCTCTGCCAGGCAGTCTGTCCCGGAAACAGATCTTTCATGAAAAATTTCTCATTGAACACCGAGCCCTTGGTGCCGTGCAGCAGCAGGTTAAGCAGGTAGGGGGAACGGGTCTCGAAGCTGCAGCTGCTTTTGCCGATTGCACCGTTTTCAAAGCGCAGCGCGGCCAGGTAGCTGGGCGCGTACTCGAAGTCCTTGCGGCTTGCCGTGGTCGAGTAAGCGGTCAGCTCGCTGACCTCTCCGCACAGGTAGCGAAGCAGGTCCACGGCGTGGATCCCCGCTACCAGAGAGGCCGATGGTCCTCCGCTTCGCTTATGCACCCCCCATTGAAAACCACCCCAGGCCGCGCGCAGGGAATGGAAGTAATCCACCTCCAGGTGGAAGATCTCCCCCAATGCGCCTACTTCGATCAGCCGGCGGAGGTTTTCGACGAAGGGATTGAAGCGCAGGACCAGGCCGCACTGGAACTTCACCCCGGTATTTCCGATCACCTCCCTGACTTTGGCGATTTCCTGCCAGTTCATCCCGATCGGTTTTTCCACAACCACGTGCTTGCCCGCTTCGGCTGCCTCGATGATCTGGCGGAAATGCAGATAGTGGGGGGTGGTGATCACCACGAAGTGAATGTCGTCGCGGGCGATCATATCTGAAAATCCATCCATCACTTCGCAGGACAGTCCCAGTGACTGTACCCGGGTCTTGGTCTTGGCTTTGTCCCGACCGACCACGGCGCCCACTTCCGCAAGGAGGTTGTTGTTGACCGCCCGTACGTATTCGGTGGCCACATTGCCCAGACCGAAAACTCCTGCTCTATATTTAGCCATTATGCTGCCTCCGTAAGATTGCTGTTCCTCCGATCGTTTTCACTCGGGGGTGGCTGCTCCGTATTTTTAAAAAGCTTCTTCCTCGATCCCATCAACCAGGGCCAGGATATTCTCCCAGGGAACCTCCGGCTCCAGGATATGGGTCGGAGCGATCACCAATCCACCGTTGTATCCGAGCTCCCGGATCGTGGTTTTAACGGTATTCGTAACCTCCTGAGGTGTAGCGAAGGGCATGAGCCGCTGCGTCCCGATGGTGCCCCACAGAGTCAGGGCTTGGCCGTACTCTTGCTTTATCCTCAGAGGATCGACGCACTCCGGCTGAATGGGATTCAGGATTTCCACACCCGTTTCGATCAGGTCGGGGATCACCGACTCTATGTTTCCGTCCGAGTGATAGTAGCAGATTACCTCGGGATTGATCTCCTTGGCCGCCCTGATTGCCCGGCGCAAGCGAGGCTTCAACCATCTGCGCCAGATCTCGGGACTGAGGATCATGTTTCGTTCCTCCCCGATATCATCACCGAAGATCAGGACGTCGACGCCGGCTTGGCTGTAGCGGCGGGCCAGCCGGCATTTGATATCCGTCATGCGCTCCAGACAGGCTTCGGCCATCGATGGATTGAGATGAAGATCCATCAGCAGCTGCTCGAACCCTCTGAGGTACCATGCGGGTTCGAAGATATCGATGAACGGCGGGCCGTTCATGATCACGTAGTCTTTGCTCTTGAGCTCCCCGATCCGTTCTGCAAAGTCCTCCCATCTGTAATCATCCAGGATATCCGGCAGGGGAAAGCTCCATACCTGAGCCGGATCTTCGAATTCCTTCATCGGGGAAATCATACGACGGAAATGAAACTGGCTGCCCCGGATGTAGCCCACGCCCCACTCGTTGATCTCATCCACCGGTTGCAGATTCTCGAAGTATCGCGAATAGTCGGGGGGATTCCGGGTCGGTTCCAGCGCAAGGGCGCGAAAGGGCATGTCGAAAAAGTCGAAGTAGTCCTGTTTCCCGTTGCGCCTCTCAAACTCTTCGATCAACGAATCGCAGAGGGTGAAGTAGAAAGGTGTTCTGGACGGCCGTCCCAGGCTTACGGATCGAAAAAAGTCGTCCCGCCGGCTCGCTTGACAGCTCACGGTACCGAGACTGTATAGTTTTCTCCGAAAGTAATCAACAAATGCTTCGACTGTTGACGCACATGCGGGATCCGGATTTTCTCAAAGCGTACACCTTTGCCCAACCGACGCGCATACCGATCCGTTTTGAAATCAACTACGCCTGTCTTGAAGCCTACAACCTCGATGAGCTGCAGAAGCTCGTCTCGAGGCACTCGCTGCTGTTCAAGGATCACGAGAGCGGATTTCTGGATCCAAGGCAGCGCCAACCCGCTCCCTGGCAGACTGAGGGGATCGATTACGAGGATTCCTGGGGTTCCCTCTGGAGAACCACGACGAATGGTATCACCGGGACCGTGATCCGATTTCCTCTGGCTGATTGGGCGGCCCTGGAGAGCTTTCGACCTCCCGATCCGGAGGAGCAAGACGGCTGGAACCGTATCGACTGGGAAGCGGTGCAGCGGCGTGTGCGGAAAGACGAGGAGACGATCGGTTTTTCTATCGGAGAGCTGCGGCACGGGTTCTTCTTCCTTACCCTGGAGTACCTGAGAGGCTACGAGAATCTGGTCTACGACATGCATGACCAGAGAGAGGAGCTCAACCGCCTTATCTCCATGGTCGAAGCTTTCAACGCCTACTTCGTCCGTCGTTATCTGGAGCTGGGCGTATCCCTGGTGGCCTTTCCGGAAGATTTAGGTGCCCAGAACGGACCGATGCTTTCTCCCGTGTTTTTCAAGGATTACATCGGTCCTTCCTACGGCAGGCTGATGCAACCCGTAAAAAAGCGGGGAAAAGTCGTCTACATGCACAGCGACGGGCACATCCTGGAGCTCCTGGATGACTTGATTGCCTGCGGTGTGACCGTCATCAATCTCCAGGACAGGGTGAACGGAATAGAGGAAATCAGGAAACTGTGTCAGGGGCGGATTGCCGTGGACCTGGATATCGACAGGCAGGAGGTTACCCGTAACGGAAGTCCAAAGGACGTAGAAGAATTGATCCGGGAAGCGGTTGTCAAGCTCGGTAGTCCACGGGGCGGATTATCCCTCGTCTATGACCTGTATCCGGGGATCCCGATGCGCAACGTGGAAGTGCTCATGCGGGCCATGGAGGAGTATTCCACTCTCCCCTGACCTGCTGTCGAGCGAACATCCGCGGGGGTTTATTCCTGCCCATGATTATTGAAATATTTGCTATCTGCCGGTCGACAACATATAATGATTGTATAATCCTCCAAGCGAAAGGAGCTGTCATGGGTGAATGGTTTTTGGTTCTGTACTGGTCCGGTCCTATCGGCCTCGGTATTTTCCTCGCCCTGCTGGGCCTCTTTATCTTTCTGCTCACGAAAGCTGATGAGACAAGTAAGCGCACCAAGGCGATGATGAAGGAAAAAGGACTGGACAAGAAAAAGAGTTGAACAACGCTCCCTTTTTCGTTGTTCTCGGATTCTGACGGTAAAGGAAGGAGAAACGAACGATGAGAGGAAAGGTAAAAGTATTGCTCGCTGTCTGCGTGGTCTTTGCACTGTTCGTTTTGGGCAGTCCGATCTTCGCCCAGGAGAAAGGCGGTGTGGGCTACTTCACTACAGGAGTCGGTTGGTTCCTGGAATCGGGGGAAAGCTCGATTGTCTATTCCGCTGGGGGCGGCGGACACAGCATCACAAACAGGTGGATCCTGGGCGGAGAAGGGCACAGTTCTTTTGGCCCGGATAATGCCGGCGGATACGGTTTCCTCAATGTCGGTTATCTTCTCCTGAGAGAGGATTTAATTATGGTGTACCCCTTGTTGGGATTGGGGGGAGGTGCCATGACCAGCACGATCGGCTCATCCGTGTCGAAATGCGCCCTGCTCAATCCGGCGGTTGCCTTTGATGTCCTCATACCGATAAAAAACTCGAGCGGTGTATTATTGGGATTGCACGCGGGGTATACATTTACCGTCTACAGCAACACCTTCGACTGGTCGATGCCTTACATCCGCCTGGTTATCGGGGGCTACGGATTCGGCGAGTAAAGTTTACGCGGTACTAATCCCAACATAGATCGTTACGGCAACTGAAGGAGGAGGCTGAATGGCTGAAGCTCAGGTTCCCTTTACCCTCGATTTGAAAAAGGCGGCGCTTGTCGTTGTGGATATGCAGAATGACTTCGTACGCAAGGGTGCACCCTTCTTTCTGCAGGGGTGCAATGAAGCTATTCCCAATGTCCAGAAAGTGCTGCAGGCCTGCAGACAGTCCAAAATTCCGGTAGTGTTTCTCAAGTTTACCGCCGGACCCAAGCAGACGCTGATATGGACCTGGTCGAAACCGCTTCATCCGCCGGACAAGGCGTGCTGGAAAGACTGCCGTCGCTTCTACGAGGAAACCCAGAAGGAATCGGAAGGACATGACATCATCGATGAGCTTTATCCTCTGGAGGGAGAAGCGGTTGTGGACAAGTACAGCTACGGCGGTTTCTTCGAAACAAATCTGCACGCGGTACTGCAGGCCAGGCATGCCAGACAGTTGATCATCGTCGGCTGTGCCGCGCCGTTCTGCATCGACGACACGGTGACCGGAGCCTTCGACAGGCAGTACCAGAACTTCGTGGTCTCAGATGCCATCGGTTACTTCGATGAGGATTTCCTCAAGAACTCGCTGCGGCGTATTGCCATGAAGTACGGACGGGTGTTGACCACCAAAGAGCTGTTGGCCGAGGCGAACGCCTAACCCGAATGGGGTACAGGCGGCCTTCGGCGGCGGGTGGACATATTTGACTTGTCCGTTTTCCGGGTGCTATTTTCTAATATGGTGTCGCGGCTTTCGATCCTGCTCTTTCATTCGGCAACAGGAGGCCGCGAAAATTCGATACCGGGACGTTAGCTGTCTCGGTAAAAAACCTACCTCAAAGGGGGACCAGATGAAAAGTTCTCTACGAGTGCTCGCTCTGGCAGCCACGTTGCTGCTGGCAGCAAGTGTCAGCTTCGCAGGCGGAGGAGGTGAACCGCAGGCGGAGGAGCCGATCGTATTCGGCGGTGCGCTGCCCTTGACCGGATGGGGAGCCGATGCGGGTGTGTACAACAACCAGGGGTATCTGCTGTGGGAGAAACACGTGAACGAGGACGGCGGTATCCTGGGCCGGCCGGTGGAGTTGCTCATCTACGATGACCAGTCCGATCCCACCACTACGGCACGGTTGTACGAGAAGCTGATCACCGAGGACAAGGTCGACGTGCTGCTGGCTCCGTGGAGCGATGACATGACCATGCCCGCGACCACCGTTGCCGAACGGTACGGCAAGCCGATCGTGACCGGAGGAGCGACCCTGGATGCGATCTGGAGCCGGGGCTACAAGTACGTGAACGGCCTTCTTCCCTCCAGCTACGATTACGTCGGAGTGGGCATCCGCCTGGTGGCGCCCATGATCGAGTCCGTTGCCGTGGCCAACGGGGATCTTACCTACACGAGCGGCTTCGGAGATGCGGCGGTGACCAACATCGAGGAGCTCGGCCTGAAACTGGCCGCCCGGGAAACCTACGCTGCCGATACCACGGACTTTACCGCCGTGCTTACGAAAATCCGGGCGACCAACCCGGACATGCTGGTCGGCGGCACCGGAGGTGAGGACTCGGTACAGCTGATCCGGCAGAGCAAGGAGGTCGGGCTGAATGCAAAAGCCTACTACTTCACCATCTCTCCGGTGGATCCTGAGTTCGTCCGGGTTCTCGGCAAGGATGCGGAATATGTCTTGGGTACGAGCGAATGGGAGCCGACCTTTACCCACCTGCCCGGATTCCAGCGCTTCTACGACGCCTACATGGCCGAGTACGGTGAAGAGCCGGTGGAGGACGTCGCAACCGCCTACGGTGTATGCCAGGTCCTGCAGACCGCCGTCGAAGAGGTTGGTGAGCTGGACGATGCGAAGATCGGTGAAGCGCTCCGAAATCTGGAAACGGTGACCGTTTTCGGCACCTACAATGTCGATCCGCAAACCGGTGCCCAGAAGGGCAAAGAGCTGTTCGTGATCCAGATTCAAAACGGAAAACGCGTGGTTGTCTGGCCCGAGGAAGATGCCGACGGAGACCTGATCTTCCCCGCACCGCCCTGGAATCGACGATAGCATCCAAAACCTAAAAGATTAATGCGGGCGTTCGGTCTCAAAACCGGCGCCCGCAATCTCTTCTCGAGCTCGACGCAGGCGGAGAAGAGAAAAGCATATCTCGCGATTACCGCAGAGGAGCACCATGGGGGATTTCCTGAGCATACTGATCAGCGGGTTGATCATGGGCTCGATCTACGCGCTGCTGGCCGGAGGGCTGACCCTTATCTGGGGGGTGATGCGCATCGTGAACCTCGCTCACGGGGAGTTCCTCATGCTCGGCTGTTTCGCCACCTACTACCTCTTTGGGGTCCTGGGTGGCATTCCCCTGCTGGCCATACCCTTGATGGCACCGCTGTTTTTCCTCTTTGGTGCCGTCCTCTATCTGCTGGTGGTTCGTAAGATCGTGAATGCTCCGGAGCTCATGTCCATGCTCCTGACCTTCGGGGTTTCTATCTTCATTATCAACATAAGTGTTCTTGTCTGGTCCGGGGAGATGAGGATCGTCGAATATCTGAGCGGGAGTTTCCAGGTCGGCGGTGTACTGATCTCCAGACCCCGTCTGGTTGCCGGGGTGGTGGCTGTCACCATTTCCCTGGGGATGTACCTGTTTCTCCAGAAGACGCGTATCGGAACCGCCATTCGGGCCGTTTCCTACGACAGGGAGATCGCCGAGCAGTGCGGGATCAACGCCAACCTGATTTACCTTTTGGTCTTTGGGATCGGTACGGTTTTAGGTGCTTCGGCGGGAAGCCTGGCCAGCACGATCTTTGCCTTCAATCCTCTGGTAGGGCAGCATTTCATACTCAAAGCTTTTGCCATAACGGTTCTGGGGGGTATGGGCAACTTCCTGGGAGCTCTGATCGGGGCTCTGATCATCGGCGTGGTGGAGCAGGTCTTCGCCTACCTGCTCGATGCTCAAATCTCGGCGGCCGTAGCCTTCGTGGTGATCATCGCAACATTGCTTATCCGGCCCCGGGGCATCATGGGAGAGCGCTGATGGTCAAAGATATCCTGCGCAACCTTGGCGGGCTTGGCTGGCCCTGGCGGATCCTGGTCATCCTGCTGGCGGCCGGAACTGCGTTGTTTTATTTCACCGGCTCTCCTTACTACCAGTCGCTGTTTCTGGCCATCGCCATGTATGTCGTGCTCTGTTCG
>Ga0180438_10002471_pt1 | contig 30050 bp, 40 predicted proteins | sample SS_ome_12_FD_132455 | JGI IMG/M metagenome (GOLD analysis project Ga0180438, IMG submission 132455) | Hypersaline lake sediment archaeal communities from the Salton Sea, California, USA - SS_3_D_2 metaG | ecosystem: Environmental > Aquatic > Non-marine Saline and Alkaline > Hypersaline >...
AGCGTATATCGACGATGTAGATCTTGTTGGCTTTTGCCGTCTTAAGTCCTACGTAAGTGATACAGATTCAGGGCGTGCGTTAGTTCATAGCACAAGTGATAGGGTAATATTAACGGGCGTTTCAGATGGTCACGTAAGCAAGAACCGGTTTAATATGCCAAATGAAATACCGATGTCATACGAATCATTAGCAAAATACATCCCATTTTTTAATTAGGAGAATAACACATGAGCGGTTTTTACGGCGGTGCCACAGGCGATCCATCCAAAGCATTTGTACAGGATTTCACAACCATACCGGAAGGAACCAAGGCGCTAGCCACAATTAAAGCGTTTGAGGTAGTGAACAAAGAAGCCACACAATACAGTGGCGCAACCAAATTCTTTCAGGTTACATGGAAGCTGGTTTCTGGAGATTTCAAGAACCGAGAAGTTATCCAAAAGATTAAATGCTTTGAAGGCAAGCCAGAGCAGATTGAAAGAGCCAAAAACATGCTTGTCTTAATCATGAAGCTTTGCGATTACACACCAACACACAACAATGAGCCTACCACGCAAGAGCTTAGCATGATGCGTGGTAAGGTTGTCGGTATCGTGATTGGTGAATGGTCAATGCCTAAGGCTGATGGTAGCGGCATGCTTGATGGGAACTTTGTTAGAGAGGTACACCCCTCGACAGGCTTCGAATCAGAAACAGGTGTTAAGACTGAGGTGACCTACACGCCAGCTGCTGAAAGTGCATTTTCTCGTGACAAAGCACGACGTGATGCGGCGGCGAAGGATGATTTGCTTGAGGATATTCCATTCTGAGGTGATGTATGACAGAAAAAGAAAATGAAGCCGAGCTCATACAAAATAAGTATGAGTTCGTGGATTGGGTGTATAAATCTGTCTTGAAAAAAGTTCATGCTGATTTTAAGCAAGAGCGCGAACAACTGGATGCGTACAAGAAAAAATTACAAGTCAAATATGATTCTGCAAGTGAGTCGATTAGAAAAATAAACGGATATATTGAAAACATTTACAAATACGAGGAAAACTTGAAGAAAAAAGAGGTTGCACTTCAGGATAGAAAAGGTAATTTGCAGAATATTTACAATAAAATGATTGAAATAGAAAAGAAATTAAACGCTGGCGAATGGCCTGGCGTTCTTCCTCCTTTAAACTTGGATATGAGTGATGAATAAATCATTAATATTAGCCGCCTTAATCTTAACCGGTTGTGATCAACAGCAACCGGTACGCACGTACACAGACGACCAGGGCGTGAAACATGAGGTCGTACGTGAAGGTGGTGGTTTCGGTGAGCATCTAGCGCAGGCGGCTGTTGCGGGTGCTGTGGGCGGTGCTGCTGCTGGGGCTGCTAGCAGGGCGACCGACCATGCGATCAACAAATGGCAGGACAGGAAGGCGGCTCGTAGGGCTTCAGGTAGGGTGTATCATGGTAGTGTTGTGAGAAGAAGATGACTGGTTTCCAAGGCTAGGCGGCGGCCGACAAGTAAGCTCATCACTTACTGCCTTGGATTTTAATTGATGCCTGTGATAGGGGTGGTTATGAAGGTTTGTAGAGTTTGTAGTGAAGAAAAAGAATTAGAGTCAATGAAAAAAGCAAAAAGAGAAAAGGACGGTAGAGCCAATATATGTAAAGCATGCCATGTTCAACAAACGTTAGAGCACAGACGAACAAAGCATCTTAAAAGTAGTAGTGATAAAAAATGTAGACGATGCGGCTTAACAAAGTCAATTGATAGGTTTTCTCCCTACTCTCACAATAAAAATGTTATTCGTAATATTTGTAGGGATTGCTATAACCAAGAAAGGCGAGACGCGGTATCTAAACTTAATATTGAAAATTATTACAAAGATGCAGAAAAAAACACATATTCTCTAAAATCATGTAAAGAACATGGGAAGTTATCTTATGAGAATATAGGTCTAGAAATACATATGGAGCATTCTCCAGTTGTTGTGATAATGAGGTGTTTATTGTGCGACAAAGAAAATAAACAAAGAAAATATAATGCGGATAATTTTATATCTAATACTATTAACTCTATTATTACATGTAATCGATGCAATATTGATAAAAATATTTTTGATTTCTATGCGAGTGAGCTTAAAAGAACGACACCAACATGCAGGGAGTGCCTCATCTTTAGAAGTAAAAAGTATTATAAAAAATCTATGCTAAAGTCAAAATATAATATTTCTTTAGATGAATATGAAAAAATGTTACGCGATCAAAACTTCTTATGTAAGATTTGCAAGCAAAGTGAAACGCATCGATATAAGCGAACGGGAGAGGTCACTGATTTATCCGTAGACCATGATCATGCAACAAATGAAGTTCGCGGGCTATTATGCAGAAACTGCAATTTAGTTATAGGGAATAGTCAAGATCGTCCAGATATTCTACGAGAGGCTGCGTTATATTTGGAAGCTTATGAAAAGACAACTTAGGCCGTATCAACAGAAAGCAATAAAAGAATGCTGGGATGCTCTTAAAAAAAATGATAACCCAGTTTTACTCTATTCTTCCGTTGGATCCGGAAAATCATTAATGCTATCGTCCATCCTCCTAACTATGCAACAACAAGGTAAACGTGCCCTTTGCATCGTTAACAACGCCGAGCTAGTACGCAACAACGCCGCAACCTTCCGTAACCAAGGGGGTAATGCGTCAATCTACTGCGCCGCCATCGGTGAGAAGGACTGTTCGGAACCCGTTGTATTTGGTACGCCTCAATCGGTTCTAAACGGCATTACAAAAGAACAAGATATTAGTAAAATTACCTTTAACTTAATCGTTGTCGATGAAGCTCATGGTATTAATTACACTAACAGCCGCTCAGCTTTTATGCGTATCTTACGATATTACAAGCAAATCTATAAGCCCATGCGTGTACTCGGGGCGACAGGTACTAACTTCCGATTTAAAGGCGGTGCCATCGTGGGTCAAGACTGCCTCTTTAAAACTCAAGTGGGTAATATAACCACTGAGAAACTAATACAAGACGGTTATTTGGTTCAGCCTGAGTTTGAAGTAGACGAAGAGCTTATGCTGGACTTCTCTCAAGTTAAGATTAAATCCACCGGTCAATTTGACCAAAAGCAACTGGCCGACGTTATCGAGAAAAGCGCACGCCTAACGGAGCTTATTTGCAAGCAAGTCGTGCATATCATGCAGACACAGAATCGCAAAGGTGTGTTCCTGTTTGCTACCACCAGACGACACGCGCAAGAGATTATGGGCCACCTGCCACCGGAAGAATCGGCACTCATTCTAGGAGATACCCCGCAAGATGAACGTACAGAAATACTCAGGAAAGCGCGTACTGGAGAAATTCGCTATCTTGTTAACATCGCAATTATTAGCGTTGGCGTTGATATACCCGCTTACGATACCCTGGCATATCTTCGGCCTACTGAATCCCTTGTACTCCTCGTGCAAACCATGGGGCGTGTATTGCGCCTATCACCTTCTACTGGAAAATGCTCCGCCTTGGTTCTGGATTTTGCTGGCAATATTAGCCGTCATCGAGATTGGGATAATCCCTTACTGCTGGATGCTGTTAAAAAGACGTTAGATAAAGATAAAGACTACGTGATCCTATGCCCATCTTGCTCCTGCCTAAATCCTGATACAGCACGCCGATGCATTGGCGTAACCAATGACAAGCGTTGTGATTATTACTTTGAGTGGAAAGACTGCCATGCGTGTTTGAAAAAGAATGACATAACATCGAGGTACTGTTATTCATGTGAAGCAGAGTTAATCGACCCTAATGCCAAGTTATCGTTAAAGGTCGCTGAGGAGTTGATCACTTTATGCGTGCATGAGGCTAAGTATGCAATTTCAGGAACCGAAGCAAGCTATACGTTACACGCTGCTTATTATTGTTTTATAGAGCAAGAGAGCCATGAGCCATCAATTGTCGTATACGAATCCTACAGCGCAAAATCACAAAAAGCTTTAAATGTAATGTACGGGCAATTCATTAGGAAGCACTGTAAATATCCATCTGATTGGTATATGAAAATGAATAGCCGCGAGTCTATGGAGATAATGATCCGCTCAGCCAGAGTCCCGCAAAATCTTAAAGTCTGGCAAGACGAAAATGGCGTATATAAGATCAAGAAAAAAATGTTCGTCTAACAAATAGGCCTACCGTGACTATACTCATTAGTGGTTAAGTAAGTCTTAATAACTGCCTGAGCCGCCTCTAATCCCGTAACACACGCACAGAAATAACCGTTCACCGTCATACGTGCCAGGAATTCCTTTTGCGCCGGACTTGGCTTACCTTTACCTTCCTTTAACTCGATCCATGCACCCTTGAATGTTCCACGTGAAACACTAATGAATAGATCAGCCACACCTGGACGCACTCCCATCCTTTTTAAAAGCCTACCTTGCTGTATTGAACATTTTCTCTCGTTTGCAAAATGATACACATCGTCGATAACTTCCGGATATTCATGTTCAAGCCATGCGATCAGGTTAACTTGCAATATCTGCTCGGGATGCATTATTTACCTTCGCGAATCATTAAAGCGACATCCTTGGCCCTTTCGGGAACTTGTTCGGCCCATTTGCTATCCAGGGCCTCTACAGCAGCCGTTCGATAGTCATTCATAGCTAAGGCGGCAATCATTCGTTTAAAGCCCAGGAGACGCGTTATACCCAGGTTAAAGCACATATTAATCAATGCATCTTTAACGCCGCGTGGTTGGTGAATAAACCAGATATGGCGACCGAGCTGTTCAACACAGCGTACAATATCATTGTTCAGGAGATACTCGGCTTCCTCGGGGGATATACCTACCGTCTCAAGGTTGCGTCCATATGCTACGGTCAAAACATCGGCAGGGCATTTATAAACGTATCGACGATAACCTTCATGATGTTTAATCCAATCTACCAGTGTGCGGTCCATCTCAAGGCTCCGGTGACAGGTCAATATCGATACCGTGGGCTCTTAATACTGCTTCCGCGGCTTGCTCGAGGGGCGCGTCATTTTTCTTTGTAACCAGAAACGAACCGTACCCAACCACAAATGCTAACGCTATAGCACCACCTTTCCACCATGCAGATTTCATAAGATGCTCCATGCAAAAAAGGCCCCGAGGGGCCTCTATGATTAAGCTAAATCAGCAACTGAGTACCAAATATCAACTTTATACGTAGACGCTGTACCACCGGTGAAATCAGCCGTAGCAGCAGCTAAATACAAGCCTTTATTCAAGGTTGTAGAGTCAACCAAAGTTGTATCTACAGGTGTGAAACCAAAGGTTGTATCAGCGGTTGCAGCAATTAATGTTGCAGCAGCCAATGTACCTGTAGCTTTCGTGCCAGCTCCGTTCGCGGTTGAGTCATATTGTACATGAATTGCACCGCCATTAGCCAAGACCGTGCCACCATAATTAATAGCTAAGTTAGCTCGATGCAGAATATGCTTCTTGCCAGCGCCAGGAGCAGCAACCAATTCAACCGATGCAGCATATTGGCCAATGAACTCAGCTAAAGTAACATCAACTTGTTTGTGCTGAATTAAAGACTCGACAACCATGTCAGAAGTTACAGTATCAGCAGGCGCTGGGTTAGCAACAAATGCAGCGGTAGAAGAATCGTACGTGAAGAAACCTTGACCGCCAGAATAGTAAATTAATACTGCGTCGGTAGAAGCCCATTCGAAAGGTGCATTTTGTAAATCCACGATATCTTCAGCAATTGCCGTACCGGTTAAATAACCAGCGGTGGTAATGGTTGCTAAGGTGTCGTCTGAAACGATGGTAACGATGTTTGGTTCACCGTTAAAATTACGTAAAATTGAACTAATAGCCATGTTTAACTCCCTTTAATTTAATGTAGTCAATCTACATACATCATAAGTTATTTTTTACCTTTTAGCACCTTATTGGCTTTCGAATCTATCTTCGATAATGTGCTTTTAGCCATCCTGCCTTCATCGTACTGTTGCTGCGCGCGCGCCTTGGCATTTGCAGCCCTATTTTTCGTGTCCAAAGGATATTTTCGCTGCTTTTCTAACGCAAAATCACTCTTCGGTAGCGCCTTTCTCGCTTTCGTCGTCAGCTTCGCCATTTTGAGCCTCCTTTAGTTTTTGGATCTGCAAATTAAGCAACTGCATAGCGCCACTTAGGTTGGAAAACTGCTCGCGCAACTCCGCTTGCTTCTGTGTGTATGTCTCTAAATCTTTTTGCAACTCTTCTACTGTAAACATCTTAAATCTCCTGGCTAGCAACTAATGCTTTCTGAGCGGCAATCACCTCAGCCGACCAAATTGAATTCAGATAAACAATCTCAGGTGCATCATCGCCCAATCCGGTGTAAGCCTTCACGCCTTCGATATCACCAGGAACGAAAGCGCAACGCTCACGACTGCGAGACACTTCAACTCCGTCTTTCTTGATGACGCTATCCATTGCCACACTAATCGTCTTGGTATTTGGGTTGATGTCGGTGAAAATTGGTTGTAACTTTTCTTCTGTAAGCATGATTTAATCCTCGTTAACCTTAGGTTGTAAAGTAAGACATGTTGATTGCTATAACGGTGGAATTCACAAACTCTGCATTTGTCAGATCTGTAGCTGCCGCACCTGAGTTTACCGACCTGACTAACAAAGTTGTGCCGGGTGATATCAAAACTGATGGGACGGATGCTGTTAGATTTGCAGCATAGCAAGTGCTTGTTTGCGAGCCTGTCGGGTTAGCTGCAATTGGCAATCCGGTGATGGTCGCATTACCCGTACTGGAGCCTTTGCTTGATAGTGCTATAATCATAGTAATCGTTACTACATTTCCAGTACGCGTATATTTACCCGTCTGTATTGAGTAAGTAATACCCACTGAGGCTCCACCAAATGCAAGCACCGGCGTAAACGTACCCTCATCATAATAATCGAGCGTGTCTTGGCCGAAGTTGATGCCTGATGTGGAGGTAATTGTACCGCCAGCAGTTAATGTATAAGCGCCCTGTATGGTTAGCCCAGAAGAAGAAATTTGAACTATAGAATTATCATTTGCAACAAGATCAACATAGCCCGTACCTCTTGCGATAACAGGAGTAACGCAATTAACTGGGGTCGTATAAGCGTCCGCACTTTCCAAGACCGCTGCAGCCCCCAATATTCCACTATTGGACTGTGCATTCAATGATTCGACACTGCAACTCCAAGCAAGATAATTACCCGTTGATTCCGGCTGCCTTATAATAATATCAAATGAAGTTGTGCCTACGGTTCTTAATTCGATATCAGATTGAACAAACCTATTTTGCGCCAGGGTATTAATATTATTCACAAAAAACGAAGTACCACTTCCGTTCATGACAACCGATATTATTCCATCAAAAAAAGCTGACTTGTTAGCGGAAGTTATAGCCCCACCGATAAATTTAACCCTTAATAAAATAGGGCGCGATACACTAGATCCACCAGTTAAAATTGTAAATCTTAGTTGCTCACCAACCGAAAATGTCCCAAGCTCCCCTGCACCGGTCACTGACTTTAATGTCATATATCCGTTAGTAACTCCCCCTAGTCCATTTGGTGTTAAATTAATAGAGCCATTAGTATCCGTCGAGCTTAATGTGTTGCCGTCAACACGTAGGTTATCAATATTAAACTGGCCAACCAAATCAACCACGTTATTAATCGCTGGAACCCCACTGCCATTAGTGGATAAAATTCCATTATTTGCCGTAGCTAATCCTGCAATTGTGCTTGTGGCTGAGCTGTAGAGTAACTGGTTGGCGGTCGTTGACGACAAACCTGTGCCACCTGATGTGACCGGCAAAGCTGCGGTGAATGATGCTGAGGCAGCGGTCAGGGAGCCATTGGCTATTACGTTACCAGTCTCGTCTACTGTAAATTGCTCAGTTCCTCCAGGGCCACCAGACAGCACCGCAAACTTACCGCCTGAACCCGAAGAAATGGCCGCTGCCGCCCAGCCTGGACGCGTGGCATTCGTATGACCGTAGCATTGAAAAGCTCCTCCACCGGCCGCTGTTCCAATACCCGCCTGCATAGCAAATGCGCCGCCTCCATCGCTATTAAGAAGTAACCATCGATTACCTGTGCCGTTATTAGTGAGAGATAAGTTCTGGGCAATCGTACCAAGTCGGGTTATGTTGGTTTGAACCGTGGTTGGAAGTGTAGAGCTAATGCTAGGAACACCCGTGGCACTGGTTACAAGCACGCCATTATTTCCTGTAGCTAACCCACTAACAGTATCTCCGGTGGCCGCATAGTAAGCGATCTCGTTGATTGTTCCTGGGTCTACACTTCCAGTGCCAGCGCCTGGGCCGTAATCGACGTTAAACACCTCAAGCCATTTAATAAAATCAGCAGCATTGATCATGTTAGCACCCACCCTGTTATCTCGGTAACATTTGTGCCGTCATTTGTAAAAGTCTGAACGTAGGTATTACCCGTATAAACGACGGTAATCGTATCAATAAAACCACCATCATACGTGAACACCTGCTCAAGCTGAGCTAAGGGTAGTTGCGTATTATCACTAGCTAATACTGTTTCAATCATAGCGAAATCCTTATCTTAGTATTTCTGGAATGTATGCTTTTAATTCATCTAATGACATACCAGAAAAATCCACATCCAGCGGCATATCACGAAGCTTCTTTTTGCGATTAGCTATAGCATTCATCTTAGCATCATCTCTAAATTCTATCGCCTTTTGATACTCGATGTCTTCAGCTTTCAGCTTCTCGTTTCTAATAACTCTGAGCTTATCCATATGGATTGCTTCAGCTTTAGCGCGATGAACCTGAATACCACCATCAAGAATCCAAGCATTCCGGAAATACCGGTCAACTGGTATCTCATCAGCCATAACAACTTGGCGTGACGCACCCTCGGGCACGCACTTAAGTAGCGTGTTGATGTCTTTGCAGTCACATGTAGGCACAACGATGGCTACTGCTCCGTCTTCTTGGGTGTAAGCTATGCGTGTGTTAGGGTTCATTATTGGTCTCCAAAGGCTGCGACGCTGTTGCCGTCCCTATCTAGAACAGCTGTTTGTTGCTGAACTATAAAGCTTGCGCTCCCTGTAGCTGTGGATGCGTTAGTTATAGATAAAACAATGGGGTAATTCCCGCCGCCAGAGCTACCCGAGGTTCCTGTACATGCGTAATCAGTGCTTGAAAAATCTGTGCTCCAATTCACAATAAATAAACCCGTTCCTGAATCAGTTACACTAGTTACATTGTAAGAGGCTCTAACAGATGGACCTGTAGCTTGGTCATATACAACCCACGCCTTCGGATGCCCTGGATGCAACTGCTGACGACCTGGTGTACTGAACACCGTGTTACTGGTCGCGGCCTCCATCTCGGCTTGGCTTGCAGCGGAGGCTGCCGTCGTTGCGTTAGGCTGGTACTGGATGCACATGAGGACGACGTTAGATGGCTGCATAATGTTGGCCGCACCGCCGCCATTTGAATTCCATGTAGCGGCATTCAATGCTGGGTAATAACCGGCCGCGCCCGTATTTGAACCTATGTGATTGGTTAGTGTTGCCGTGGAATAGTTAATTGTATTAGCTGGCAGTTCAGTTGTTGTAATGGTGTGATCTTCTTCGCCACCCGTATCGCCAACGGCATTTCCAAGTGTGGCCGTGCCTGTTCCACCTGAACCAACCGCAACTTTGCGTTCAAAGTTGGGCAAATTAAACGTTGTGCTCCCGTCACCCACACCCCAAGTTGTGCCGATAGCTGTAAACAACTCACTGTAGGTGGTTCTATTTACCGCGCTACCGTCACAGACCAATGCCCCTGTAGGTGCTGAAGTTCCACCGTACGAGAAGATAGTTCCGACTGCAACGTCACCACCACCGCCACTACTAATCGTTGACCACGCCGTTTGCCCTGCGCCATCAGTCGTTAAAGCTTGCCCAATCGTTCCATCAGCTTGAGGCCATTTAAGGCCATCGAGCACTAAGTCACCGGTGCCGTCTGGGGTGATGTTTATATCACCATCAGTATCAGTTGAGCTTATGGTGTTGCCATTTATGTTGATGTTATCAATATCTGCATTGATACCAACAATACTGCCTGCAAACGTTGCTGTTTTGTCGTTTGTAATCGTTAACGCCGTGGCTGGAGCTAGCGAACCATCCGGCGTTACTTGAACTCTCCACCGTCCAGGGGCGCTCGTGGTTGAAACCGTACCTGTGCTGTCTACATCAAAAAAGAAGCCGCCGAATAAACTGTATGAGGTTCCTGTCCAACCCGAAGCGTAATTCGAAAACAAATTCATGCTATTGGTTACAACACCATGCGCGCTTGTATCTGAATTGCTATGCGCTGATAGCATAATCGGGGATGCGGTTGTAGAATGCCGGTGCATGATAAATTGGGCTAAGTTAGTCGCGCCAATCTCACTTGATTTAACATTAGAGTTATAGGTTACTCCATTAACATTTATCCCAGACGCTTCCGTTCCTGGGTCGCCACAAATAACATCTGAACCATCAAACAGAACATTGCCTGTTCCTTTAGCCTGAATCCTTAAGTCAATATTGGTATCAGAGCCAGCGGCTTGCAATAACGGGCCCGAGCCTGTAGCTGCGTTCGTAACATCAAGGTAGTTAACGGCGCTCGCTGTGGTGTTAAATAAAATCTGTTCGTTACTATTCTCATCTAAAATACCGCTACCATTGGCGTAACCTGTAGTTCCTGGGAATTGGATAGTCGATGATAAACTCAGTACAGGGTCGGCAGCCGTTCCACCTACGTCAATCTGGTTGGTCGTGCCGGTAACGGACTGCACGCCACTATCTGAAGGCTGAACCCATGCGGCAGCGTTGGTGTCATAATATTCAAGTGCATCAAGGTCTGTGTTATAACGCAAATAGCCGTTTGAGGGCACGCCAGGGCGTTGTGCTGTTGTTCCAAACGGTATAATCACATGACTTGAGCCTGGCAATGTTGGGTTGCTAGCAATACTTAATGTGGGGTTACCGCTTAATCCTGTGCCATCCGCAACATCAACCTGGTCGGTCGTGCCGGTTATGGTTCGCGCAACCAGGTTACCCGTTCCTGTCTCGTTGACAAGAATACCGGTTGATAGGCCAGATAATGCAATAGCGTTAGCCAATGAGGTTGTAACCGACTTTACAATAAAATCAGCTTCTGCCAGGTCTTGGACGGTCTTGCTGCTTACCGCGCCCTGGTCTTCAAGGCCAATCATGCTTGCGCCATCACCTGCGGTGTGAGCTGCAAGGCGTGCAATCAGTAGGGCAATATCGGCTGAATCTTCAAATTGCGTCCAGGTTACGCCGTTATAAAATTCATACAAACTTAAGTCGGTGTTATACCGAATCATGCCGTTTGTTGCTGGGTCTGGACGTTCGGCTGTTGTTCCTGGCAATTGAAATTGGGTGGAGGCGGTGAAACGTGCATTAGAGCCACCACTTAACCCAACAGTAACATTGCCCTCGGCCAGGGTGCCACCACTCAGGAATTCGCTAAACTTAATGGTCTCAGTCATGGCTTAATCCCTTATTGAAGTGCTCGGAATGATAACCCAACGTAGGCAATAGGGTCGGGTGTGACAAAACTTAGCACATCTCCACCTTTCACAAAGCGCTTTTCAGGCAATAGCTCAATAAACCGACCTGCACTGACACTGTTAGCTGCTGGAACGGCTGCGGTGACGTTGTAACCAACATACACGGTCGCATCATCGTTAGCGGAGAACAGGAGTTGCAGTTTATCGGTTGCAGAACCTGGAACGGTGTAGGTGACTTCATTGCCTGCGGTAATAGCGAAGCGTGGCGCTACGTCGCTGAAGTTTGTGGTTCCGTTATAGTTTTCATAAATCGGGACGGCCATGATTAACTCCTTTTATTCGAATCGGATAAGTTTGCGAGCGAGTTTGGTTTGTTGGACGATGGAGTGTGGGTCGCCTTTAACGTTTAAGGTTCCTCCACCTTGAGCTGCTACCGTAACAGACGTTGGTCCATTCGTTGGTTGAACATAGATTCCAGGACCTGTAGTGGAGTTCCCTCCAACGCCAACACCTACTGTGCTTCCAGGATGGTCATGTAATGGCATTTCTGCAATTGTTAATTCATGCGAAGCCGCACCACCTTTAGCACCCAAACCGTTGCTAGCCGTGCCGAACAATGAGCCACCAACACCAGCAACAACAAAATCTCTCAAGTCCGGAACCGCAAACGTCGTCGCGCTATCACCAAAGCCGGCTAAAAAGAAACGCACGGAAGAGTCACCGGTAGAGGTGGCATTGTTATCCATGGTAATTGTTGTGCCAGATATACCCGTAATAACAGAACCACTAACAATACCGTCGCCTTCCAACCCCATATCAATGCAGTAATCGGTCGCATCTGCAACATCAAAAGTTGCTGCACCGGATGTTAACGTAACGGTTTCAGTCGTTGTTAAAGCGTTGAATAGCTCGTAATAGGTGGTACGACTATAGGTATTCGTGCCGTTACATATCAAATAATGTTCTGGCGCACCAAACCCAAAATAATCAATCACAGTCCCCACAGGTACAATCGGTCTTGCTAGGTGATAAGTATGGTCTAACTGTCGCTCAATCGTTTCTTGCTCATAATTATATTTATTCTGAAGCGCGGTCGATATCACTTGGAAGCTTGTTACCAGGATGTCAATTGAGCCTGGAAGAATTAACCGATACTCGACCCATGCAGCCGGTGGCTGATCCGTGTTCGTTGGCTGAGGCATTACATCGCTTACCCCAGTAAACTGCGTGTAAATCTGCGTGACCGTGGAGCTTGGCAAAACCAATTCCAAATCACTTGCGTTTGAGTCAACGAGACGCGCTGATATGGTTGCGTTGGCACCCGTCTTAAGCTTAGCCGTAACCGAGCTTGATACGTACAAGTTTACCGCTGGGCTAGACGACCACAACATACCTGCTTGATCGAACCGTTGCTTTAAGTACGTTCCTGAATTATTCCAGCCCACCAGGTTCAACCGCAATGCATACGGGGCATTAGTAGGGTTAGGCTCGGCGCTTGTAAGCGCTTCACGTGTAATCGTTGCCGTACCAGTGCCAGCCAACACCAATTCCCAGCCAGGCGCGACCTGATAGGTCCCTGAGCTGCTAATTGACATTGAGCCTTCTTCATCAAAGCTTACAAGTGAGAACTGTGGGTTTGTCATCTGGTTGTCGGACGAAAGGGAGGCTGAGGTAGAGCCACCGCCTACGCCTGCTGGAGTGTAGTTTTCAGCTAACCAGATTAAAGGGTCTGACTCGTTTTGTCCTTGGCGTATGGCAATTCGGTAAGTTTTAGCTGGGTCAAAATACACGTCAATCGGCAATGTTCCTGCCGCCGTAAGCTGCAAAGGGTTAGCAAGTGGCGTGCCTGAAGGTGTTGCGTAAATAGCTTGAGGCACGTATGGAATGGTATTTTCCAGAAAAAATGCCCAATACGTATCATCTAAGGGCAAGCCGGTAAGGTCACGAAAGTTCCACACAGGATTAAAGCTTCTAAAAAATGTCACGCGAACAACTCCAAATCCTTATAAAGTCAATAACTCATAATAGCATTTGGTTTGGTGAGGTGCTAGCGGTTGAAGATTGGCGTAAATCTTTAGAGATTTCAAATCCATTATCTAATGACACGATTGCAATTAATCTCGCATTAACATGTTTTTTATTGATTAATCTTTCAAAAAGATATAGCATTTCAAATGACAGATACATTTGTTTGATTAGGATTTATCTTACATAAATGCGCATGATTAAGGATTAAATATGCAAAAAAATTTAGTTTCAGTTAGGGGTTTAGACGTGTTTACAAGTTCGGATGTTCTTGCTAAAGGGTTAAATATGGAGCATCGCTCCGTTGTTTCGTTGATTAAAAGTTATGAGTATTTGGAGCAGTTTAAAAATTTACAAAAAACTAAGCATAGGGTGTACAAGAAAGAAGTGGACATTTACTGGTTAAGTGAATTGCAGGCCACTATTTTGATATCTTTTATGAAGAACTCGGCTGAAGTTATTGAGTTCAAAATAAAGCTTGTTACTGAGTTTTACAAGCAGCGTCAATTGATTCAGATGTTACTTGCCCAACAAAAAGATCCAAATTGGAATTTAGAAAGACAGGAGGGCAAAGTAGCTAGGCGAGTATCTACCGATACTATTCAAGAGTTTATCGAGTACGCTAAAGCCCAAGGAAGTAAATCAGCAGATAAATATTACATGAGCATAACGCGTATGCAATTAACCGGGTTATTTCTAATGGAGCAACGCTACCCAAATGCGCGAGAAGTCATGAGCTTCAAGCAGTTGGCCACAACACAAACAGCAGATTATGTGATCGCCGAATCCCTTAAAGATTCTATGGAGAAAGGGTTGCATTACAAAGAATGTTACAAAGAAGCAAAGAAAAGGATTGACGAGTTAGAAAAGGTTATACCTAAGTCACCACTTCCTGCTTTTTTAGCTAAGAACGAAGATTAATCAACCAAAGAGCCTAGATTTCAGTCATGCAAGATCAGCCCTGAAACACCGCATAGAATCTAGGTTTTACCCCCTAAAACCCCCTCAAAATACCGATATGCGATCACATCAAAAACCAATCAACTAATGCTTGCTTTTTGCGCATCAAAGAGTTAGACTATGTTTTTTAGATGTGGAGGTGAGTGATGATGTTGTTTGGTATAATCATGATATTTGTAGGTTTATATTGGGCATCCTTAGATGAATACCCTAAAAATGAAAACCCATACAGAAAGGATGATGCTCGTTACTAATCATTAATTAATTTCTTAGCGCCTTTGTACCCAACTGTTAGAGCAGCTAGAACGGTAGTAGGTACACCAATTTTTTTAAGAACGGGCACAACCCTATCTTTAAATTGAACATATCTTCGATAGTCATTGATCCCACCTCTTAACAAATCCGCTGCCTCATCTTCCCCATGGAAGCGCGCGTGCCTCTCAAGCCTGCCTAATATATCTTGGCGAGCCTCTTGTGGCTCTCTGAAGATGCGTCTCTCGGAAGCTAAAGGAGAACGTTGCAAAGATCGAGATTCATGCCCAAGCTGTGAGGCGGTAGAAAATAAAGGCTCATACTCACCACCCCTAGCATCTTGCAGCATTCTTTGTGTTGCTTGCGTCCTGTCCAGGTAAGGTGAAGCTGTGTCTATTAAATTAGCAAGCTCTTGATCTTGATGAACGGGAGGTAAGCGTTGCTCGAATTGGTCTCTAGCCAGATTAAGCCGTCTAGCCGCGCCTCGTTGTGTAAAATGAGGTAGTGCCCGTAATCCAGCACGAGCCAAGCCAGCAACACCAGCTATCTCGGGAATATGCGTAATTCCACCCTGAATCATAGCATCCAATAACCCTTGATCTTGTGGCCCGTAACGCTCCGCGTAATCCTCGGGTATTGCGCGATTAAGTAATTGCTTTCCTTGTTCGGAATACGGAACAGCGGGAAGTTGCATAGATGGATGAGGGCCAGGTAATTGGTTCATAGCTTTCTGCCCCATTTTCCCTAAGCCCTCAATTCCTTTAACGCCCGCTAAGCCATATTCACCCAGGTTTTTCCCCAACCCCATCAAACCAACCAGAATATCTTTAGGTAACCAGCTTGAAACGCTTTCGGCCTTCCCAGAAGATTTAACTTTTTCAGAATCAGAAAGCTCCCAATCGCCATCAGATACCTTTTGGTCTTCAACAAGTTCCCAATCAGACATTTGGCACCCCTCTTCTTCTGGCTTCTTCAATACTTACGGTTTCGCTAGCCCCGGTTTTACGATTTCTTATAGTTACCGTCTGTGATTGCTGTTCAGTTTCGTTGGATTGCTGCTGCATTGCTTCTTTGCGCTTAAACTTAACAGGAGACCTAACGGATTCTTTGTAAGTTTCGCCTTCTGATTTTAATATTTTAACTAAAGCATTAAAGTTTTGTTCGGCAATTTCTGGCGTTTTAATCCATGAAGAAGGATTGGTTAACTTCTCCAGTCTTTTAATAATAGATGGTTGAACAGATGTGCCGTAAAACGAACGCACCTGGTCGGCTAAAATTTCAGCAGCAGTCATGGAGTCCTGGAACTCTTTAAATCTTTCGGGTGCTTGTCCTTTTTGGGCTTTATACTCATCATTTAATCGGTCAACAGCACCCTTTAAGCCAGAGTATTGCGTCAACTTTTTTGGCCTAATAAAATCAATGGTTTTATCAATGTTCGTCGCAAACAAATTACGCCTTCTTGCATCTGGATCGCTTGTCTTCTTAGCCAACTCACGCTCGTAAGCATCTGCTACTTCAGGGTCAACACCTTCAGGCGTTTGTGGCTGCCCATCTTGCTGCATATCCGACTGGCCAACTGGTTGCTGCCCATCTTGCTCATCATAAGCGCCAGGAGGATAAACAGGATTACCCTCAGCGTCATACCATTGCTGACCACGATGCATAGCAGGAGCGCCCGTCCCTAACTGACCACCCTGAGGAGTCTGAACACCCTGAGGAGCCTGCTGACCTTGCTGACTCACAGCGCCACGAGGAGATCCACCAGGCGTACGCGGAAGGATATCCAAAGCCCCACGGCCTTGACCCTCAGCAATTGACCTACCAAGAGCAGAAGTAACCCTAAAAGGCGCTAGTTGCTGCTGAGTTCCACGCCAATCAATCATTGAGTTACGGTTAGCAAGCGATAAATCATGCGCGGCTTTAGCATTAATATAAGCCGGACTATCATAGCCCTGTGTTCGACCAATCTGCTCCACATACAACGCATTAGCAACATCACCTGAAGGATGCAATTGGCCATAATACTTAGACAGCATCATCTTTTGAAGCATGTTAGAGCCGCCCTCCATACCCTTCAGGAACGCATCGCCAGGCTGACCAACATTAGGTATATTCAAAGCCATCATTAACCTCCGTAAGGCGACCAAGAGCCAATAAATCTATTAGCCAACGCACCACCAATAGGCCCACCTAACGCGCTACCAGCCAAACCAACACCAGCGCCCATCAAACTACCCAGCATGTTACCCGGTGCGTTTTTACGGTTGTACGCCATCTGCGCCGAATCTTGACCCATTTGCGTGGCTTGCTGTCCCATCTGACCAGCCGCGCCAGCCCCAACACCATACATGTTTTGACCAACACCAATACCCGTTTGATACTTGTTCATCAAATCATTCAAATAGTTCTGACGGTCATTTAATGCAATCTGACTCGCACCACCTTGGATTGCCTGCAACGCTGGCTGAGAACCCATCAAACCCATTGAGCTGGCCGCATCTAAACCCTGTTGCGAAGCCATTTGTTGCGCTTGCTTGGCCTGCGGGCTCATCTCATAACCTTGCGTCCACTCATTTTGAAGGGCTGCGGGGTCCATTAGTCGTTGCATAGCGCCGCCAAGCTGTTGCCCAGCCTGTTGGCCTGCTTGATTATACGGTTGCTGATAGCCTTGCGCTTGACCGTAATATTGGTTTAACTGGTCTTGGCCTGCGGCATAACCACGCTCTGGATGTAAAAAACTAGATAACCAACTCATATCAAATCCTTATGTTATGGTGAAACCGGCGGTTTGAGACGCTGTAGTAACCCACGTGGTATTATCCTCTGTACATACAATACTAATGCAATCGTAGCGATTCGTCGACGCAATACTTGTGCCTGCACTTGAAGCCGATACCTTAATTGTTTGGCCAGAACCAGGAGATAATGACCAACCGCCAGCCCCAGAGCCAACAATGCGTACAATGCCACCAAACCCAGCCGTATCGGGCAAAACTAAATCCGTAAGTGCAAGGTCATCGGTAATAAGATACGTGTTATTAATTTGGAGTTTATAGGGCTGAACAGGCGTAGCAGGAACCTTCTCGCCAATAAAGTTAACGCGCTCAATGGTCGCAAGCACCTCGTTTATCTGGTCAACCAACACCGATATCCATTGCATAAACTCAAACGTAAAGTTCGTATTCGACAACGGTGCTGCGTCAACCCGTGTAAGAAATACTGTCATTAGTTGGCCTCTTTAGATTCTTCACGCCAAGAGCGCCCTAATCGGATATCATAGACCATGCCGATTTTAACCCCATACTTTTTCGCTATATCTTTAGGCTTCATATTTTCGCCTCTTATTTTACGCGCCACTGGCATAGACATTTTTACTACTCGCGTATTTCTTGTATTTAACGCATACGTTACCCACCTACAGTTATCAGGCGAATACCCCTTGTCATTATCTATGCGATCAATCGTCAAATCATCCATATATCCGTTATTTAACGCCCATTCGCAAAACTTGTTACTATCATGCAACCATTCATCGCAAATTATTATGCCTCTAGCTCCATAATTCTTGTATGCTTTTGCTTTTATGTTATAGCATCTTATTTTCATTCCGCTAAATATGTTCATAAGCCTAGGATGGCTTTTACCGTATCGGCTAACAACAATGCCTTGCGTTACACACCCACAACTTTTGTTGTACCGTAACTTTGTTGCAGTCACTTCAAAAACTTGCTTACATACTTTACATTCAGCCTCCACTCTTTGCTGCTTACTCTGATCGGAGCCTAAACTTCTTATTATCTTAAATCCGTTTACTTCATCTGGTAACTCTTTCATTTGAGACGAAACGCACCCACAACTTTTCATTTTATATTTATTTAAGCATGAAAATGACCTGTCAAACTCTCCCCCGCATACCTTACAAATAATAGTAAACCTCAGATTATTATTCTTGTCGTACCACTGAGAGACAACCTTAAACCCATTTATAATCTTATAATTAACATACCTTCTCGCCATGACTTAACCTTAATACAAATAAATCATGGTACCATAAATTAACATCAGCCGCCCTTATGGAGGTGCTGCGCCAAATACAACCAACATGTATTAATTGGCGCCACCTGAGGCCCTCCTGGTGCTCATCACCCCACCTAATATTACGATAGGCGCTGAGCTTACACATACCAATTTATAGGCTCTATTTCGCGAGGTTCCGCAAGAATACCATCTCATTCGCCAACGGTATTGACCCAACTGACTAAATTCACGCACATCAAGGCTTGCAAACGTCACACCACCATCATCACTAACATAAAGCTCAATGTGTGGCTTAAACAACGCATTGTAATGGTTATCATCAAAGCTCGGTGTGTTCGTTCCATCCTGAATAATAAATTCATCATCCTCGGACACAATGTAAATTGGAACCTCGTCGGTAGAGTCTTCACTTACCAGGTAAACCGTGTTGTCAAACGGGGCGTTGTACCTGTAAAACGTCTGGTCGCCGAACACAAAGTCAATTTCAACGTAATCGGTAATAAACTCGGAGTAATCAGGCTGAAATATCTGCTGCGTTACCAGCTCATACCGCATCGGGTATTTTATGTAAGCATCCGCCGCTTGAGCGTTAGCCTGGTCTGGATTGCGTAATTCGTTGTAATACAAGTCCCCTGCCATGTCGTACACGCTGCTTTCACCTTCAACCGTAACCAAGTGCTTATTATTAAAGAACACGTGCTTTTGAATACGGTTACGTTCACCGTTAAGCTCAATGACTCGGTGCCAAGTCTGCGTGTCAAAGTTGTATTCAATTGAGTTCGCGGAGTCTTCAATATCCAAGTCCCCGAAGTCTAAGAACTTACCGGCTGATACTCGGTAGAATATCGAGTTTTCCCATTGATACAGGAATCCGTCGCTTTCTTGCGTCAAGAACGGGCTTAGCTCATTCGATGCTGAGTCGCGCTCAAGCAACACATTTACGGCTTGCGAGCTTATAGGCTGTGGTTGCTGGCCATTGCTAACCATAAATGTAATTAAACCATTGCGATTCTTTGCAAGCCACACCATCATGCCAAAGTCTACATCGAGGCTGAATGGGTCGGCCATACCATAATCCCAGTTATACGATGAACTTAACTTAAACGGGAACGTAGCCGTGGCACTCCCTACCGTAATCTGCGTGGGAACACTTGACCAAATATCACAACTAAAGTCATTAAAGATGTACAGTTGGTTGTGAAGCGTCGTCATTTGGCGTATCACACCGCTAGCTTGGTTGAATAGCGAACCACCCGACACGGCGGAGATATCGAACCATGTGGCGGCATTATCAGGTGTTGCGCCAAGATTAGTATTGGATAGGTAATATTCAGTGCTGTTCTTGTTACTTACCACTAATCGGTTGCCGAACGCCGCAATGAATGCAGGAGCAGAAGGCACGCCGTTGCCACTTGCACGCTGCCACTGGTTAGCTGCCGTGTTATCTTCATTGTAGATATAGAGGTGCTTGCCATCAGTAAACGCCGCGTACACTTTGGTATTAACCGGCAAGTACGTAAACCAGATATCAGCACCCGATTGAAGCTCAAGTCCAGGTGTTGTAATCAGCGTTTGATTGAAGTTCTTGTCAATCTGGTACACCAGCGACCCGACCACCACATACACATAGTTAATCGAGCGGAAGATAGCCTTAGGTGGCGCATCGAATATCATCCGGTTCTCATTAAGGACTTGGATGTGTCGCCTACCCATAGCGGGATATAAAGCTTGGCTCTTCTTAGTACCTTCAACCTTTACGCCATAAAAATTAGCACAATCCATGCTCCCAAATTGCGTAAAACGCTGAACGTTGTAGTATGTAAATATTGGTAAATCAGCAATGGCCATTACCAGCCTCCTATACCAGAACGCAATATCCAAGCACCATTAAGCATTGACTCCCTGTCACCTGTAATAGCTACGTTGGTTTCGCTTGCGCTAACCATGACATCCAGTGACTCTTGTAGCATTAACTCTAACTTATCCGTCCAGGCTTCAGCACGCCCCTTGTACATCGCAACATCTTTTGCTGTCGCAAACAATAAATAGCGTATGTAATATTGGGGCAATAAATCCATCGTATCGTTACTAGTTAGTTCGGATAATTGAAACTTACCTCGGATATTGAAGTCATATACTTGGCTAGGCCGAGGGTATAAACGCAAACGCACCACATCGGTATCAGGGAACACAACAATAAAACGAGGTAAACCCTGTAACGGTTCATATTTCCAAGCTCCTAAGAATTCATTCCTGGATTCGTCAATCAGTGGGTACGTAACCCCATCTAATAATAGCCACGCTGAATCAAGATTAGCTAATCGACCAAGTGTTATGTCCGGTGTTGGAGTTGCTGTAGCAGGGCCACAAACAACTTCTTCTTGACCAATAGCCACGGGTACACTAATTTCTTTTGCAATCGTGAGCATCAAGCCAGTTGCCGCATAAGACTGAAGCAACTGATTGAGCACAGTAATACCTAGGCTTAAATCATTGCCGTGAAGCGGAACCGTTGGGTTGCTTGGATTAATTAACCGATACGCCTGGGTGATAAACTCGCGCACTGTCGCCATGATTTACCCCTTGCGTTTTCGTGTTTTAGGCTTCGATGTTTCACGTGAAACATGTTCCACAGGAGCAGGAATCTCATCTCTTAAAGAAAACCATAAGCCAGAACCTACCAAAGTCGTGTATTCATCCCATGAGCCAGCCAGTTTCTTGCTGCCTTTGTTATAAACCCAGGCTCTAAAGCCATCTTTCTCGACCAACCGGTTGCAGTACTTAACCGTTTCGCTCATAACCATCCCCTAACGTTAATGCCTGACGGGTTCGTTTTTGTTCCCCATCAGGCATGGTTGTGTTACGAGCAGATACGAACCGCAAACTCAGGGTTAATAGCCACACCGCAAATCACGTCAATACGGTCTAACTGGTCGTAGTTACGGATATCAGCACCAAGCGAGTAGGTCATAGCAAGCTTGTACAAGTCACTGTAACGCGTAACCGCTTCCACACCACCACGCAACTCTTTTAAAGGAGGGGCGGCAAATACTAATGCTTGTGTGTGGTATGCAAGTGATACGTTATGGTCATCACGCAACAACAACTGAGCGCCATTAGGAATAGCAGCCGAGATGTTTTGACGTGCGCCAGAAATAACAATGCTTGGGCTTACAGGAATCGTAGCTAAACCACCGGCTGTTGATGTTACATCGGCCGTAACCACAAACTGAGCGCGCTGAGCCAACGCTTCGTAGGTCAATGGGTTAATCATGAATACGCCATCATCTTCATCAACTTCAATGATATCGCCTTCACGGAACACAACGCTTGAAGCTACAACGCCACTAACTTCAATGCTATTACCTGAGCTGATTGGTCCGTTGGTTACGATACCACCAAGCTTAAAGCCTGCAGGAGGTGCGCCACCTGCTTCACCAGCACCAGAAATCTGACGTGCTAAGAAGTTAGTTTTGAAAAAGTCAAAGCCTGACAAGTGACCGATAAAGCCATCCATCAACGCGCCTTCATTCACTGTGTTGTTAAACGTTGCGAACAAGTCGTTTGACAAGCTAGCAGCGGTACGAGGTGGAACGCCACAGTAACGCTTGCCATCTTCAGGGATAGCTAACTCAGTCATGTACGCATCAGCGGTCAAAATGGTGTTGAAGTCAACTGGAACCCCAGGCGTTCCGACTGCTTGGTACGTTTGCTTTTGGAAGTTTTCTTTTGCAATGAAGTTCTCAACCATGTTAGCAAGACGCTTAGCACGTGGAGCATTGGCCATTTCAAGATAAGGTTCATCGCGTGCGCGGTCAAATGTCAAGTCGAAACCGGTGTAATCAACCATAGTACGGAACTGCTTGGTGATTGACAAAGGTCGAACAACCTGTACGACGGCTTCGGCTGTAGCACTTGCGCCTTCGCCTGCGAGGTAACGTTGCTCTAAACGGTAGTTAAGGGTCTGACCTGTAGCGAAACGAAGACTTTTGAAATCGCCTTCGAGGTTTCTGTTAGCTGTTCGTGCAAAACTTAAACTATTCCAGAACCTCACGAACACATCGTCTAATACATAACTGGTTGTGTTAAATTGATTGGCCATGATTGTTATCTCCCTGGCAAATTAGTAGTAAATGTTCAGCGAAACGCCGAACGCTTAGTTTCATTTGCCTGGAGGACGCAATTTTACCCCAATCACACCAGTTTTAGCGGGGATGTAGTTCCGGATCGGACCCGTGTACACTTGTACTACATAAGAACAAGTGTACTACTTTAGTTACCAAAACATCAAGAGGGCACTTAGCCATCCCAACCCTTAAGGTTTCCTTAAGGTTTCCTTAAGCCCTCACCATCCAGCCACCTCTCCAAATCCAGCAACGCCCCCTTGTAACCCGCGTTATAACCACACGCAAAGCTAGCAGGGTCATCGTGAGCTGCCTGAGGCAGCCTTTCGGCTACCTCCTTCATTTTTGCATTAATCCAGTCATCCAATGTCATCACCGTCTCCGATTGTTCCGTATCGATAACCGTTTAGCATCAGCCGCCGCAATCAAGTCCTCAATCGTGGGCTGCTTATTCTTCTCGCTGGCAGGCATAGCGGCGTTATCCCGTGATTTAGACACCGGTTTAGGTGCGCTCGTCGTTGCTTTAGCTTTTTTCATACGTTCCTCAAGTCGTCCCATCTCAACCATCTGTGTATAGTTATCCGGTATGTTCGCAATGCGTTGTAACTCAGCACCATGGCGCTTACTTGCCGCGTATAAGAACGCTGCTGGGTCTTTCATTGCCCGTGTTGCAACGGTCATTGCATCGGTAATCGGTTGAGCACTCACAACATCACGAAAGTCCGGAAATTTACTCATGCCCTGGTGAAACTTTGCTTCAAATTCAGCGTGAGCCTGCTCTTCACGTCGCGCCTGCTCTGCATGTTGTTGCTTCGATGTCATTTTGGTGACGGTTTGCTCTACAAATTGTTCGAGCTGTTGTTGCCAGTCCTTCGATGAATCAGGGTCGTACTCGAAGCCGGCCTGCTGGGCCTGTCGGGCCTGGTCGGTACTCGGCTGCTGGTTGCGCTCCATGCGAGCAAGCCTATCACGAACAGCTTTATTAATACGCTCATTGACTTCATCTTCCGTGTATGTCTTTGGTTGCGGTTTCTCATTGCCGTAGTCGTCTAGTTCTGTTTCTTGCTCGGGTTCAGGTTCTTCGCTTTCCGCTTCTGGCTTGTCTTCTGATACGGGTGCATCGTACTCAGTCTCCGGTGCTTGCTCTGGCTCGTGTGATTCTAATTCGGGTTGATGTTCAGGGGTCGCCGGTTGTTGCGCCGTCTTACCTGTAAACAACATTTCATCAATACTACTTACTTCCGTCATGTCTCACTCCTTAAAGACCCTGCTCTTTCTCGTCATGCAAAACAATAGCTTTGGTAGCCCACATAAGCGCCTGCTCAAGGTTGGTCATAGCTAAAGATGCTTGTCTACCAGCATAAGGCACAAGGATGGCCTCAAGCTCTTCGGCTTTAATTTTTGCAGCCAAAACAGCATCTGAGTGCTCTTGCTTCAGTTGGTGATAGGTTTTTCTGAATGTCCCTGAGTTGCTCATTTCTTATCTCCTGCGTCTACCTTATGGGTTAAAATCTTCACTAAATTATCAGCATGTTTCATCTGCATATCCGCGCTGGTTCTTTGCGTCTCAGCCGCATAACGCATCTCTTGTTCTTGTAATTGCGCTGCTGTCTCAATGCGTTCAAGCTCGATACGCTCAAGCTCACGCTGCATTTCAGCTTGCATTTGTTCAGTCTTAAGCATTAACTCACGCTCTTTAAGCTCAAGCTCTTTCATTTTCATTTGCGCTTGCATCTGCTGATTCTGTTGCTCCATCTGCAAAGCTTGTTCTTCAGGGCTCGGACCCTGTTGACCCATTTCTTGAGGCATTTTGCCAGTTTTACCCGCTTCGAGAATCTGAGGCGGCACCATAGTTTTAAGACGATTCTTAAGCTCAATCGTATTAGCAAGCGGTAAGTTGTCTGCGTATAAGTCCGCAACCATGGCAAAAGCTTGGGGATTGGCTTGCAGAATCTGCTGCAATGACTCAAGAGCTTGTTGCTTCTGTCCTTCATAACTTGGCCCAGGTTTGAGCCTAACTTGGTACGTACCTTTTCTAATGTCGTTTTCAATGCGTGCACCATAATCGTCCGCCTCCCTATTCACTGTAATTGTCTTCATGCCTTCATCTTGCGTTGATACCGACATCACACGCTCAGCATCATATACACGAGGTATCATCTGGTTGACGATGTTACCACCGGCCGCAATTGCACGATTAACTGAGTTAAACGCAACGTACGTCGAGTAACTGCCCTGACGTGTGCGTGCATCAATTGCCGCACCACTCGTTTCTGAACCCTGCTCACCCATACGCGTTGGGTAAAGCCCTGTACATGTGTAAAGGTCTTCGATAGCAAGCTGATATTGTTGCTGCAAGCTCACGGATAGTTCAGGAGGGTTGATACGCTCAGGCTTAGCACCGCTGGGGCTTTCGTCATACGTGAGCATACCTTGTATAACCGTTGGGTCACGCCATTTGGCCGCCGTGTCATTGCTTTGTACGTTTTTCTTGCTACCCATGTACTGGTCGTAACGGCTAACTTTTAAGATGTAAGCGGACTGTGTACGCAAGTAGTTAATGTAACGCTGCGTATCTTTTGCATCACCAAAAAACGACCGACATACTTGTTTGCCGTTTTTATCGTAGTAACTGTTGTTATCCATGAAGATTATGGGCAAGTCTTCGGCAGGAAATTCGCTTTCCTCAAGCACATAATCACCACAGATTTTATAGTGGGTAATCTTGCTGCGCTTGGTGTCGCGCTTGTCTTCGATGCGCACCGGCTCCATTTCATCGTACAGCGTCATGATGTTTTCGTCGAACACGGCTTCATCTTCGCCAGCGTCCTCGGCTTCCATGTCACCTTGCATTGGCATGTCGTCAATCATATCCATGGCCGCATCTTCGCCCATATCCATTTGCTGGTCTTGCTCAAGCATGCTGGACATACGTATTTCAGCGTTAATATCAATCAACCGCTCAATGAGCTCGTCCATTTCTTCTTGATTGTAAATCTTGCCGTTCGATAACTTGTACAGTGTCTCTTTTTCTTGTTTACGGACAAAGTAGTTATTAATTGTCACTGAGTCTTCATCAGCCCAGTTGAAGCCACCCATGGCGTTATTCGAGCTCGTTGCAAGCGCTACTTCTTGCTTCGATGCGGTGATACTTTTCTCAGCTAATACCTTTTCTTCGATGTTCTTGCCGTAAAGCTCCTTGAACTTCTCGCGTGTCATGCGCGTCAAGAATCCTGCATACATGCCGTCGGTTTTGTCGATGCGTTCAGCGCCAACATCCCAATAGCAACGTGACGAATCTTTGAAGTATTCGGGGACAATATCCAGGTCAAATGACTTGTCATGTGAGTATTTCGTTAACCAGCAATAAGCACCGAAGCCACCAATAAACGAATGTCCAGCGGCTACTTGATACACGGTGTTCGCGTCGGTAGATAGAATGATGTTCTTAATAATGTCTTCGCGTAACTGTGCGGTTTGCTCGTCACAGTTTTCCATCGGAACGACTTGTAGTTGCGGGGTGTTTTGTTGTTGCTCGCCAAGTAACGAGTTAGACATCGTGCCGAGTTTGTTGGCGGTGAGTGGGACTTTACGAAAGGTCTTGATCATCTCGTCGCTTTCGTCTTGTGACCACTGGTCACCCAAGACAAAGCTTAGCATCTCGTGATATTGTTCGATGTTGTCATGGAAGTATGAGCGCCATGATTCAGTTGCTTGGCGTGCTTGCTGGGCTATTTTCGGTGCGTGTTTTGCCATGTTATCAATTCCCTTGATTTTTTGACTATTGTGACATAAACAAGTTGATTAGATAAGCATCCCCGCGGTTCTGTCTGATAGTCGTGCGGTTTGGTAATGGTCTTCTTGTGCAAACGAGCCATACGCGAACGAAAGCATAAGCGCATCTGAACAGTCACAACTCGGGAACCCACGCTTCTTCAAGTCTACTTTGCTCTCGATTAGTAACTGTCCGTTACTACGATGCTTGTACCCCAAGCCGCACAAGTCACGATGCAATTCGTCACTGTCCGGAATATCCACGGGCAATTCACCGGTTAACCAGTCGCGCATTTCGTTCCACAATTCAGCGCGTACGTTAGCAAAGCGTTCTTTGTCGTTAGCTGAGCGTGCAACATTAACGCCCTCGACGCATTCGAATCCCATTTCTTGCAACCGGTCAACGACACCAGCACCAATACCGATGCTGTCAATACAGACTTTTGCTGGTCGTTCGCGCTCGATGATAGTTTTGAGTCTGCCGGCCAGCTCCATCGTATTATGATTCTTGAGTATTTCCATGTCGTACGCTTTGCGTCCACGTCTTCGGATAATGACACAACGGTCATTGTCACCGATAGCCGGATCAACACCTATAATTAAGTTAGCATGTGATTCGACGTTGTTTTTGCGTGCGCGCACCACGTGTGACGCATGGATAAAGGTGTCGTCAATGGGGTTTTTAAATGCTTCGCCGGATGTCATGGGGTATTCTTGCTGGAAGCGTATTAACCCGATATCCCACTCGTTGTGAAACTCGTATATCTTTTTGCGTCGCCAGGCAATGTGACGCATGGTCAAGCCGTTGTCTTTGTATTGCTCGTATAACTCAAAGTCACCATCGTTAGGTGTGAAGTCGCGACCGTCGTCCGTGTACTCGTCTTGCCAATACCACGGCACAAAGATAGCCTCAAAGCCGTTCGTACCCTGCTCAGCGCCGACCCACACAGAATGAAAATAGTTACCGATACCGTTAGCTGTTGATTCTAGGATTAACTCTGTGCCGTCTTGCGTGCCGATTGCTTGCAATAAACCCTGAGCGTGTTCCTCAGCGTGCGGATAAAATGCTACCTCTGAACAATGGCATAACTGAATTGTTTGCGAACGTCCAGCGCCCTTGTTACCAGCGGTTCCCACGGCGTAACCAGAATCAAGCGCATCAAACCTTAGCTCTTTGGCGCTGTCCTTTGCGGCTTTTGGAGCTAGGCCATCAGGCAAATACTCATAGTATCGCTTTGTCATCTCAAACAAGTTTTTCGTTGCTTCTGCTTCATGCGTTAAAATGAACGTCTTGATACCGCGATTAGTAATAGTTTTATGAAAGTAACGTGCTTGTATAAATGTAGAGCAACCCTGCTGCCTTCCTTTAAGAATCACGGCTCTAACTTTACCGTTTTCAGTAAGTTGCTTTTGCAGTCTGTCGTGTATATAGAGTTGTGCTTTATTCAACACAAACGGCTTAATCTCGCCGGTCTTCGTGCGAATCTTAAAGAAGTGTTCAGCGAAAAACTGGAAGTCTTTTAGCTTTGATACATCAGCCATGCTTGACGTCGATTAACTTAAAATCAAGCGTTGAGCCTACGTTTAAGTCTTCTAAATCAGACCAATTCGGTTTTGGGCCTATGCCAAGAATATCGCTTATGTGATCAACTAAATGCGGGTGCTTAGCAAGATGAATTGAGCCATCAGGCTCTTTATGCGAATCAAACCAGGCTTTCCATTCTTCAAATTCTTCGTCAATCATACAAGCCTTAAAACTTAATCGTTGTCGTTTAACTTAGCGCAAAAATTAGATAGATTTATTCGGATAGAATCAAGATCGCCATCAACATGACTTGCAAACTTCTCTAATTGAGAACCTTCCTCAGCAATTACAAGTATACTAGCGCAAAAAGCTTGTAAATCTTCTAGCTCATCCCACAAGTCACGCACATAGTCTCTTATATTCATAACTTCTCGAGCAATTTCTCAATAACTGAGTTCTTACCGTCGTCTTTCTTGTCTTCGGCGTAGTCATCACGGAATCTGTTCTTCATGGTGAACATCCAAGATGAACCCTGGAAGTTCTTGATTTCACCTTCGATGCCCTGCTTTCCAAGACGCTCCCAATCCCGTTGAGACTTTTGCAAACCCTTGGCAATTGCCTCAGCAAACTCAGGAAACGTATCTTTCCAGGTGTAAAGCGTAGGACGCGAGATATCAAGCTCACAACAAACGGCAGCTAAACTTTCGCCGCCTTCTAAAACTCTCGTTGCTATCTCGCAATACTCAGGTTTGTAAGTAGACAATGAACCAGCCATAATCACAATCCTATTTTAGTGTAAAGTTCAAGCACCAGCTTGTTTATTACTCTTTTCGCCCTGCATTTTACCATCAGCCTTGCCCGGCTCACAGTAACTTGGTATTTGATTGTATTGTTCACGCACCATTTTGCCATACATTGAAGGCACTGTGTAATGACTGTTGTCCATTTTGTTGTAATCGTAGTCTTTAGACATGATGTTAACTCCTTTTAAGTTATATATCGACTATATCACACTCTATACGTGACGCAAACAATGAAAGATATCCACAAATTCAGTGGATAACTCACCCAAACTTGATTATGCAATAAACAAAACAACGCTAAACATTCGATGAAATCTAGCTCTTTAAAATGTGTCGTAAATTAATTCAAAATAATTAGTGAAAGTCATTGACTATAGTCAAAGTCTTAGATATACTACACACAACTTAACGAGATAACTAAAAACTGGAGATTGAGATGGCTACATTGAGAGATTATTTACTAAGCAATGGCACGGATTGGTGGGTTGCAATAACTAAAGGCTACGCAAGTATTGAACTTAAACACAAAACAGATTTATCAAGCATCTTAGAATGCGGACACAGCTTATCAAAATACGGGTACGTTGAATTACATCAATGTGGGTACGATAAAGATACATACAACGATGATAATTATTTTAATGACTTAGTAATCACAGACTAACTAGTAACTAAAAACTGGAGATTAAGATGAGTATACAAGCGCAACTAAATCAAGAAGCATTAAACTACTGCCCTGAGGTTTTAGATCGCATAAAGAATGCTGGTGATTTTGAGGCAAATCAAATGAAGTGTGCGTATCTTAAGATAGCTACGGAGCTTCATACACCGCTGGCTAGTCAGTCGCAACAACAACTTAAAGAAACTGAGAATTATATACTTTGCCTTTTTAGCGATCGAGGTTGGTTATGAACAACGACACAACCTATACAATTCACGTCATGATGCGTGACAGCATATACGAAGAATACAAATACACGGCGGTGTTTGATGGTTATG
>Ga0180438_10002476_pt1 | contig 29996 bp, 26 predicted proteins | sample SS_ome_12_FD_132455 | JGI IMG/M metagenome (GOLD analysis project Ga0180438, IMG submission 132455) | Hypersaline lake sediment archaeal communities from the Salton Sea, California, USA - SS_3_D_2 metaG | ecosystem: Environmental > Aquatic > Non-marine Saline and Alkaline > Hypersaline >...
CTGGATTCGTCCTCATATCGATAACCATTCATATCCTGCGGGACTCAAAACGACACTCAAGTTCAGCGGTTGGGTGTTGACATTCAATTTTGTCTCGCTGGGATGGGTTTGGTTCGCGCTTCCTACACCGCAAATTGCCGTTCAATTCTTCGAACAACTGCTTAATATTTAATAAACACTAATCGATACTTCAAAACCAGGGATTTCCCGCCAGGATTAAAAATACAAGATATGCTGTCAAACAATACTTCCGCAATTCAGAAACCCGACAAAGATCGAACTGCCCTGGTTATCGCTGGTAAGGCGCTCGTATTATTTGCCTTCTTAAATTTTCTATTCTTTATATGGAACCCGCTGCCAGCGCTGGGGCGCATTTCCGCTTATAACAAGCTGTTTCCCGGAAGGGTCCGGCTGCCTTACGGGGATAATCCTCAGTCCTCATATAACTTAAGCCTGTTCAATCTGAATGCCATGTTGGCTTCGCACGAGTTATGGGGATCAGAAAAACCGCAGGACGAATTCCGGGTGATCCTGATTGGCGATTCCGCTACCTGGGGATTCTTACTGCCTCCAGAAGATACATTGTCAGCATATATCAATGAGGAAAATATAAAATTGCCGCACGGCAAGCGCCTGCACGCCTACAATCTTGGATATCCAGTCATGTCGCTCACAAAAGACCTCTTGTTTCTTGACCGCGCCCTCCAATTCAATCCAGATATGATCATATGGCCGGTTACATTGGAATCATTTCCAAAAGATAAACTTTTGTTTCCGCCGCTCCTGCAAAACAACCCGGAAGCCGTTCTCGATTTATTAAGCCGGTACAACCTGGATCTTGAAATCCCAACTGATGAATTTGAGGGTGCCAGTCTCTGGGATAGAACAATCACCGGCGCACGGCGTTCTCTGGCGGATATCGTGCGTCTGCAGCTTTATGGTGTGATGTGGGCAGCCACTGGAATCGACCAGGAAATCCCGGACACCTTTACGCCAAGGATGGAAGACCTTCCGGAGGATTTGAATTTTCACGAAATTCCCCCTCCCCAACTGGACGAAGAACAACTGGCTTTCGATGTTCTAAATGCCGGAATTGAGCGCGCTGGAAATATCCCAGTATTGATCCTTAATGAACCTATGTTCGTCAGCCAGGGAGTGAACAGCGAACTGCGCTATAATTTTTACTACCCTCGCTGGGCTTTCGATGATTTTCGCGAGATGATGTCCGAACAGAGTGAAGCGAAAAAATGGAATTACTATGATTTCTGGAATGCCATCCCTGCTGCTGAATTTACAAACAGCGCCATCCACATGACACCCGAAGGAACCAGACAATTCGCGGGAATGATCACAGACGTAATCCTGGAGTTCGTAAGCGAAAATCAGTAGAATGCTGTAAAATTGTTATCTTGACTCAATAGAATTGTCTACCTTTTGGGTCTACGTATGATTTTTTAAAAAGGTTTGACCCATTGGTTATGAAGAAAATATATTTAATTCTAATTCTTTTCCTGGCTGTATCCATTACAAATTGCAGCAACCCGCAAAGCCCTCCCATCACTGCGACCACGAGTATTGCGGGGGGAGATATTCCCGGTACGGCAATTCAAACAAATTCCGTCTCGGAGGACGAAGATCAAACGAGCAGCATGGGACAAATTGCTCCAATAAGCCCAACAGAAACACCTACAAATAATAATCCCGATGACAATCCGGGAAATCTAATTCAAACCAGCACACCACAGAATCAAACACAACCTACACCTGAAAATAAACCAACCCGTGAATTAACCTCCAATGCCTGGAAGGGCTTACCAGTTATCCCGCAGGTCAGCGAGAATGTGAAATCTATCTACCAGCGCGGATTAGCGTTGAACAATAATCCAAACGCATATTCAAAGATCGGCGACTGCGGCAGCACGCCGGCATGGTTCCTGGGAGATTTTGATCGCGGACCGGAGTATTACGAACTCGGTGAATTTACGCAATTAATGGAAGTAATCCAGGAATTTCAAGGTTCACATGAGCGCACCAGTCTCGGGGCCAGAGCGGGATTCAACGCCCCCTCGTTATTTGTATCGTTATGGTCTGACATCGAACACTGCCAACCTGACGAAGGACCGTTAGAATGCGAGTACAGGGTTCACCAGCCGATTGCAGCGTTTATTATGCTGGGCGCTAACGACATCTGGCATCCAGATAAATTTGAACCAAGTATGCGGAAAATCATCGAATACTCTATCAATAATGGGGTTATCCCCATACTCTCGACGAAAGCGGATAACCAGGAAAAGGACGGAAGCATCAACTTAACAATCGCCAGGCTGGCGCAAGAATACGATATCCCAATGATTAATTTCTGGCGGGCTGTTCAAGATTTACCGGATAAAGGTTTGCAGGAGGATGGTGTCCATCTCACATGGGGAAAGAACGATTTTAGTGATCCCAAATATTTAAAAACAGCCTGGACGATTCGCAACCTGACCGCTTTGCAGACACTGGATGCAGTGTGGCGCACGGCAACCGGGCAAAGCCCCCAATAGGTATTCAAAGTAACATATCTTATGGATGATCAATTACACGACACGCTCTCAAAATATCTGGCAGTTGAAGTATTAAAACAACCCCAAAAGAAGATAGACAAGGATGAAGCCCTCATTTCAAGTGGTCTTATCGATTCTTTCAGCCTTGTCGATCTTGCCCTTTATATTGAGGATAATTTCGGTGTCCGAATCGATGACACAGAGCTGAATGCCGAAACCTTCGACACGCTGGATCAGCTACACGCATTAATCCAGGCTAAAAAGGCATAGTAATCATTCTCTCGATCAGGTTATCCCTCTAATTTATTATTGTGATGCAAAATTTAACTAAGCTGCTGTGCCAGTCATATGATGACATTCCGGATCAGGCCGCGCTGCAGCTGCTTTACAGCGACAAACCCACAACTACCATCCGTTATCGAGATTTACTGCACCAATCCGCGGGGTACTCGAGCGCTCTTTGCGACGCTGGGATCAAACCTGGAGAGGTTGTGATCCTGATATTGGAACACGGGGAAGACCTCGTACACGCGTTTTTTGGATCGATCATTTCCGGTGCGATCCCATCTATCATGCCGTTCCTGACAGAAAAACTCTCCCCCGGCGTTTATCGCAAATCTCTGGCATCGCTGCTGGAGATCACAGCCCCATCTGCGGTTATCACTTTTCCTGAGTTTGAAGAAGAGATTAGCCAGGCATGCCGCGGTACCCGGGTCCGTAAAATATTGGTTACCGAAAAGGTGAGAGATTCTTTCCCAATTAGTGAAGAGAAAAATTTCGATTTATTAATCGGTCTAAAATCAAACATTGATGATATCGTCTTACTCCAGCACTCTTCCGGTACGACCGGATTGCAGAAGGGTATCGCGCTCTCACACCGCGCAGTGATCAACCAGATCACCAGCTACTCCGAATCCCTGGAGTTGAGCGCTGGTGATGTAGTCGTGAGTTGGCTGCCGCTGTACCATGACATGGGTTTGATCGCCGGTTTTATCCTTCCCGTCCTGTCTCGAATCCCACTGGTTCTCATGTCCCCTTTCGATTGGGTGCGGGCTCCGTACCGCTTGATGCAGGCAATCTCCACCTACAACGGCACCTTATGCTGGCTGCCGAATTTCGCTTACAACTTTTGCGCTCAAAAAATCCGTGACCGCGACCTGGAAGGCGTTGACTTGTCGAGCTTGCGGGCTGTAATCAATTGTTCCGAACCAATGTATTGGAAAAGTCACAAGATGTTTCTTGACCGATTTAATTCGATTGGTCTGCGCAGTGAAAACCTGGCTACCTGTTATGCAATGGCGGAGAATGTTTTTGCGGTCACACAGGGCGGAATCAAATCACCGGTTGTGGTGGATGTCATCGACAAAAAATACTTTCACTCACACCAGACTGCCAAACCAGTTCGTGATCATCATCTATGGGGAGACGATACTGAAGGTGAAGAGGAAAAATTTGAAGATGATTCAACAATGAAGATGCTTTCTGCTGGAAGGGCAATTGAGGGTACTTCGATACGCATCCTCGGCCAGCGCGGCGAAGAATTAAACGACCGCCAGATCGGTGAAATCGCCATCAAAAGTGACTGTATGCTGAGCGGATACTACAACCGGCCTGAATTAAGTGAAAAGGCTTTCAAGGAAGGCTGGTACCTTACCGGCGATTTAGGTTATCGAGTGGATGGTGAACTGTTCGTAACCGGCAGGTTGAAAGACCTGATCATCGTAGGCGGTAAGAATATATATCCGGGTGACCTCGAAACCCTCGCTAGCGAAGTGGAAGGTGTGCACCCCGGCCGAGTTGCCGCATTCGGTGTTTTCAACCAACAACTGGGAACAGAAGAGGTTGTTTTGGTGGCAGAAAGCAATCTCATACCTGTTTCAGACATAAAATCGTATGACCCTCAGGCACCGAACCCCCACGCTGATCTGCTCGCTTCCGAAATAAGAAAAAAGGTGACCCGCTCTTCAGATGTCAGCCTGCGGTATGTTTATATCGTCGGGCAGGACTGGTTGATTAAAACAAGCAGCGGAAAAGTAGCCCGCAGCGCTAACCGCGAAAAATACCTCAAGCATATCTATAATAACAATATATGATGTTATCAGGGAGGACTCCAGCTTGGATCAAAATCCGCGCTTGGATCGGAAGTGAGCTGTTCACGCAAGGCGCCGTTCACGGCAAGAATGTATAAGTTCTGGTTGCTGTCCATTAACCATCCTTCAAAAACGATCCAGAACCCATCCGGAGAGTATCTGCCTTCCCGCATTGGAGATGACTCTTGTGTAAACCTGTATTCCTCATAGTCCTCGTACATAAAAGGAGCAACCGCCAGCCGCGGAATGCCTCCATCAGCGATCAATTGAGTAAAGAGTATGCTCTGACCGTCAGGTGACCATGACGGGTGAGTATTGATGTATGCAGTGCTTTTCGTAAATAACTTCTGGTTCTCTCCGCTGGCATCCATAACCCAGATTTGTGGGATACCAAGCCTTTCAGAGGTAAATGTTATTCTGCTCCCATCCGTCGACCAGTCAGGCTGTTTATCCTGGGAAATACTCTTAGATAAATTACTTACGGTCTTATCCTCAAAATTGTAGGTGTATATTTGGGCTTTTCCATTTTCCCTGAGAGAAGTAAAAGCAATTTTCGTTCCATCCGGCGACCATGCGGGATCAAAATCACCACCAGGGACAGTGGGAATCGGCGTTAACCCAGACCCATCGATATTTATTGTAAATATTGCAGAGCCAGGATAAGAATCCTTATTTACCGTGCAAGGAGAAATAAAAGCAAGGCGATTATTATCTGGTGAAAAATCGGGCTGGCATGCGCCGCCGGTAATATCGGTGATCTGTGTTAAACCAGTCCCATCAACATTCTTTATATAGATTTGTACATTCCCACTACGGTCCGATGCAAATGCTACCCGCCCATATCCTCCGCCTAATGGAGTCGCTTGAACAAGCGCAGGTTCACCCGTATCCTGTGAAATTTGAGTAGAAGCCGGCTGTGTCATCCCAGTAGATTCAGTGGTCGAAGAAGGAATCGAGCTCGCCTGTTCGGATTCGCCAATAGTAATTTCCGCATCCGGAACGACGCCGATTGGCGCTGGTGAAGTCATATCCGCAAGCGCGTTGGTTTGCTGAAAAGTTTGTGTTGCAGACGCGGCCGTGATCCCAGAAGGGTCCTCGGTTTGATTTTTGGGAATAAAATTAAAAAAACTAAATCCACCAATAACCACCAGAACCAGGGCGATAATTCCAATCATCCAGCATCCGACACTTGAACTCCGCTTCTTTAATCCGGATAACAAGCCTCCGTAACTCAATTGCTGGCTTGTTTCTGATGACACCGAAATCGAGTCTTCATCAAAATAATCATCAGCTGCCAAAGGCGGGTTTGTCTCGTCTTTTTCAAAAGGAGCCGGGGATACAACGAATACTTCCGCCATTTTTCCCACGTCATCATAAGTATTCAACAAGGCGGTTTTGAATTCGTTTGCAGATTGGTATCGTTCTTCCGGGTCGATGGCCAAAGCTTTTTCTACAACTACAGCCAGGTCTGCTGAAATCTCCTCGTTTATTTTACGTATAGGAGTTAATTCAGCTTGATCCATCGCCCTCGAAATCGGATCGTCTGGAATTACGCCAGTAAGCGTGGCATATAATGTAGCGCCGAGTGAAAAAATATCGGAGCGGTTGTCTGTGCGGGCTGTACCATATTGTTCCGGGGGTGAATAACCAGGAGTCATCGCCCGAGCTCCGGTCGTGGTTGTTTTTTCTCCGATGACTTTCTTCGCTAAACCAAAATCCACCAGATAAATCAAACCCTCTGGAGTAATCTTTACGTTACCTGGTTTAATATCCCGGTGGACGATGGGAGGTACCTGAGAATTCAGATGTTCGAGAGCATCACAAATTACCGCGCCGATCGCGACAACTTCCTCTTCTGGGATTACGCCCAGGCGTTCCAGGCGGTGGCGCAGGTCTTCCCCCTCGATATAATCCATTACAAGATATTGACCTTGACCTTCGACCATAAACTGGTCGGTCACCCGTGGTAGGCTCGGATGACGCAGCTGTGCAAGGATCATCCCTTCCCTGTGAAATTGGCGGGCATAACCGCCGCTAGCAAAAAGGTTTTCTTTTACAGCAACACCAATACCAAGGTGTATGTCCGTCGCGCGGTAAACGGAACCCATCCCCCCTTGAGCCAGGACTTCAACGATCCGGTAGCGGTTGTTGAGAATTACGCCCTGTTCCAGAGTCATTTCATAGATATTTTTTAAATATCAAGGTTGCGCACTTCGTGAGCATGAGTTTGGATAAAACGACGACGAGGTGGGACAGCTGCGCCCATCAGCATATCAAAAGTACGGTCAGCTTCTGCGGCATCTTCAATCGAAACTAAAAGTAAAGTGCGGTTGGTAGGATCCATCGTCGTTTCCCACAACTGGTCCGGATTCATCTCACCGAGACCTTTGTAACGCTGCAGGTTGATTTTATCCGGACCAGCGCCTATCTCCTTATATGCGTCCGCTTTCTCATCTTCAGTGTATATATAGCGCACCTTCTTTTTATACGCAATGCGGTAAAGAGGTGGTTGAGCGATATACAAGTGACCATTTTCAATTAGTTGCGGCATGTATCGGAAGAAGAAAGTCAGCAGAAGCGTCCGGATATGGCTGCCATCCACATCAGCGTCCGTCATAATAATTATCCGGCCGTATCGCAGACCTTCAAGGTCAAACAAATCCCCAATGCCGGTACCCAGGGCAGAAATCAAAGCTTTTACTTCGTTGTTGGCAAGAATTTTATCCAACCTGGCTCGCTCAGTATTAAGAATTTTTCCACGCAGCGGGAGAATTGCCTGAAAGTGCCGGTCGCGCCCTTGCTTAGCGCTGCCTCCAGCGGAATCACCCTCAACAATATATAATTCAGTTTTTTCAGGATCTCGCTCTGAACAATCGGCTAATTTTCCAGGTAGCGTCAGGCTCTCCAATGCGGATTTACGAATGACCAAATCACGCGCTTTACGAGCCGCATCACGTGCACGCGCGGAAGTCAAGCACTTCTGCACGATCGCTTTGGCTGAGGAGGGGTTTTCTTCCAGGAAAGAACCGAACGCTTCACCCACAACTTGCTGCGTAATCGCCTGCAATTCAGGATTCATCAATTTAACTTTCGTCTGGCTTTCGAATTGTGGGTCCGGATGTTTTATGCTGACGATGGCTGTTAATCCCTCCCGAGTATCGTCGCCGCCAAAGTTAGCGTCAGAATCCTTCAAAATATTGGAGCGGCGCGCATAATCATTTATCGTCCTGGTTATCGCCGAGCGCAAACCTGTTAGATGAGTCCCGCCGTCAATTGTATTGATCGTATTTGCAAAAGCGTACACCGACTCGGAGAATACATTTGTGTACTGGATGGCTGCATCAATGGTTGAACCGTCAATTGTCCTTTCTACATGTACAACAGGATGGATAACCTGACGGTTGCGGTTTAAATAACGCACAAACGAGGTTATTCCTCCTTCAAAGTAAAAAGTCATCTCACGACCAGAACGTTCGTCAAGAAAAAAAATTGTAACGCCACGGGTGACGAATGCCATCTCCCGGAACCGCTGTACCAATGTATCGAAACGGTAATCTTGTTCCAATTTAAAGATCTCGGTATCGTATTTGAATGTTGTTCTGGTTCCAGTCTCCTTTTTTGCCGCCTTCCCAATAACTTCAACCGGACCGGTGGGAAATCCGCGTTCATACCTCTGTGAGTGTATCTTGCCATCACGTGATACTTCAACTTCACACCACTCAGACAATGCATTGACCGCCGAAACGCCGACACCGTGTAAGCCGCCGGATACTTTATAACTTCCTCCGCCAAATTTACCCCCCGCATGCAGGACCGTCATCACAACTTCTAAGGCTGGTTTCTTCGTCTGGGAATGTATGCCCACAGGAATACCACGCCCGTTATCAATTACCGAAACGCTGCTGTCAGCATGGATGATGACATCGATGCGATCGCATGCCCCAGCCAGTACTTCGTCAATCGAATTATCCACCACCTCATAAATCAAATGGTGCAGCGCTTTTATATCCGTCCCGCCCACGTACATACCAGGTCGTCTGCGAACCGCTTCAAGACCCTCTAATACTTGAATATCTTCAGCATCATATGATGCTGTTTTCTTCTCTACCACGAATACCTCCGTCTATCTATCAAAATTACTGGCATTAAACAACGATCTGCTGCTCTTCATTATTGACCCACAAGTCCGCTTCATGGTAATAAACAAAACTGGCGGCAATTAAACTCGTCACCACAAACGAATGCCCCACGATACCCACCAGCGTAAACCACGAATTCTCAGGCGGAACCCTCCAAAGCAATTTCAACCCCTCGCTAATGATGATTAAAATGAGCACCAGGAAACCGGAAATGGGTAAAGTCGCACGTGTTATCCGGATGCTTTCAAGGATTGACTTACGGATTCCATGGTGTTTTAAGAATATCCCATGGGGTGTAAAAAATAGAGGGATCAACCACCAGAACATTAAACCGCCGACAATTAAAAATAAAATAATTCCAAACCTTTCCAAACCTAAACCGCTCAGCATAATTACAGACAAAAAGCAACTTATTGGTAACGCTAACAAGAATAATAGGGCAAAAGCCAATATCGTTACCATGAATATCTGTATGCTGGCCCATGGCCATTGGGATACTGCCTGCCGCCAAAATATTACTTTGGAAGTAGCTGTCTGAGCAATTAACAAAAAGTACAGCGTACCCAGAATAATTCCCAGAATGGATAATCCGAGAATCAAACCAAGGGCGGCGATTGTTGAATTGATTTCCAGGACGATTGGAATACCAAATGGTATTTCAATTGGATTTCTTGACACCATCAAACTCGGAATACCCACAGGTAAGGTACGTAAAAATGTAAACAGATTGAAATTTTCTGAGAAACTCAACCAAAAATCCCGTGTAATCTGCATTGTATCCATCATCTCGCTGGATTTCATTTCAGGATAGGACATAATCTGTTCAAACGCCCTCTGAAATATTCTAGAAACTCGCAGCCGAGGCCCAAACCAGAGCAGGATATCCAGAAGAATTGGTAAAATTATCAGCCCAATATGATTGCTGATAGTATCAAAACCAGCCATCAGAGACTTCGTCAGGCTGGGTGGGGCAGAAACGACATTCAGTTTAGGGGCACTCATTACAACGCTTAATTTTACCATGGGACGCCTATTTTAATAATGATTCAAAGCGCCTCTGCGCGGTATAAGAATCCAAAAATAATTCAACCTTTTAATCTAATAACCTTGACGATAGTGCTTATTATCGGTAGAATTCTCCTATTAATTTGAGATTAAGGATAAAAAAACGAGCTGAGTTATAACCGCCAGTAATTCCTAAATCGATTTGAAGATAATTTTTGTGATCAAATGCTCAGTTCTCCGTAAATTGAAAGGAGGTGTCCAGAAGAAAATTATCCAGTAGTATACGTTAAGTACCCCAATTTGTACAAAAAAATAAAATTTTTCTTTACCTAGGAGGAGAAAAAATGGGCAAGCGTCTATTTTATATACTGTCTATTTTAGTAGTTGCTACAATGGTATTGGCTGCATGTGCACAACCTGCAACCGAAGCGCCAGCTGAAGAACCAGCAGCCGAAGAACCTGCTGCTGAAGAACCCATGGAAGAGGAACCTGCTGCTGAAGAACCAATGGAAGAAGAACCCGCAACAGAGGAACCTATGGAAGAAGAACCCGCAACAGAAGAACCGGCTGAGGAAGAAATGGCTGCATTCGAATGCGAAGATGAACTTGGCTGTGTAGATTACGGACCAGGTGAACCTATCCGCGTCGCTTCAGCGCTGGTGATTTCAGGACCGAACACGAATCTCGGCACAGACTCCCAGTACGGAGTCGAAATCGCCATTGACTGGAAAGGTGAAGTCTTAGGTCACCCGGTTGAACTGCAGGCAGAAGATGATGGCTGCAGCGCAGAAGGCGGCCAGACTGCCGGGCAGAAGATCGTCTCTGATCCCAGCATCGTAGGTGTCATCGGCACAAGCTGTTCCGGCGCCGGGGTACCCATGTCAAAGGTCATCTCTGATGCCGGTTATTTCATGGTATCGCCGTCCAACACCGCCCCCAGCCTGACCGATCCCGAGCAGGCCTGGAACCCTGGATATTACCGCACCGCCCACAACGATAAAGTACAGGGCGCGGCGATGGCTGACTACGCTTTCAATGAATTAGGACTGACATCAGCAGCCGCAATTCACGACGGCGACCCTTACACTGAAGGCCTCGCCAATTCGTTTGCGGTCTCCTTCGCCGACCTTGGCGGAGAAGTCGTGGAATTCACCGCCATCAACAAAGGCGACACGGACATGCGGCCGGTTCTGACATCCGTCGCAGCTGCCGGTCCACCCGAGTTCCTCTACTACCCTATCTTTATGCCAGAATGTGCATTAATAACCAAACAGGCTAAAGAAGTTGCGGGGCTGGAGGAGACATTACTCGCGGCTGCGGATGGTTGTATCTCAGCCGATGCTGCTGAAGCCATCGGGGAAGATACGGATGGTCTGTACTTTTCTGGCCCGGACATTTCCTTCGCTGGAGATGAGTACGAGCAGTTCAAAGCCGATTACTTGGAGAAGTACGGCACTGACACGCTATCTGTATTCCATGCCCACTCATTCGATGCTGCCAATATTATTATGGGGTGTGTTGAAGAGGTGGCTGTACAGGATGCAGACGGTACACTGCACATCGGCCGCCAGGCTATGCGTGACTGCGTTGGAGCTACATCTGGTTTCGAAGGCATAACCGGCACGCTCACATGCGACGAGTACGGTGACTGTGCAGACCCCAAGATATCAGTTTCCATCATCGAAGATGGTGAATATACAAAGATTTGGCCAGAAGATTAGTGGTTGAACCTTTCAGTAATTTAGGCTAGATTGAGTACGGAGGATGGGTTTCAGGATCTGCTGTAACCCATCCTCCCTCTTTTTTTAATCCCCCTATTTTACGAATAGGAGAATCTATATGCGACTACGCTTTCAAGACTTTGATTGGATTGGGCTTTTTCTATGGATTATCCGCACAGTTATCATCATCCTTGTTATCTGGGGGACTGTAGCCACTCTTTTAGATAATCCTTACTCTCCGCGCCAGTGGACCGATTTTATTATTTTTGGCATTGCCCAAGGCAGCATGTACGCTCTTATTGCGATCGGGTACACCCTTGTATACGGCGTACTTTTTATGATCAACTTTGCCCACGGTGAATTTTTTATGTCGGGTATCTTGACCGCCACTGTTTTTATCGCCACACCGATGTCCATTTCAGGATTTTTGAACCGCCAGCCAATCCTGAGTTTAATTATCATCGGGCTGGTTGCAATGCTGGTATCAATGGGCATCGCTGTGCTGACGGAAAGAGTCGCCTACCGCCCATTGAGAAAAGCGCCCAGATTGGTGCCTCTGATCACGGCCATTGGCGCTTCCTTTTTCTGGCAGTATTATTACCGCGGACTTTTCGGATCACAGGTGGTCCCTTTTCCTGTACCGGAAATTCTCAAAGGTACGATTCCCTTTTTGGGGACCGAAGTATTAAAAACCCACATCCTGGTCATTATCGTCACGATTATTATGTTGATCGGTCTAAATTTCTTCATCATGCGCACAAAAACCGGAAAGTCAATCCGGGCTGTCGCCGAAGATAAGGATACCGCTGCCCTGATGGGCATCGATGTCGATCGAACGGTCACGATCACATTTGCCACAGGTGCCGCGATGGCCGGCGTGGCTGGATTGCTGTATGCGCTGGTCTTCACACAGACCCATTTCTACATGGGTTTCTTCCCGGGTCTCAAAGCCTTCACTGCCGCGGTATTGGGAGGCATTGGAAGTATTCCGGGGGCAGCTATTGGCGGATTATTCCTGGGGTTAATCGAATCGATTGGACCAAGCCTTTTCCTGGAAGGCATGGGTATCCCAGCCCCCCACCAGTTGAAAGATGTGATCGCCTTCACCATGCTGGTCCTGGTGCTGATTTTCAGACCACAGGGCATCTTGGGCGAACGTCTTACCGAGAAGAAAGCGTAAGGGAGAACAATATGGAAGACTCTAATCGTTTCGACCTCCGCATCCCCCTCCGTTATGGCTTGATTGCTGGAATAGTGGCGCTGAGCTTATCCGTGATCGGTATAGTGGCGTTATTTGCCGAACGTTTTCTGGTCGCCGGCTATATCACATTAGGCGAGGTGATATTGTTCCTGGCTCCGGCTGCAATGAGTTACATGGCTGCTGGAAAAGCCCCGCAGGATAAAAAGTGGGCAGCCCTGATCTATGGCTTGCTGACCGGACTGATAGCTGCAATCCCACTCATCATACTTGTACTGCTTGCAGGTGTTATAGATATACGCCAATTCCTCCCTAATGTCTCCCCAGCTTTAATCGAACTGCTAACATTTGGGCGCGGGATTAATGCAGGCGGCTTGGTGTTATTGGTTGTTTCTGGTCTGATCGGTCTGCTCTCCGCAGCCCTTTCTCTGCTGCCAGAACGTATTCGCAAACCGACCATGTATGGACTCCTGGGAGTATTCCTGGTTGGTATGTTCTCTGAAATCCTTTCAGAACGGTTGAGAGCGTTTTTCGGTCTCGATGCCGTCAAGATTATCTTTGAAGCGGATGCGCTTAAACCAATTGCTGCTGTGATAATTTTCATAATCACAGCCTTGTTAACCGCGCTGTGGATGGAGAGAGGCGACAAAGTAAAAAGCCGTTTTGAAAGTTTGCAGCCTAAACAAAAAACGCAAGTACGTTCAGGTTCTCTAGTCCTCGGTATTGCCTTGATGGTGATACTCCCATTATTACTTGGGACCTATTTATCTGAGGTTGTTAATAACGTGCTCATATTTGCATTGATGGGATTTGGGCTCAATATCGTGGTCGGCTTCGCCGGTTTGCTAGACCTGGGCTATGTGGCTTTCTTCGCCATCGGGGCTTACACCATGGGTATATTAACCTCTTCAGGCGACCTGGGTGTGGCTGGAATGTCATTCTGGGTTGCTGTCCCCATCTGCGTGGCAATCGCTACGTTTGGAGGCATCTTGCTGGGCATGCCGGTTTTACGGATGCGCGGCGATTACCTGGCAATCGTAACGCTGGGATTTGGAGAGATCATCCGCATTTTAGCGCTTTCTGATTTATTAAAACCTTATATCGGCGGGGCTCAAGGGTTATTACAGATCGACAAACCAGTCATTTTTGGAACTGCGCTCATCAAACCGGATAATTTTTACTACGTTGTCCTGGGCGGCGTCATCATCGCGGCATTTATTTCTTACCGCTTGAGTCAAGCACGCTTAGGCCGGCAGTGGATGGCCATGCGGGAGGACGAAGATGTCGCTGAAGCAATGGGTATCAAGCTGGTAAACACCAAACTGCTTGCCTTCGCGATTGGCGCTGCTTTTGCCGGCTTGTCCGGCGCGATTTTTGCCAGTAAACTCACCTCGATATTTCCACACAGCTTTAATATCTTGATATCGATCAATGTACTATGCATGATCATCGTCGGCGGTATGGGGAGTCTACCTGGCGTTATCCTGGGCGCATTAGCATTGGTTGGTTTACCTGAAATACTGCGAGAATTTGCGGAATTCAGGCTGCTCATGTATGGTGTAATCCTTATTGTTATGATGCTTGCCAAGCCGGAAGGGTTCTGGCCTTCCGCGGTTCGCAAACGCGAGCTGCACGTGTACGATGATTCGGATTACGAAGAATTTCCGGAGGCGAATGCTCCGCGAGCAGAAACGCGCGACCCGGGTATGCACACCCCACCGCATCTATAGTACAACCGGCTTTGAAAGAAAAAGTGTTTCATATATCCTATGATTAAAGAATAAGGGAAGTGATTATGGCGATATTAACAGCCAATAGCGTTACAAAAAGATTCGGCGGACTGGTAGCGGTCGATAATTATAGCTTTGAAATTGAAGAGAATTCCATTGTCAGTATAATCGGTCCCAACGGCGCTGGAAAAACGACCTTCTTTAACTGTTTAACCGGATTTTACCAGGCAGACGAAGGAGATATGTTATTTGTAGGGCAGCGTTTGAATGGTCGAACGCCAGACCAGATCACCCGCATGGGGATCGCACGTACTTACCAAAACATCCGCGTCTTTCCTGCTATGAGCGCTATTGAAAACATCCTTGTCGGTCAGCACCCAAGGTTAAAGGCAAACTGGGTTGAATCAATCATTGGAACCAAGCGTTATAAACAAGAAGAGGAAGAAGCTGAAGAAGAAGCGCGCCGTCTGATCCGCTATGTGGGATTGACGGGCTTAGGCGATCAGCTTGCCCGCAACTTGCCATATGGCGCGCAAAGACGGCTTGAGATGGCGCGCGCTATCGCCAGCCAACCTCAACTTCTGCTGCTTGATGAACCAACTGCGGGAATGAACCCACACGAATCCGCTGAAATGATGCATTTCATCAAGCAGCTGCGAGATGATCTTGGGATAACTATCCTGCTGATCGAACATGATATGCGGGTTGTGATGGGTATCAGCGAGCGCATCTCCGTGCTCGACTTCGGCACAAAAATAGCAGAAGGTACCCCGGTGGAAATCCAAAAGAACCCGCAGGTTATCGAAGCCTACCTTGGGCGTGGAGCCGCGGCAGGAATAAGTGAAGCTTCCACCGAAACAGCAACAAATTAAAGGGAAGAAACATATGGCATTATTAGAAATCGAAAACATCCATGCGTATTACGGAAACATTCACGCTCTTAATAACATTTCTTTAACCGTCGATGAAGGTGAAATCGTTACTCTGATCGGTGCGAACGGCGCTGGAAAGACCACAACCTTGCGCGCCATCAGTGGTTTACTTCCGCCGCGCGGCGGGACGATTACATACCAAGGTGAAGACCTATCAAAGTATAAAGCGCACGAAATTGTCTTCAAACATATTGCAATGGTTCCGGAAGGACGCGGTATTTTTGCGCGGCTTACCGTATCTGAGAACCTGGATATGGGCGCGTTCTCACGCAACGATAAAGAGGCGATTCAAGAGGATTTAGAGCGAGTTTTCACCCTCTTTCCACGTCTAAAGGAACGCCTCACACAAGTCTCCGGAACCCTTTCAGGCGGTGAGCAGCAAATGCTCGCGACCGCAAGAGCGCTCATGACCCGGCCGAATTTACTGCTGATGGATGAACCATCCATGGGTCTCGCGCCAGTATTGGTTGAAAGTATTTTTGATACCATCGTGGAAATCAATCAAGAGGGTACGACAATCCTTTTAGTTGAACAGAACGCGCAGATGGCTTTATCTGTTGCAAACCGAGGCTACGTCCTGCAAAGCGGAGAAATCGTACTGCACGACAGCGCCGATAATTTGCGTCAAAATGAGATGGTTCAAAAAGCCTATCTTGGGATTGATTGAGCGCTGATCCTGGATATACTCTTCGAATATCAAAAAGGTGCAGTGGTGATAATTCACGCCGCTGCACTTTTTGTTTATAATCACATTGCCTGGAAATTGTCCTTTTTAAAATTCGGAGGATAGAATGAAAGAAAGCTCAGATGTCATTGTTATCGGCGGGGGTATAAACGGTGTTTGCACCGCTTTTCAGCTTGCTCAAGGCGGCGCAGATGTGACTCTACTTGAAAAATCATTCATCGCGGGGGGTCCAACGGGGTTATCCAGCGCAATCGTTCGACAGCATTATTCAAACGAAGTAACCGCACGGATGGCACTTGATTCAGTAAATGTGTGGCAGAATTTCGAAATGATCACCGGAGCTGAACCGGTATTCACACCGAAAGTATTCATGATCGGCGTAAGACCAGAAGATGTTGAGGGTTTGAAAGCAAATATCGCCATGCAGAGATCGATCGGAATCAACACCCAGTTTGTTACTCCACAAGAAATTCAAGAGATCGACCCCAACCTGGATATAGAAGCTATTGGCGGGGGTGCCTATGAAATTGGCAGCGGATATTGCGACCCATCCGCTGCAGCTAACGGATTCGCCCAGGCGGCTAAACGATTGGGAGCAAACATCCGAATTGGTACCAGGGTAACCGGGTTTAAGATAAGCAAAGGAAAAATTACCGGAGTCGAAACCGATCAAGGTAATTTCTCTGCCGATGCAGCAGCCATCATTGCCGGACCATGGAGCAGAGGTCTGCTGGCTGATATTGGAATCGAAATTCCCATCAGCACTGCCAGGGTGAAAGTTGTCATTTACAAACCCCCCTCCGAACTGAAAGGATATGGGATTTGGGCGGATTTTATTTCCCAGGTTTACCTGCGTCCTGAGACAGGCGGACTGATGATGGTTGGTTCAATTTCTCCCCAAGAAGAAACGGAAGATCAGGTTCTCAATCCAGATCAATTCAATGAGAAGGTGGAACTGGAAATTATATCCAGTTTCGCTGAACGAGCAGCGCTGCGGTATCCAGCCATGCAGCGCAGTCATGTACACAGCAGCTATGCCTCTTTGTATGACATCACTCCGGATTGGCACCACATTATGGATGCTGTCCCAGGGGTAGATGGTCTGTATGTATGCGCAGGAACGAGCGGTCACGGGTTTAAACTTGGCCCGGCTGTTGGTAAGATGATGGCGGCGCTGATCCTGAAAGGAAAAAAACCGCAGGATGATATCAACCTCTTTTCGCTTAACCGTTTTGAGACCGGAGACCTGGTTCGCGGCCAGTATGAGTACAGCATTTTAGGGTGACCTTTTTTACATAAATTCGATGGACTTTTCTGGATCTGCAAATATCAAAATCAAAGGCGGCGGCTCAATAGGGTCCAGTACAGCTTGTAATCTGGCTGCGGATGGATAGAAAACATGCTGCTGCTCGAGAAAGAGGATTTCTTAGGAATTGACGCACATGGAAGCTGCAGCCAAACACCTGCCTATCCAGGGAAGCGCTGGACTCGCCACCCATTGGACCGGGTTGTATAAAGTTACACCGGATTCCCATCTAATTTTTAGGGGAACGCCTCTTGAGGGTTTTGTCGTTTGCTCAGGATTCTCCGGTCATGTTTTATGCATGGTCCCATCAACAGTAAATTGGTTTCAGAAATTATTTTAGATGGATGCGCCAGGAGCATCGATATTTCCTCGCTTGACCTGGACTGATTAAAAGAAAACCGGTTCATTTAAGAGTACAATGTCGTCTAACCGCAGCATAGGATTCAACACCTAAATTTCCGGTAAACGCTTAAACGTATCCCAAAAACAGACCGCACGAGGCTGAATAAAATGCCAGCAGCTGAAATTATCACAATCGGTACCGAGATACTTCTCGGTGAAATCGTAGATACAAATTCAAGGTTTATCGCTCGAAAACTTCGTGATATCGGGATAGACCTTTACCGGCAAACCACTGTTGGAGATAATTCCCAACGCATTGCAGCCGCAATTCAAGATGCGCTGCAAAGATGCGAAATTATCATCACCACCGGCGGGTTAGGCCCTACCGTAGACGACCCAACCCGGGAAGCGGTTGCGCTAGCCATGGGAGTCGAAACGGAGTACAGGCCGGAATTGTGGGATCAAATCATGGAACGCTTCAAAAAATATGGCCGAACACCCACCGAAAATAACCGCCGCCAGGCGTTTGTTCCAGCCGGATCAATCGCCGTAGAAAATCCGGTAGGCTCAGCGCCCGCCTTTATCTCTGAATCGCGCGACCGTTCGTTAATCGCGCTGCCGGGAGTACCGCGCGAAATGGAATACTTACTCGTGAACGCGATACTCCCATATCTTAAAGATCACTACCAGCTCGAAGGAATTATCAAGGCTCGAATCATTCATACCGCGGGTGCCGGAGAATCACAAATTGATGAACGCATCAGTGACCTAGAATTGCTCAGCAACCCTACCGTGGGATTAGCCGCCCATTCCGGACAAGTTGATGTGCGTATTACCGCCAAGGCAAAGACTGAACAAGAGGCTGATGATCTAATATCCGGAACCGAGGACGAAATACTATCCCGGCTTGGCGATTGGGTATATGGTTTTGATGAGGATACACTTGAGGAAACAGCGCTGAATATATTAAAACAAAAGGGATGGCGGTTGGTTGTTGTTGAAGCTGGCCTGGGAGGATCCTTAATTCGCCGCCTCTCCTCCGCTTCTCGTTCTCTTGAAAACGACCTGGAGGGGGTCTTCATTGGCGGTGAAGTGCTCACTGAAATTCCTTCCGGGAATGAACTATTAGCTTTTTCAAAGAATTACCGGGACAAGCGCCATGCAGAGGTGTGTGTTGGTACTTCATCAAAAACAACGTCCGATAATGTGGAGATCCAATTGGTCCTGATTACCCCCAATGGAACAGAACATGTAACACCTTTTTTTGGCGGCCCACCCCAATATGCACCGCGATGGGCACTGAACCAAAGCTTGAACGCAATCCGCAATTTGTGATCGCATTAGAAGAAAAACGGAGATGCATGTGTCAAAACCCATAGATTTGTTACTTACAAATGCAGTCGTCTTGTCAATGGACCTCGCTTTAAACCAATATGAGCCTGGCGCAGTTGCAGTACATGGCAGCCAGATAATTGATGTGGGACCTGAAAATTCGCTGATCGAAAAATACAAATCCTCCGAAACGCTGGATTGCGGCGGCAAAGTATTAATGCCAGGGTTGATCAACGCGCACACACACGTCCCCATGACTTTAATCCGGGGCGTAGCCGATGATTTACGTCTTGACGTTTGGCTACTTGGGTATATGATGCCGGTAGAACGCGAATTCGTATCCCCTGATTTTGTGCGATTAGGTACCCAGCTCGCCTGTCTGGAACAGATTCGCTCAGGGATTACCTGTTTTGCGGATATGTATTATTTTGAAGATCACATCGCTCAGGCGACAGCCGATATTGGTATGCGGGCGATTTGCGGTCAGACGGTTATGAAATTCCATACGCCTGATGCTGATTTTTACGAAGAATCCCTTGCAGCTGCACGCCAATTCATTGAAAATTGGAAAGACCATGAATTGATCATCCCGTCTGTCGCTCCGCATGCGCCGTATACCTGCACAGACGATATCTTGCGCGCTTCAGCGGAGCTTGCAGTTGAGTTTGATGTACCGCTCCTCACTCACATAGCAGAAACTGCTCTAGAAGTGGAACAATCACGTGAAGAACACGGTATGCCGGTAGTCCCCTATGCAAATAATCAGAATTTATTTGATGCCAAAGTTGTTGCAGCACATTGTGTCCACATCGATGAAGACGAAATACAAATGCTGCGGCATCACAACGTCGGTGTCGCTCATAATCCCACTTCGAATTTAAAACTGGCTTCGGGTTTTGCTCCTATCAACAATATGATCCAGGCTGGGTTACAGGTAGGGATTGGCACAGATGGGCCAGCCTCAAATAATGATCTGGATATGTTTGAAGAAATGCGTTTAACAACCCTTATCGCAAAAAGCGTAAATAATGATCCTACTGTTCTACCGGCTGCACAGACATTGGAAATGGCTACTCGCATGGGTGCCAACGCTCTGCACATCGGGGAAATAACCGGGTCCCTGGAACCTGGAAAGAAGGCGGATTTAATTCTTGTAGACATCTCACCCTTACACAATTCACCGCGTTTCAAACGAGATCCTAAATCGATTTACTCCCAGTTGGTTTATGCGTCAAAATCCAGCGACGTGACGGATGTTATGGTTAACGGGCGCTGGTTGATGCGTGATCGTGAATTTACAACAATCGATGAATCCAATTTGTACCAGCATGCAAATGACTACTCTTCCCGAATTGACATCTTTTTAATTCAGCGAGAAAAATCTGTGCTTTCAAAACTGGTCGCGATTGGCGGAGCAACTGAGGAAGAGAGTTTTGAAGTACAGGCAAAGTCACGGATTCCAGATAGCGCAGCGGTATTGGAGGCGATACAAAAACCTGAGATTGAGATTTTGTATCGACGCCACTACCATGAGTACGACACGTATTTTATTTTTGCAGATCCTCAACAAGGAACTTTGCGATACAGAGAGGACGAATTTATTGATGAACAGGGGAAGGTATGCAATATTCGCTACAGGTTGACCCTGATAGGACCGGAGGAAGAGTTTACCTTCCCCAGTGATGTTTTACTCTCACGCAGCCGGTTTTATGCTCCCGCTGCCCATAGTTTGCGTTTCTTCCGGGAGTACTTCAACCCGATTGATGAGGTCTTCGTTGAAAAAGACCGCCAACGCTGGAGGGTGCTCTTCCAGGGCACTGAATTCTATATCAATCTGGATCGGGTTGACCAACCCGAATTAGGCTATTTCCTTGAAGTTAAGAGCCGTACCTGGAGCCGCCGGGATGCCGAACACAAAGCCCAGGTAGCTACCGCGTTGATCAAATTCCTGGGCGCATCGACAGATGAACCCATGGCAAGGGACTACCTGGAGTTAGTACAAGAGCATTAATCAAAAAACCAGCCCTCATGATACAGCGGGCTGGTTTTTTGATTAACCTGTACCTTCTATATTTGAACCACAGAATCATCCGTGCCGAATTCATTGGGAAGATACATATCCGCGTCCCAATCATTTTCCCATCGCTCACCATTAATAAAATAACGGTAACGGTAAGAATGTCCTGATTTCAGAGAGATTGTGCCGGACAACCTGCCATCTTTGCGCTTCACTAAAGGGTTATCAGTAAGGTTCCAATTATTGAATTCACCGCAAACCACTGCTTCCTTGGCGTTTAATTCCGCTGGCAATTCAAAAGTAACCCGGCAGGACTCTCCGGTTTTTGTGTAAGATTTTTTCATGCTTTTACTCCTTTGTACAATAAAATTTTCAACAAACTGTGTTCAAATTAACTTACTTCATCGTGATGATAAATAAAGCAGCCCAAAATAATACCACAATCTTAAAAAAGTATTGAGTATTTCTTTGGGCGTGATATACTGCCAACAGGATTGCGCCCCTTAAATTTGGATTGTTTTCAAAAAAATGAAATGAAATTTCCAGCGATACCAACAGAGCTGGGCTTAAAGAAAAGGTTCGTTTTCAAACGAGTGCAGATTAGCCTGACACTTGAAACAATCTAGTAAACAATGAATACAGGAGTAAAAAATGGAATATCGATATTTAGGTAAATCTGGATTGCGTATTTCCGCGCTGTCTTACGGGGCCTGGGTTACATTCGCCAACCAGGCGGATGTCGATCTCGCCTATAAGTTGATGGTCCAGGCTTACGAGGAAGGGATAAATTTTTTCGACAACGCTGAAGCTTACGCAAATGGCGAAGCTGAAATTATTATGGGTAAGGTGATAAAAAAAGCTGGATGGAAGCGCTCTGACCTGGTCATCTCGACAAAAATCTTTTGGGGAGGAAAAGGTCCCAATGACAGCGGGCTTTCACGCAAACACATCCTGGAGGGCACTGACGCTGCCTTAAAAAGATTGCAAATGGATTACGTAGACCTGATTTTTTGCCACCGGCCAGATATTTCAACACCTATAGAAGAAACAGTGCGGGCAATGGACTATTTAATCAACCAGGGCAAAGTTTTGTATTGGGGTACGAGTGAATGGAATGCGCGTCAAATTATAGAAGCCTACCAGATTGCTCGCAGGGAACACCTGATCCCGCCTCTCATGGAACAACCCGAGTACAATATGTTCCACCGAGTAAAAGTAGAGGTTGAATATGCACCCCTATATAAAGAAATTGGTTTAGGCACAACGATTTGGAGCCCTTTAGCCAGCGGTCTGCTGACCGGAAAATATGACAAAGGTATCCCTGACGGCACCCGAGCAACTCTGGAGGGTTATGGATGGCTTAAGCCGCGTTTTGAAAACCAGGAAGCTCTTAAAAGAATTGAAAAAGTAAACCAAATGAAACCTATTACGGATGAATTAGGATGCACAATGGCCCAGCTTGCCCTGGCATGGTGTTTAAAGAATCCTGATGTGTCCACGGTAATCACTGGTGCTTCAAAGGTAAATCAAATCGTTGAAAATATAAAATCTCTAGATATCGTGAAAAAATTGACGGACGATGTAATGGAAGATATTGAGGGGATTTTAGATAACAAGCCTGAAGGTGAGCGTGATTGGCGCTGATTACGATTGTATAACTATTGCTTAATTTTGAACCTGTCATGAGTTCCGTCCGACAGGTTCTTTCGTATTAAATTTGAACATTATTTTTTGCTTTACAATTCAAAGCACTGCTGGCTATAATATTCATCGTTCTAATAATCTATCGTAAATTTTCTGGAGGAATTTTTGACAAACGGTTTGAGCGCTATCAGAGGACTATTTAGAAGTAATGAGAATGGATTGGATGACCGTTCTCCTGCTACTCCCGATCACACAAATAATAAATCTCGACAGACAGTAGAGAAACAAGTCAATCAATATTCCTTTTTCAGCTCCGGTTGGGAAACTTCGGTTGGCAAACATCGAGCCCATAACCAGGATGCGATTTTGGCATATACTTCAAACCTGGTGTCCAACAATTTAAATCAATCAATTGGTGTCTTTGCTGTTGCAGACGGTATGGGTGGACACAAAAATGGGGATTTGGCCAGTGAGATCGCAATTCAAAGCGTATATATTGAATTTGTTAAAAATAATCTTGATCTGATGTCCGGCACGGATACAGCGTTTGGAATAAATCAATTTGAAAACATTCTGCAATCCTGCACGCTCAGCGCCCATAAGCGAGTTAGTGAAGAAGTCCCTGGAGGCGGTACAACCCTGACAATCGCGGTCATTTACCGTGACCAGGTGATTATTGCGCATATTGGTGACAGCCGCGCATATTTTGTTAACCATCAAGGGAATTTAAAATTACTCACCCGCGATCACAGCGTTGTTTCTCGCATGCAAGAACTGGGAAAACTAACCGAAGAACAAGCCGCCTCTCATCCACAGAGAAATGTGCTTTACAGAGCACTCGGCCAGATAGAATATACCGAGCCAGACCTATATTCCTATTCCCTGATCGATACAAGCAACCTGCTCATATGTTCAGATGGTCTATGGGGATTAATTTCGGAAAATCAAATATCAACCACGATCATGGAATCACAAACTCCTCAAATCGCCTGTACAAAACTTGTCGAAGCGGCTAACAAAGCAGGTGGACCGGATAATATTACCGCAATTGTCATTCGCTTCCCGGAGGGAGTCAAGCAGTCATAAGAACAGCGAATTTCATGTCAGAAAAAATCATTTGATGGGAGTGTAGATATGTCAAAAGACCAATTTAAGAATCGCTTGATTTTAGTCGTGGACGATGAAGAAAGAATGGTTCGCTTTATCCGTCTGAATCTGGAACACGATGGATTTCTAGTCATTGAAGCCTTTAATGGGACTGAGGCGATCGATCAGGTACGGAGTAAACTCCCGGATTTGGTGCTGCTGGACATTATGATGCCCGATATCGATGGTTTTGAAGTGTTGAGAATAATTCGCGAGACCAGCACTGTGCCCGTAATTATGTTGACCGCCAAAGGTGAAGAAGATGACCGCGTCCGGGGTCTTGAATTAGGCGCCGATGACTATGTGACCAAACCCTTCAGTCCACGCGAACTCGTCAGCAGGGTCAGAGCTGTTTTACGCAGGACAGAGATCGTTGGCGCCGCAACTCACGGACCGATTGAAGTAAACGGGCGCTTAAAACTTGATTTCGACAGGCGCGAAATTTGGGTAGACGATGAATTAGTAAAACTTCGACCGACTGAATACCGGTTATTGTATCACCTGGTTCAAAACGCTGGTTGGGTGATCACACACGATCAGCTGTTGGCGAAAGTATGGGGTTATGAATATCGGGACGAACCACATTACGTGCGCCTTTATATAAACTACCTGCGGAAAAAGCTCGAAGAAGATCCTGCCAACCCCAAGTATATTCTGACTGAGCGAGGGGTTGGCTATCGTTTTGTTGATTTCAAGCGTGACAAGATAGAATGAAACCTGCGAATCGTTAAACAACATGCATTTTTTGAATGAACACTCATCCTGGGTGGAGATCGACCTGTCCGCGATTGAGGAAAACGTACGCATCATAAAAACCCTGACCGGGGCAAATGTAATGGCGGTTGTTAAAGCTAACGCCTATGGACACGGCGCTGTACAAGTCGCCAATGCCGCCATTAAAGGTGGAGCGGCATGGTTAGGCGTGGCTAGGATCGAAGAAGCGCTGGAATTACGGAATGCCGGTTTCAAACAGAATATTTTTGTTTTAGGCTATATTCCACCGGCTCATTACAAATCGGCTGTTGATAACCAGATATCTTTAGCCGTATGGGACGCTGATCAAATTGACCTGTTATCAAACCTTTGTTGCAGTTCCAATACAACCGCCAGGCTTCATCTGAATGTCGATACAGGTATGAGCCGTCTCGGCATATCTAACAAAATGGCCGTTGAACTTGCATCATATCTTTCGGAAAAATCCGGTGTTGAATTCGAAGGGATATTCACCCATTTTGCACGCGCAGATGAAAGAGATCAAGTGCCTACAGAATTGCAGGAAGATCGTTTTTTAGCAGTTATAGACGATCTGCATAAGAAGAATATCCGCCCACAATGGGTGCATGCCTCCAACTCAGCCGCTTCGATTAATCGTCCCTTAGCCAGATTTAATATGGTCCGGGTCGGAATATCAATCTATGGACTGCATCCCTCGCCAGATTGTATGCTGCCTGATGGATTTCAACCGGCATTATCCTGGAAAGCGACCCTTTGCCAGGTAAAGGAAATCCCTCCCGGCACGGGCGTTGGTTATGGTCATGAATACATCACCAGTAAAAACGAAAAGATCGGTACGGTTCCCGTAGGATATGCGGATGGTATCAGGCGAATGAAGGGTAACCGGGTGCTGGTAAGAGGGCGGGCCGCGCCTGTGATTGGACGCGTTTGTATGGATCAGATAATGATCCAGTTGGATGAAGTACCTTCGGCAAACGTTGGGGATGAAGTTGTCATTATCGGGTGCCAGGGTGGAGAAAGGATAAGCGCTGAAAATATCGCTCAACGCTGGGGCACAATCAATTATGAGGTGGTATGCGGCATAAATACACGCGTACCGCGCTTCTACCAGGACTAAAATGAACTTGCAGCATACATTTATATAGACTATACTCTCACTCTGGAGAGATTAATGGCAGCCAAACAAAGAATTTTATTGGTAGACGATCATGAGGTTGTGCGTTTAGGATTAAAGGCTCTGCTTGAACGCCATCCAAATTTTGAGGTTGTAGCTGAAGCGGGCACGGCCAGGGAGGCGATCGAACGCGTTGGCGCGTATTCCCCGGATGTAGTTGTGATGGATATCCGCCTGCCTGGTGGCTCTGGGATTGAAGCCTGTGAGGAAATCACCGAAAACTATCCAGATTCAAAGGTTATTATGCTCACTTCGTATGCCGAAGATGAAATGTTGTTCTCAGCAATAAGAGCAGGCGCGGCGGGATACGTTCTTAAACAGATCGGGGGCGAAGACCTTGTAAGAGCTATCGAGGCTGTAGGACGCGGTGAGGCGCTGCTCGATCCTGCGGTTACACAGCGAATATTTCAAGAGGTTCGAAAAGCCGCCAAGGAAGAAGAGGCATCCGCATTCTCTGCACTCACCCAGCAGGAACGCCATGTCTTACTGCTTGTATCCGAAGGAAAAACCAACCGAGAAATTGCTAAAGCGTTATTCCTGGGGGAGGGAACCGTGCGAAATTACGTAAGCAGTATTCTTTCAAAATTGGGGGTAAGCAACCGGGCAGAAGCTGCTGCATATGCGGTTGAACATAACCTGCGCGACTATTTATAATCGACATTCAGGGCACGGACATAAAGCGCGCAGGTAATTCCAATTGTAAATCCCAAAATGGTGCCCATCTTCCCATTCAATCGTAACCGCGTAAGCACCGACTGCTTCAACATTCCTTAAACTGGTTCGCAAAGTTTTCTCTTCTGGGAACGACCATACTCCAGGATCAGGTTTTGAACTCATATTTTCATGACCGCCCCTGCATTCTGCGCACGGACAGGCGTTTCGAAGAAGCGAAAATGAATAAACACTTGAATGCCCATCGTTCCAGGTAATAACGAATTCCCTTTTTTCACGATCAGCTGTGATTCCTGTAGGAGTAAATTTGGTCATATCTTCCATCCTTAACTGTAAATCATGGATTTTCTACAATCGATAAAAAATCAGCGACCGCCCATCCTTGCCGAGTTTCATCATACGTCCCTACAAGATACCACCAGATATAACCATCCATATCAAGTGGACCTTCGTTTACATTGAATACCTCTGTTTCATCCCCAAGCAGCCTGACTTTACCGTTTAATCCCGGTTCGTCCCTCAGACGAAGTCCATCTCCACCGGTTCCCACTACTTTGACATATGCGCCTACGGTTATCTCGCCTGCCGGGGTACCTGAGACGAACTCACTCTGATTGGCAAGAGTCGTTACTGCCGTAGCTATCAAAAATCCATCCGTAGCGGTCGGAGCTGGGATTACTTCTATGACAGCCGTTGAAGGTATCTCGGCAACCGATCCTGAACGAAGGAAGACGACGAACAAGGTAAATATAAAAAACAGGATACAGGCAAAAATGATGCTACCTGCGATAACCCAACGATTTAACAACACCCGAATCGAAACCATTAAACACCTATCCCTTCAAATGTATAAAATTACATGGGGATCAGGAAAAACGCCAGGGCCAGTATTAAATAAACCGCAAGAAGTTCAGCCCCCTCAAGCCAGTTAGACTCTCCATCTGATGAAACCAGCGCGGCGATTAATATCCCAACGCCAATCGCCAGCAGTTCAACCTCATGAAAAATAAGCTTCATCGGATTTCCCATTAAAAGGCTTACAAAAACTAGGACTGGTGCAACAAATAAGGCAATTTGTAAACTGGAGGCATTAGCAATTTCAACACTCAGGTCCATTTCATTCTGGACAGCCACTTTCACAGCCACCAGGTGCTCAGCCACATTTCCAACAATTGGAATGAGGATAATACCTACAAAAAACTCCGAGATACCCAGGCTCATTACAACGGGCTCTACCGACCCGATCAGGAGTTCGCTCATGAAAGCGACTCCAGCGGTTGCAATACCAAGGATTATTAACGACTTGCGGGTAGACCAGGCTGGGTGGGCTTCCGCTTGCACAAATTCCCTGCTGTTTTGGTGTTCTTTTTCAGGATACACGTCAACACTTGACCGGGCTGTAAGCGGTCCGCCATCCATTTTGAAACTATACAATAGTCCCAAAATATAAAGGACAATCATGACTACCGCCACACCGATACTGAAGGCTTCAACTTCTATGCTGTCCCTCGGACCCACAGAACTACTCAGTACCGACGGAATGACCAAGCCAATAACCGCCAGCACTAACAGGATCGCATTGTTCCCCGCCCCCCGTCGATCAAAATGTTGGATGCCATTCTTTATTCCGCCTAACAACATTGACATACCTAATACCAGCAGTACATTCCCTATGATAGATCCGGCGATTGACGCCTTCACTAAATCTAACAATCCCTCCCGGATTGCTACTACAGAAATTATCAATTCGGCAGCATTCCCCAAAGTCGCGTTTAATAAACCGCCGACTCTCGGTCCAGTAAATACAGCAAGCGCCTCAGTCGCTTCTCCAATATATCCCGCCAGCGGTATTATCGCGATTGCTGACAGGCCGAAAACGTACGTTTCTCCCCAGTTCAATAAACTCGCTATGATCGCAAAGGGTATGGCGACGAGCAGAATATCCGTAGGTTTCCTGAGTCGTAAGAATTTCATCTGTGTGTAAATTAAACTGCTTGTCCAAAATTTATAAATACAGGCATGATTTTACCCGATTTTAAAAATCCTTTTACCAACGAAAATTTGCAAATCTTGATTGGTATAATCCTTCTGGAACATTTGTATTAAGTTCGCATAACTCAAATCAAAATCCTCGGAATTTTAAAACTTGAGAATGTCTGAATCAACATTATTAAATAACCGATACGTACTGGAGGAGAGTATAGGTTCCGGAGGCATGGCGATGGTTTTCCGGGCACGTGATCAGATGCTCGAACGCACCGTAGCCATAAAAACCCTTCGAAGAGATTTTTCCAATGATCCAGAATTCCGTGAACGTTTCAGCCAGGAAGCGAAAGCGGCGGCAAAATTATCGCATGCTAATATCGTAACCGTGCATGATTTCGGATTGGACTCCGGACGGTTGTTTATTGTTATGGAATATATACCTGGATTTGATCTAAAGAGGCTGTTAAAGCAGCAAGGACGCTTTGCATCCGATGAGACCATCCAACTTCTCACTCAAGCTTGTGCAGGTATTGGTTACGCACATCGAGCAGGATTGGTCCACTGCGATGTTAAACCTTTGAATTTACTGGTAACGCCAGATAAGTTATTGAAAGTGGCTGATTTTGGAATCGCTCGCGCGCTGTCAACCATTGAACCGGACGAGAAAGAAAAGGTGGTCTGGGGATCTCCTAACTATTTATCACCTGAACAGGCCTCAGGCAGTGCACCTTCACCAGCTTCGGATGTTTATGCATTGGGAGTTATTATGTATGAGATGATGACGGGACAATTACCCTTCAAAGCCACCACATCTCAAGAATTGGCTCGCCTTCACCGGGAAGCCCTTCCAATTTCCCCGCGAACATTAAATCCGGACATCTCCATCCCTCTTGAAAAGATGATAATGAAGGCTCTTTCAAAAGATGCCTCACAACGTTATCAAACTGCCAGTCAAATGGGTCGAGCGCTTGTCAATGTCAGTCAGAATATTCCTAAGGCTGTAGCCGGATCCTTACTTCAACAGAGCCCCGTTACAACCAAAACGCCGCAAGCAGGTGCCCCTACAAGTCAGATTTCGGAAATAGATTCTCGTGTCACTATTGAGGGAAGCGCCAATGCGGGATCTGCAGCATATCGCAGTCCAATAAATACCTCCCCAGGGAAATCGAAAAACCGCATCGATGATTTATTAGATATTGACTGGATAATTTGGGTTTTGGTAATTCTGGTATTAGTCGCGGTTGGCGGATTGATTCCATTCTGGTTATGGGTTTACTACACTTTGAACCCACCTTTATAGAATTTATTAAGCGACTGGTTCTTTTAAATACTCAGTCATGGTCATTTAAAATAAAAAATCACAGCACAGACTGTGATTTTTACTTTACTGATTTACCCTACCAATACGGATATTACGCGGTCTTTACCATTGTGCGAATGCATTTTGCGCACAATACTTTGCGGGTTTTCTTGTTACCTTCCATAACCGTTATGGTTTGTAGGTTTGGTCGAAATGTCCGCCGGGTTGATTTTTTCGACCACGGTCTATTTCGTCCAAAACTGGTTTTCTTTCCACAATTGGCACATTTCGCCATAATA
>Ga0180438_10002477_pt1 | contig 29992 bp, 15 predicted proteins | sample SS_ome_12_FD_132455 | JGI IMG/M metagenome (GOLD analysis project Ga0180438, IMG submission 132455) | Hypersaline lake sediment archaeal communities from the Salton Sea, California, USA - SS_3_D_2 metaG | ecosystem: Environmental > Aquatic > Non-marine Saline and Alkaline > Hypersaline >...
GCAGCGGTCAACAAGGCATGAACAAAATGAGATAGGCAGAAAAACAGAATCAAAGATGATAAAATCTCTGAAACGAACAATATAAGAAAATGAACCTAAATGCTTTTTTCAGCGAACCCTATCTTATATCTATGGATCAATACTTCACTGATAGTATGTCATTCCATTTAACAGAGCAGTAAAACCGTATCTTTAGACCAAGGTTACAACCTTTAACGTCTCTGGATGACCTGAGTTCATGTAATTTCCAATGCATTATTAAATATTCTGCACTCGTCCAAAGATGGCAAATCTACAATTCCCTTATCCCTCTTTTTGAAAATTCCGTTTCCAATCATATTAAAATAATAATATCCGGTTCAATCTCCGTAGAGATGGCCGCATTATTGCTCTTTCACCCGGTATGCATCGATCATTATGCTCAGCTTTATGCCTGATTCAATGCCCTCTCTGAATATGCAAGCCACAAATTTTATGCTTTCCGTACTCAACAGGTATTAGACCAGTCAAAATTTACTTTATCAAATAATATCGAATCTGGTGACCGTCGATGTATTTGCATCCGTCCTTGGTAAAGACTGCCGTTTCTTCGAAACCTATTCTCACATCCTGATTGTCCCATTCCGGGACGGCCGTGGTGCTGCTCAGTTCGATGGCATAACATGTATTGGCATAAAGCGGATAATCCCACCGCAAGACGTTGCGCTCATCCTGCCTTTCGGGAGATACCGCATTGATGGTCGTCCCGGCGCCGTGTCCGTGAATGCCGACCGGATGGGTATAGATTGAAGGTCTTAATCCTTCCGCCTCCGCCTTTCGCATGGCTGCGTCCGCAATCTCTTTCCCGGTTCTCCCTTCCTCAAACTCTCTCATCAAGATATCCGCGACTCTGTTGGCCCTGTTTAACGCCTCCTTCAGGCCCTGCGGAGCGTCATCCTCACCTATCTTGCAGATATAGGCATGCCACTGCATATCCGTGCAAAGACCCAGATACTTTATTCCCAAATCACAGTGAAGAAGATCTCCTCTCCTGATGACCCTTCTGTCGTCATCGTATTTTTCGGCTTCTTTCTTAGACCTTATGATCGAAAGGGATGGATGAAACCAGACATCCAGGCCAAGATCATTGACCCTCTGCCTGGTCCACCAGCGAACTTCATCTACAGTGGTAATATCCGGCGTAATGACTTTATTGGAGAAAAATTCGGCGATGATATCGTGGGCAACTCCGCAGATGTGCCGGTAGAAACTTAGTTCTTGCGGGCTTCTGGTCTCCATCCACCTTACACACAGATCCCCAGCCGAGACAAAGCGGGAGGCATATTCCGGGCCCAGAGCTTTTTCCAGATCTTCCTTAAGGCTGGCCGTTAGGCCGTCTCCATAGCCCCATCTTCTGGATACGTTGAGCCCGATCTTTTTGGGATTGCGTTTCTTGATGGCATCTGCCAACGCCTCGAATTGGGTTTTTTCCCGTGTGGCCCAGGTCCTTCCATACCCCCCTCGCACGCCATGAGGGGCGCAGGATAGCCTTTCTAGGCCCAGTTCTTCCCCGCGGTCGTGAAAAATGAGGGCCACGCATCCTGGAGATGCCATCATAGGCTCGGGGACCAGGGTGAAAAACACCGGGTCTTCGATCCATTCGCGGTTGATAATCACCCACATATCGATGCCCTGCTCCCGCATCAGATCAGGTAAGATATTCTCCAGCCGCCATTCCAGCCATTCGTTCATTACACGGGCTCTTTCCTTCTCCGCCAGGATATTATCGATGTCATCGGCCGCCGCTGCCCCATAGCCTTGGAGGTAAGCAACACTCGTCATAAAGAGTAAAAGGACCATTGATAAAATCCCTATGCCTCGAAGGAGTTGCGATTGTGACATTGTTTATCCCTCCCTATTTTATTTTCGTTGTATGCTTTGCAATACTGAGATTCGCTGTGCAAATTTCCGGCTTTGACACTTGATTCTCGAATAAGCTAAGACCGGTCCAAGGATATCTTGACCAGTGACGGGATTTGTAGCTTGATCCAGACGATCAGATCGGCCTCTCCGCTGATCGTATATTCGATTCCCCAGCGAAACTCTTTTCCACGCGAGATGCCCTGGCCGTCGATTTTCAGTCGCGGAGCATGTTCTCCCCAGTTCTTTATCACCAAGGCGGGATTTACCACCGGTGATTCCTCGCTGGCATGGATTTCGATATTCAACGGGGATCCGGTATCGTTGCATCTAAGAACGTACGCCCGCTGGGAAGGATCATAGCCCTCACTATTAAAGCTATTTCCGGTAATATGGAGCTCAGGTGGATTGTTCCAGGATCGGGCCAGGGGAACCAGTGAGACAGCGGGCTGGTCGGTCATGCCGTACAGTGCCATGCCCTCTCGCGGCCCGCCCCAGCACAAGGACGAATGGGCGGCCCGGTCGGGCGCATTCGCATAGCGGCCGTCTGAGCTTATCTGGGCCACCGGCCAGTGGTTCCACCAGGGAAAATGCGAATATTCGGGCCGGACCTCACCGTTGAACACCCGCCATCTGGCCTCTGGCCGTAAGATCATAAAGGGACGGAATCGGGATTTGAGATTGGTCATCTGGATGATGGGATCATCCAGATCGAAGACCGGGAAACCGTGCTCCCAGGAGTACGTTCTGTCTTCCCCTAAGTTGTTCACCAGTGTTATAGCTTCCAGTTCACAGTTGTCTTCCGGTTTTGTTCCCGGCTCGCTGAAAAATATGGTTTCCTGCCACCCCCCGCGGCCGGGGCCGAGTTTGCGCACCGCCACGCCGTCGGGATAGATATAGTAATATTCATCGGCCCATTCGCCGAAGCCGGTCTGGTTCGGGAGGTCCTTCTGCCGGAACCGGACATCCATCTGTAGATAGCGCCAGTGTACCACGATTCTGGCGTCATTATTTTCGATAATACTCACCCGTGAACTCCGGCACTGGGTGTCGGACATATGTTCCATGCACCCGGTGGGGAGAGTCTCTCTGGAGCCTTCGCGCAGAAACCAGTTGTAGCCGGTTTCCCGGCTCTGATCCGCCATCCATTTTCCGTTTTCAGATACCCAGCAGGGCGAATACCGGGATCCCCGCCAGAACATGACATGGACCGGGAGTTCATCGAACTGCACGGCGATATCGCTGAAATCTCCCACCGGCCAGATATTGTCCCATTCCTCGTAGTATTTAAGCTTCGTATAATGGGCACCGAATCTTCCTGAGGGCTTTTCAATCGCAGGGAAACGGCGGGGAGCAAATTCCGGTGCTGATTCCGGCTGGATGGCTTGGAAAGCCGCTTCCACATCTTCAGGGCTTAACGCCCGGTTGTGTATCTTAAGCTCGTCGATTATGCCGTCCAAAGAATACCAGGAGGGATAGGTGGCCCAGGCCCGGACGGGATCGGTGGGTGCAAGAGGTTCGTGGTTTCTTCCGATGATAAGGTCAGTCTCCGGGGAAAATACCGGTCGCCTCTTTATTTCCAGGCTTCCCGCAAGTTCTCCGTTTATATAGACGGCCAATCCAGAAGCGGGATCATAGGTCGCCACGACATGATGCCATTCTTTAAGTTTTAGTCCCAGAAGCTGCCCCTCGGCCGGTTTCGAATTGCATTCATGCCATATGCTGGACCCATCCGATATGTGAAAGGCGAGGTTTCCCCGGGAATCGATGCCGAAATAGAACCCGATGATGCTATTATTGTTTTGGGACACAATCGGCGCCCAATTCCACGGGTAGGCTCCCAGCGCGATCCAGGCTTCGATGCTGAAGGCATGGTTCAGTTTGGGAAAGCTGGCGGCCTTTCGGACGATGGAAGAGGAGAACCCGTCGAATTTGATCGCGGTTCCGGAAACACCAACCACAAACCTGGTCAGGCCTTTGATCTCATCCTCGACACCATTGATGTGATCCAAGGTGACCTCGCCCTGCCCCTCATCGAACCTCCACCAAGCCGCCAGGTCCTCTTCCGATGCGGCCGTCATGGGGGACAAAATCCCGAGGAGCAACCAGATATATAAGATTCGCTTGAAATTATACATGTGCTGATATCTTTTCTAATTTCTATTTTTTTGGCATTTATGTTCGTGGGCATTCATAGTCTCTTTACGAGCGAAGGCGTATGGGATCTTCCGATTCACCGGCCCGTCTTTGGTTCAACGCCCTGGGCCCATTCCTCATGCAGCTTCGTCAGGCGCTCGACAATCTCCGACCGCTCTTCGGCATAGTTTTTGAGTTCGGGCTGGGCGTCGGATAGATTTCCCAGAAAGACCTTCGGAATCTTGCGTCGCGGTTGGGGATGGCCCTGCCATTCATCGGTGGTATCCCGGCCGTTGTAGATCAGCTTCCAATCGCCTTCGCGTACGGCCCAGGTCACTTCTCTCTCCTCCCACTGCCAGTGCAGCACGCGGTGATGGGTAGGTGTATCCGGGGATTGGATAATCGGCATGAGGCTTTGGCCGTCGAGTTTTCGTTCAGGTAGCGGTGCCCCGCAAAGCTCGAGTATCGTAGGATAGAAATCGGCTATGGTGATGATCTGGTTACGAACGACATCGGCCGGGATTTTTGACGGAAAGCTAATAACCGCCGGCACCCTTATACCTCCTTCAAAAAAGCAACCCTTTGCGCCTCTCCATTTACCCGTATATCCTCCTCCCTCGTTGGCTCCATAATTATGACCTTCAGGCAGTCCGCTGCTGTGGTTTTTTACTGATATGCGCGCCCTTTCACTCGAATGGCCGTTATCACTCGTGAAAACGATGATTGTGTTGCTGCGCAGACCCAGTTCATCCAGTTTATCCATAATTTGCCCTATGTGACCGTCAACGGTCGAGACGGCCTGGGCATAGGTGCGGCGCGGCATGGCTAGCGAGGCGTACCTCGCCTCATATATTTTGTCTGCCTGCTCGGGATAATGAGGGAGATTGAAGCCCATATACAAAAAGAACGGCCGGGATTGGTTTTCTTCCAGGAAGCGCGTCGCCTCACGGACGATCAGGTCCGGGAAGTATTGACCGTCTTCGAAGACCTCCTGAGTCCCGCGATAGAGATCGTGATAGCCGCTTCCATGCAGGAAATAATGATTGTAGTTGTCGATAAAGCCGTCGCGGAGTCCAAAAAATTCATCGAAACCCTGTTTTGTGGGGCCGTGACCTAGATCCGCTCCCAAATGCCATTTCCCGAACAGGGCCGATTTATAACCAACACCCTTGAGAGCTTCGGCCAAGGTAATTTCATTGAGATACATATTTTTTCCTATCTCCTCTTTGGCATTGCCCTGCACCCAAGTTTCGACTCCTGAGCGCTGCGGCTGTCTTCCCGTCACCAGCAAAGCGCGGGCCGGGCAGCAGACAGTGTGCGCATAGGCCTGAGTGAAACGGACTCCGGAAAATGCCAGGGCATCCATGTTAGGCGTATACAAGTCCTTGGCTCCGTAGCAATTTACATCCAGGGTACCTTGGTCATCGGTGAGAAACACCACCACATTGGGTGGCCGTTCGCTCTTCAGTGGCTCTTCAGATTTTCGGCCGCAGCCGGGAACCATCAGCGAAAACAATCCCAAGCCCATGGCTTTCAAATAATCACGACGGGAATACATCTTTTCACTCATGAGAGGCGCTCCTTGCTGTTGTGGATATCATGCCGGCTTATGCCGTTTTTTTGTTCCGTATGTGGTGAGAATAGTCTACAATGAAAAAAAAGTGTATTCAATGACTCGATTTGGTGCATTGACAAGAAACTCGTTCCTTTTTTTGGATTATTTCTAACTTTAGAGGCAATGGATGTGGTTAAAAAAGATAAGGAGGTCATTCAATGTCGAAAAGCAGCCCCCTTTGTCGACGAAACTTTATAAAAAATTTTGTATTGGGAACGGCGGCCTTTTCCATGCCGGGCTTTCGTTTCCATGATTTCAGCCTCTCTCGACTATCTCGTCAAGGCCAACCCAATTTTGTGCTCGTCCTGATGGACGACCTGGGATGGAAGGATCTCGGCGTCACCGGCAGCCTCTATTACCAAACACCGAACATCGATAAAATTGCCAGGGCCGGAATGATCTTCAATCAGGCCTATTCAGCCAGTCCGCTATGCAGCCCATCGCGCGGGGCTCTCTTTTCGGGCAAGGCACCGGCTCGAACCGACCTCACCAATGTCGGGGGACTCGACGATCCATATGGTGGACTCCACGAGTTCACCAAGCCGATGGAATGGCCGATTGGCAATAGCCAGAACCTTGAAGCCTTCGCCCGCCACGTCCTTCCCCTGGAGGAAGTGACCATAGCCGAAGCCCTCGCCGAAGGGGGCTATGTCACCGGTTTTTACGGCAAGTGGCACTGCGGCCGGCATGAGAACTTCCAGCCCGACAGGCAGGGCTTCCGATACGCCGATACCTTAACCCGCAGTGTCGAACGGGATGGATCCCCGACGTCGGAGAGCTCAAAGGGAGACGTCAAGAATATCGGAGCCTTGACCGCCGCCGCGGTGCGTTTCATCGAGGAGCAGCGGGAACACCCGTTTTTCCTGATGGTTTCGCACTATGCCGTGCACCGCCCCTTGGAGGCCCATCCGGAACTGATCGAAAAATACCAAGCCCTAACGAAGACGGACCAGAACAATCCCGTGTTCGCCGCTCTCCTCGAGAGCGTCGACGAAAGCGTGGGAACCATCGACGCCGCCCTCGGGCGCCTTGGGCTCCGAGACAACACGGTATTCATTTTTGCATCCGACAACGGGGGCCTTACCCTGGGGCCCACCTCCAACTACCCACTTCTGGGAGGGAAGTCATTCCCTTACGAAGCCGGCATGCGCACTCCCCTCTTCATCCGCTGGCCGTCTCAAATCGAAGCCGGCGGCCAAAGCGATACCCGAGTCATCCACATGGATCTCTATCCCACCATACTCGAGATGGCGGGCCTGCCCCTGCGGCCGGACCAACATCTCGACGGGCTCAGCCTCATGCCTCTGCTGACCGGCAGCGGTGTCTTGACAGACCGTGATCTTTTCTTTCACTTCCCCCATCCCACCCACGCCACCGGTCCTTATGCCTCCATCATCTCCAAAGATTGGAAGCTCATTCGTTGGTACAACGACACGTCAGGATCGTATTCGCTGTTCAATTTGGCGGAAGACCCGGGCGAGCTGGTCGATCTGGCGGATCGCCTGCCCCAACGCGTTAAAGAACTGAGCGATCGGCTGGCTCAATGGCAGCGCGAAACAAATGCCCAGATGCCGCGCCCCAATCCCGAGTTCGATCCATCCCTCCCACCGGTGAGAGACAAGGCCTTCACCAGGCGTCTTGCCATGAAAGAACGCAAGGAATTCGAACAGCGTCTGAAGGAATATGAAAAAAGAAAATAAGGTGCGGAATGGAAAGGCATCGTTCAGGCTGTGTTTGTTTCCTGAGCGGGGCTGGGAAGAAGGCTGAAAGAAGGAGAGTAAAGTGCAAAACAACAGAATGGCTGCCTTTAATCTGATATGGTTCTTATTTGTGATATTTTTCATCTCGAGCGTTGCCATTTATGCTTATGGTTTTTTTGGAGGAGCCGAAGATGAAACACGTATATCGGACGATAGTTCACGCCTGAAACTTTGGTACAGGCGGCCTGCCCAACTCTGGATCGAAGCTCTGCCCATCGGCAACGGACGACTGGGAGGGATGGTGTTCGGGGGGATCGCGCAGGATCAGGTACAGCTCAACGAAGAAACCCTGTGGACGGGTGGGCCCTATGAGCCGGAGCCTCTGGGGGAGGGAGCCGAGGCCCTTCCGGAGATCCGGCGTCTCGTCTTTGCGCGGCAATACCGTGAGGCCCAGAAGGTGTTCTACGATGCCATGGAGACCCGGCCGCAGCACCATCAAAAGTATCAAACCCTCGGCGATCTTCATCTGGATTTTTTCGGATTCAAAGACTTCACCGACCACGGCCGGGAGCCTGTCCAATACTCACGCGAGCTCGATCTGGATTCCGCCGTAGCGCGGGTGTCCTTCACGATCGACAATGTGACCTACACCCGGGAATACCTGGCCAGCCCGGTGGATGATGTGATGGTGATCCGGCTGGCTGCCGACCAGCCCGGTAATATTTCATTCGAGGCCAGGCTGGCCGGCAAGAAGAACCCCCGCCGGCCCGGCGACGAGTACTTCATGGCCGAGGCCCGCCGTCCGGACCTCCTGATCCTCCGCGGGCGGAATGCCTCCCTGGTAGGCGTAAAGGGGCAAATCGAGTATCAGTGCCGCATCCGGATCAATACCCAAGGCGGCCGGACCGATATCTTTGGTGACCGCATCAGGATCAGCGGTGCCGACGAGGCCGTGCTGTTTATCGCCGCCGCCACCAATTTCGTCAACTACCGTGACGTGAGCGCCGATCCCGAAACCAGGGTCAGAACCATGCTGGAGGCCCTGAAGGACAGGACCTTCGGGGATATCCTGAAAGATCATACCGCCGATTTTTCCCGGTTGATGAAGCGGGTCAGGCTCTCATTTCCCCCTACCGGAATGGAAAATCTTCCCACCGATGAGCGCATCCGCAGATACGACGAGGGCCGGGATCCAAATCTGATCGCATTGTTTTTCCAGTTCGGCCGTTATCTCATGACCTCCAGTTCCCGCCCCGGGACCCAGCCGCCCAATCTGCAGGGCATTTGGAACGACAGCATGAATCCGGCCTGGGGAGGAAAATACACCACCAACATCAACCTGGAGATGAACTACTGGCCGGTGGAGGTTGCCAATCTGTCCGAATGTTTCGAGCCGCTGCACCGCATGATCGGCGAGCTGGCCGAAACCGGAGCCCGGACGGCGCGCCTCCACTACGGGGCCCGCGGATGGGTCCACCACTTCAACACCGATATCTGGCGCCCCACGGCACCCATGGGCTGGCTGGGTTATTTCGGGACCTGGCACACCGGCGGCGCCTGGTTCGCCACCCACCTGTGGGAGCATTACCTTTACAGTGGAGACCGGGAATTTCTCGTGCAGGCTTATCCGCTGATGAAGGGGGCGGCCCAGTTTTTCCTCGACACCCTGGTCGAGCACCCGGAGAGGAAATGGCTCGTGACCTGTCCCTCCCATTCCCCGGAAAACTGGTACAAGGCGGAAGGCAATCCGCGCGATTGGGATCGGGAGATGTTCAGCCGGGGAGAGATCACAACCATCTGTGCGGGTGCGACCATGGATATGCAGATCCTGAGTTATCTGTTCGATGCCTGCGCCGAAGCGGCGGGGATCTTGGGTGTCGATTCCGGCTTCCGCGGCGAGCTGGAGAACGCCCGAAAACGTTTGGCCCCCATGCAGATCGGCCGGCACGGCCAACTCCAGGAATGGCTGGACGATTGGGACGATCCCGAGGACACCCACCGGCATGTCTCCCACCTCTGGGGACTCTATCCGGGGAATCTCATTTCCCTGGATAGCACACCCGAACTGGCGGCAGCGGCGAAGACATCTCTCCTGCACCGCGGAGACGGGGGGACGGGTTGGGCCATGGCCTGGAAGCTCAATCTCTGGGCTCGGCTGCGGGAACCAAAGCATGTCCAGGACATCTTGAAGAATCTTTTCAGCCTGGAAGGTGAGCACTTCGCCCGGGGAGGCTACCGGGGCGGGGTTCTGCCCAACCTGCTGGTCAACCACCCGCCTTACCAGATCGACGGCAACTTCGGCGGAACCGCCGGCATCGCCGAAATGCTCCTCCAGTCCCACGACGGCCACCTCCATCTGCTGCCCTGCCTGCCCGAGATATTGCCCTCGGGAGAGGTGTCGGGACTCAAGGCCCGTGGCGGATTCGAAGTGGATATGACATGGGCGGCGCATAAACTGACGCGTGCCGTCATCCGGTCACTGAACGGCAATCCCTGCAAAATTCGGCACGGAGACCGCGTCGTCGAGTTCGAGACGGAAGCCGGCACGACGCTGGTCTTGGACGGCGATCTGGACAAGAAACAGGAAAATCCGGTAAGCTGAGCCCGCGAAGGCGAAGCCATGCACCGCATGAGAAGAGTTGCGTTTTTCTCGCTGCTGATAGCCCTGGCCTCGGCCGCTTCCATCGGCGAATCCGATCAGGAAGGCCGGCTGAACGTATTGATCCTCAGCGGGCGCAACAACCACGCCTGGCAGCTCACAACGCCGGCTCTCAAAGATATCTATGAACAAAGCGGCCGGTTCGTGGTGGATGTTTTGGGCGAGCCCTTATCCTGGAACAGCGGCACACTCGAAAAATATGATGTCATCGTAAGCAACTGGACCAACTATCCCAGCCCATCCCGGGAATGGGGGAGAGAGCAGGAGGATGCGTTTCTGGCGTTCATACGATCCGGAAAAGGATTCGTTTTGTTTCATGCCGCCGGGGCCTGCTTTCCCTCCTGGCCCGAATATCAAGATCTGATCGGGGCTAACTGGGTCGAGGAGACGGGCCACGGCGCCTATCACGAATTCGAGGTCCGGATCGAGGATGCGGACCATCCGATCACCAAGGGACTGGAGGATTTCTCCATCGCCGATGAGCTGTGGCATCGCATGCGGCTCCGGCCGGCGGCACAGGTCTTGCTGCGCGCCTTTTCGGATAAAGACCAGGGCGGAACCGGTCGCTGGGAGCCGGCTGTGGTCTGGACGGAATTCGGCTCCGGCCGCTGCTTTTACCTTATCCTCGGCCATGATGTGCCGTCCATGCGGGACCCTGACTGGGAGGCGCTTATGCTGCGGGGCACGGAATGGGCCGCGACCGGTGAAGTCACGATCGGCTTCCCGCGGGAGGATGCGAAAGAGTAGACGGATTGAGTGATTTTTTCACGCGGGGAAAGTCCACTTTGATGATGATTTGGCGCGTATTCTAAAGAATAATGTGTTATAAAACAATCATGGATTTTTTCAGCGATGTTTAATCGAGGATAAGGAGGGGAAATGAGCCATATCTCCCGGCGAAATTTCATTAAACAATCCGCTAAATTCGGAGCGGCGATCGGTTTTCCCGCCATAGTCCCGGCCTCGGCGCTGGGCCGCAGCGGTAAGCGTCCTCCCAGCGAACGCGTCAATATCGGGCTCATATCCTGCGGCGGCCGATCCATCATTGCCAACGATTATTTGGATTACGAAAAATCCCAGGTGGTGGCGGTCTGCGACCCGGTGGCGGAACGGCGGCTGGCCAAGAAGGAACAGTTCGAAGGCTGCGCCGATTACAGCGATTTTCGCGAGCTTCTGGCCCGCAAGGACGTCGATGCCGTTCATATTTCAACCCCGGATCATTGGCATGTGCCGATCTCCCTGGCCGCCGCGCGGGCGGGCAAGGACATGTTTACGGAAAAGCCGCTGGGAATCTGTATCGAGCAGACCCTGGCCGCACGCGAGATTACTGAGCGGTACCAGAGGATTTTTCAGTACGGTACCCAGAACCGTTCCATGGCCCAGGTTCGATTGGGGATCGAGCTGGTATTGAACGGCCATATAGGCGAAGTCAAGGAGCTCTATGTTTGGTGCCCGCAGGGCGAGAGCGGCGGATCGCCGACACCGGTCCTTCCCGTACCCAGAGGGTTTGATTATGACCTCTGGCTCGGCCCGGCTCCCGAAACGCCCTTCTGTAACGATCGGTGCTATGGTGAGGGGCAGCGAAAGGGGATCTATCACATCTACGACTATGCTATCGGCTTTATCGCCGGCTGGGGGGCCCATCCCATGGATCAATTCCAGTGGTGGGCGGATCATGCCGGCCTCACAATTCCCGTGCGCTATCATGGCGCAGGGAAGATTCCCAAGGAGGGGCTTTTCGATACCGTCACCCACTGGGACATGACCTGCACCTATGCCGACGGAATGAAGATGAGATTCCTGGACGACCAGACCGCCCGGCAGGAGGGAAAAATCCCCTATATCGATCAGATGGTCTTCACCCACGGCACGCTGTTTGTGGGCAGTGAAGGCTGGGTGGCGGTCACGCGGGGAGGATGGCAGGTCTACCCCGAATCTTTGTACCAAAAAGCCAAGCAGCCGGGGCCTAAGCGCCTTACGGAGAGCCGAAGTCATACCAAACACTTTGTCGACTGTGTCTTAAGCCGGAAGCCGCCCATAAGCGACCTGAAATCGGCCGTGATTTCAGATTTGATCTGCCACCTGTGCGACATCAGCATACGGACCGGCCGTGCCATCCAGTGGGATCCGGAAAATGAAACCATTGTGGATGATGCGGAAGCCGCCGCGATGATGTCCCGCCCCCTGCGCAAGCCCTGGCATCTGTAAGACCGACCGCAAATCCAAAGAGGTGAGAATCATGAAGCGAGCACAAACCGGATGGCTGGCATCAGGAATGGCTCTAGTGGTTGCCGTGGTCATGATGGCGGTATTGCTTTCAGGGAATGTCCATGAGGAAAGGGATGTCAGGATCTTGTTGACCACCGGCGGTCATGATTTCCAGCAGGATCCGTTCTTCGAGATGTTCGATAAGCTTCCCGGTGTCGAGTACACGCATGTGAAGCTTCCCGACTCGGCCCATCTGCTCAAACCGGGCCTGGAGGAGGAATACGACGCCATCGTCATGTACGACATGGTGGAATCCATAACCGAGGACGAGCGCCGGTCCTTTATAGGGCTGCTGCAGAACGGAATCGGGATCGTATCACTCCACCACAATCTCGGGGCGCACCGGGATTGGCCTGAATTCACCCGCATCATAGGCGGTAAATATATTTTTACTCCCCGGCGCATCGATGGGAAGAAATACGCCCCTTCCACCTTTGCCCATGACCAGGACATCTTCGTTGAGGTGAGCGATAGAAATCATGCGGTTGTGCAGGGGATCACGGATTTTCAAATCCATGACGAAACCTACCAGGGTTATTACACCTCACCGGATGTCCGGGTGCTTCTGACCACCGAGCACCCCAAGAGCGATCGGGCCCTGGCCTGGACGAGCCAATATGGGGAAAGCCGGGTGATTTATCTGTTATTGGGCCACGATTCCCTGGCCTGGAGACACCCGACTTTTCCTAAGCTTCTGCTCAATGCCATCCTCTGGGCCGCGAACAGGTAGGTCTCAGCTTTTGCGATTTGCGGACTCGGAAAAGGAAGACCGAGAGATGCCTCCATTATGATAACATGGCTCGAGTATGATGAAAGACACAGCCTAGAGAGGAGGATCGGATGATCCGTCGCAGGGAATTTCTGGGTTATATGGCGGCCCTGCCTTTCCTTCAGGTATCCTGCCGTAGGTCATCGAAGCGCCCTCCCAATGTTATCCTGATCCTGGTCGATGACATGGGATGGACCGGACTCAGCGCCTACGGAAATCCGCATGTCGACACCATCCAATGCGACCGGCTGGCCGAAGAGGGGATGAGGTTCACCCAGGCCTACGCCGCCCCTATGTGCTCACCCAGCCGGGCGGCGCTCCTCAGCGGCCAGTATCCGGCCCGGTTGCAGATCACACGGGCCCTTCCCGGCCGGGACATCAAGGAACGGGTACCCTGGAAGAAACTTCAAACCCCGATGCCCGCGCCCCTGCTTCCGTTTGAGCAGCAAACACTGGCCGAATCTCTCAAGCGATGCGGCTATACAACGGCCTTCCTGGGGAAGTGGCATCTCGGGATTGCGGACGGCGGTAGCGGGTATTGGATAAAGGATCCCAAGGATCTGGAGAATATCCGTCTCCATTACGGATTCGACCACGCCGATCCCGGGGCGGATCTAGAAAAAGACAAGGGCGTTACGGATCTGACCGATAAGGCCCTCGACTTTATGCAACAAAACCGGGAGGGCCCCTTTTTCATTTACCTAGCTCATCACTCCGTCCACACCTCGTGCCGGGCCCCCCAACCGTTGGTCGAAAAATATTTAGCCCGGGGTTATCCACCGACGGGGGAGTATCCCTATGAAGGGATCGACAGCGCGACCTATCTCGCCATGATCGAACATCTGGACAGAGAAACCGGCCGGCTGCTGGACGGCCTGGACCGCTTGGGTTTGGCAGAGGATACCCTGGTGATCTTTGTTTCGGACAACGGCGGGGCCACGCGTGTGACCCGGAACGATCCCTTGAGGCGGGGAAAAGCAACCTGCTACGAAGGCGGCATCCGGGTTCCCATGATCGTGCGCTGGCCGGCTCGGATCAAGGCCGGCCGGGTCTGCGAGGTGCCTGTCCACATCATTGATCTTTTCCCCACGCTGCTGGAGGCGGCCGGCGGCCGACCGCAGGAGGGTCAGATTTTAGACGGTGTCAGCCTAATGCCGCTGCTGGACGGCGGGCCTGACCTTGAACTTGACGCCCTGTTCTTCCATATCCCCCATTACATCTGCTACTCCAATGGACATTTTCGGACCACACCGCATGGTGCTGTCCGGCGGGGGGATTTCAAGCTGGTGGAGCACTTTGGTGATCATTTTGACTTCCCTCCGGAAGCCAACCAGGAGGCCGTGATCTACGACCCGAACCTGGCCGAATACATCCCGGAAAGGAAGGTGGAGTTGTTCAACCTCAGGGAAGACAGAGGCGAGCGGCGCAATCTGGCAGGGGAGAAACCGGATAAGACCGGAGAGCTCCTATCCATAATGAGGAATTGGCGGGAGACGGTGGGAGCGGCCATGCCGGTCCCGAATCCGGATTATGATCCAGACGCCAAATTCATCTCTGACTTCGATTCGTCCCGGGCGCGGAAGAAGTGACGGACGGGATTTTTTACGAAACCTTTTTTGGTCGGTATCCAAACAAGATCGTGGACCTTTTCACTGGCTCAACCGGGCCACCGCCTCAGAAGACGCGTTCAGCAGGGTCTCGGTGGAGATGTCCCTCCCTACCGCCTTCTGCATCCACAGGCGCGGGGTGAGCCGTCCTTGGCGGCACATCCGGTCCAGCTCGGCGGCGAAATCCCGCTCCCGCATATAGTCGTACAACTGGAACATGATGATGTTCCCGAGAAAATAGCTGTGGAGATAAAGGCTTCCCGAGATCATGTGTGAATAGAGGGCCAACACGGGAGATTCCTCATCACCGAATTGCGGTGCAAAGTAGGCTCCCCAGATGTCACGGGCGATGTCCAAAACCGCGGCCTGGAGCTGTCCGGCATCGGCTTCAGGATGGGCGTACATCCACCGCCAAACCCGCATGTCGGTCAGGGCCATCCCTCCCATCTCGTAGACGTACCACAGGTTGGCCAAGGCCTGGATGTGCCTTTCATCCGGATCCGGACCTGCTTCCAACCCGAGGGCTTGGATGTTCCGATAGGCGAATAACTCGGCTATGGCCTCGGCAAAGCCGCTCATGGGCAGTCCCTGGAGGAGGTAATGATCGCTCCCGTAGAGCGCCAGGTTTTGATGGACGGTGTGCCCCACCTCATGCATTCCGATTCGAAACGCCTTGTAATCCAGCCCGTCCGGTCCGAAGACCGTCCGCAGATGGGCGTTATCTCCCCGCATGGCGGCGCCCGAGGCGTGTCCTCCCGTGCGGACGGGATCCACAACGACATGGCCGCCCAGGAAGCTGGCCATATCTTTCGGAAATCCGAGCCGTCGGAGAATGACGGGGATATCCGCCTGGAATGCGGCCGGATCAGGATAGCGGGATTGGACAAGGCGATCCAACTCGTCTTCGGGCCATTTCCCCTGGGCCTGAAAGCCGCTGTACCAGAGGTCGAAGGGCTCGAGGTCCCGTCCCAGGCGGCGGCGAATCAGTTCCGCCGCCTCCCGGATGACCCCGGATTCAAGCACGGAGAGGATCAGTTCCTCCACCTCGGTCTCGGGGATCTGACGATTTTCGAATGTCCGGGTGATGAAGTTCGGGGCGTCGGGATAATGGGGATCGAGCACGGATTGTCTGCGGAAAGCCGCCAGGAGCCGCCCGTAACGAGCCCCTCCCTCCGGCTGGGATTGAACCTCGATATACTCCCCGTTTTCTCTCTTCAGCAGGAGGTTGGATTCCGGTTCCCAGAAGAAATCTTGTCCATTGATTATGCGGCTGGGAATGGTTTGGGTTATGATCCTCTTCATCACGCGATAGATCAAGCGCTGGCGTTCGAGCCCGCCTTCTTTCGAGTACTGTCCCTTGATGTTGTCACGAAGCCCGTGGTGGCAGTTGAGGCGGATCCCGATCGGGAAAATGATCTCTAAATTAGGTGTCAGGACGCGATCCATAGGGATGAAGTACCGTCTGAAGTAGTCCTCCCATCCCTCTATTTCCGTTTCCGCCTCGGCCCGGACCGCTTCCGGGATTCGCACCCGGAACATATCGCCCAAACGGACCATGGCCCACTGCGAACGGGTCCACTGTCCCCCTTGTGCCAGCTTCTCATCCAGGCTGTAATGAGGAAAATTCAATGCGATCGAGAAGGCCAGCTTGGATCGAAAGTAATCCGTCTCAGGATCGGAGCGGGCGAACAGTCGGTCGATGGCCGTAGGCTCTCCGCGGTTGAGAACCAGGGGAGAGGACAGCTCACGGCTGATCTGATGGGTGTGGCCCCGAATGATTTCGAGATTCTTTTCTATCGTAGCCAGGGCTTTCTCTAGATCCGACTTGCCGGAGATGAAATGTTTCAGGCAGAATTCTTCCAATTCCTCCTTGGATCCGTCCTCCTCGCGCCATAACGCCGCGGTCTGGTCCACGCCCTGGGCGATACGATCCTTGTGCTCCTCGCCGAATTCATCGATCATCCGGGCCTTGAGCTCATGTTTGGAGGAAGGGGAGGACAGCGACAACTCCTCTTTGTGTTCACAGCCCAAGAGAATAGCGATTCCGATGAGGAAGGTCAGAATGGCCCAATGGAAGTTTTTCATGGCGGATCTACTCCTTCCGGACATGCGCTGAATGAGGAATTCCACGTCCCGTTTTATTATTTGGCCTTCCACTCCGGCCAGACCGGGGCTTCGGCCTGGATGTCTTTCCAGAGGGCGTCCATCTTGGCGGAAAGCTCATCGACCTTCCCGGGCATCCGGGCGGACAAATCTTCGTCCTGCCCCGGGTCCCGGCTCAGATCGTACAGCTCGTAGCGCTCCGGACCGGCGGTCTTGATCCAGTCCATCCAGAGCTGATCGGATTCTTTGTCGTTGAACCAGGCGACCAGGATATAATTTCCTTCCCTCAGCGTCATGGGAGGCACGAACTCGTATTCATGCACCGGGGCGCTCCAGCAGACCGGGTTATTGCGGTCGAAAGGTTTTCCATTCAGCAGGGGAATCACGTTTTCCCCGTCGATTGTCCGATCATCGGGAACCCTGATTCCGGCAAGTTCACACAGGGTGGGCAGGAAGTCGGTGCCGTTTATCAAGGCATCGTTCACCGCTCCTTCCGGCGCGTGTCCGGGCCACCGGACAATACCCGGTACCCGGTGGCCGCCCTCGTACGTGAAGCGCTTCATGCCCCGCAGCGGCCCCGGGGTTCCGAAGCAGCGATCCCTGATGGGGTCGTCCCATTGGCCCTGTGACTCCATGAAGTTGACCGGATACTCGGGACCGTTGTCGCTCGTGAAAATGACCAGCGTTTCGTCTCGATGCCCCAGATCGTCGACGGCCGCCATCAGCCTCCCGAAAGCGGCGTCCAGTTGAGCCACGGTCCCATAGTAGTACTTTTTGTTGCCTTCGATGTCCTTGTCATCCCGCCGGGGAACGCGGCCGTATTGGATTCGGTCCTCCAGCCGCTCGACCTCCGGATTATCGAACATATCAGAATATTTTGCCGGCGGGGCGATCGGGGTGTGGGGCTCATGGCTGCAGACGAAGAGAAAGAAGGGCCTATCGGATTCCGGCCGGCTCCGGAGCCAGTCGGTCGCCTCCTCCACCACGGCATCGCAATACCAGCCCCCCACCTGCCCCACCGGTTGGCCGTTGCGATAGAACTTGCCCGGATTTTCCGGGCCGTCAAAGGCATTGAGCACGGTGCCGAACCAGTGGGTAAAGCCGTGATCGCCCGGGTCGGGCTGTCGCTTTTCCGGGCTGTCGAAATCGGTCAGGTGCCATTTGCCGACGAAGCAGGTGTCGTAGCCCGCATCCCGCAGCAGGGAGGCGATGGTGATCTCCTCGCGTCTCAGGTGGGCACCCCCGCCCAGGATGTAGTAGAAGCCCATCCGATAGGGATGGCGGCCGGTTAGCAGCGAGGCTCGGGCGGGCGAACAGACGGTTCCGGCGGCATGGAAGTCGGTGAACCTGGTCCCTTCCGAAGCCAGGCGGTCAACATGGGGGGTCTTATTGATGGGATTCCCGTAGCAGCCCAGGTCCCCGTAGCCCAGGTCGTCGGCCAGGAAGATGATCACGTTAGGCGGCCTCGACCTGCGCCTGCAGGACGAAAGCATTCCCAGGGAAGGGAGAGCGGCCGCGGTGCCTCCGGCCAATGCCATTTTTAGGAACTTCCGGCGGCTGCAGTTTTTCATTTTCCATGCCTCCTCGAAAGGGTGTGAAGCGAATGCTTGTCTCTCCGCACGATCGACCGACCTCTATTCCAGGCCAGGGGAGGGACGATAATCACTCGGGTATTTTGATCAGCTTTTCAATAGAGGGTATCAGGTTGCGAATGGTCGGTGCCGAAGGATCATCAGGTGCGAGCTCGAGGAAGGTGTTGAAGCTGTCCAGTGCGGATCTATAATCTCCCTGATTCAGATAGGCATAGCCCAATTGCCGATAGGACCTAGGCCAGGTTTTGTTAATCTCCGTAGCCAATAGATAATACTTGACGGCATTGGCGCTGTCTCCCTGGTTGAAGTAGATCTCGGCGACATTGAAGGCCAGCCGTTCGTCACGGGGGTTGACATCGATGGACTGCTGAAAATACTGACTGGCTTTTTCCAGGTCTCCCTGGCGGGCATAGATGCTGCCCATATCCGCCAGGACGCCGGCCGCAATATTATCCCCTTCGAGCGAGCCCTTTTCCTGCCGCATGATTTCCAACAGCTTTTGGTGTTCGGCCAGCGCTTCAGGATATTGCTCCAGCTCCCGATAGCAGTTGGCGATGTTGACCCTGACTTGATGTACGGTGGGATTTTTCGCTAAAAAATCTTGAAACACCGCCAGAGCCTCTTGGTACTGCTCCTGCTCGTACAGCTGGAGCCCGGCCTCATAGTCGGACAGCGACGCCCGGTCATCGATCCTGGGTGTGCCTTCGGGGAGGGCGGCGACTTTGTTCAACGTGAAATCGATGGGCTCATTTCTGAACTGGCTGATCTTCTGATCGACAAAAGCCGTTTGATAGCCGTCCTTGGCCGCTACGATGCGGAACATGCCGGTACCCAAACCGGCGATCGCCCAATTGCCTTTGTTATCGGTCATCCCTTCGAAGGCTCTCCCCCCCGAATAGGTGGCCGTGATTTTGACCCCTTCCACCGGATTGCCCTCGCTATCCATCACCGTCCCCTTGATCCTGCCTCGCCCGGATCCTTCCTGGGAAAAGAGATCGGCGGCGGCGGTCAAGAAAATTCCGCAGGCTAGGGCCACGATCAATATCTTCTTATTATGTTTCATTTCGGCCTCCCGGCTGTCTTCTCGTGATGAGCGTTTATACTGCACATCGTTTTTATTTATGCCTGTTTTATATCCTGGTATATTTCCACATTATCCATGTCTTATCGCATAAGTCCTGGCTCGTTTTATGCCATATTGTTAGGTTCCAATGCCGTCCTTTTTTTTCTTCAATTCGTCGACCAGGCTTTTAATCTCGGCCTGCTTGGGCTCGATCTCGATCGACTTTTCCAGTGCCTTGAGGGCCTCGGCGGTATCTTCCAACTCTAAGTAACACCGGCCCAAGGCATTCAACGTGAGGGGATGGAGGCCGTTCTGGAGCAGGGATTTGTTCAAAACCTCGACCGCCTCATTCGACCGGCCTAATACACGGTAAGCTTCGCTCAAGACCAGGTAGGCATCGAATTCCGCCGGCTGCGGGCGGTCGATGAAGGGAAGCAGGATGGATTCGACGGAGTCATATTCCTCCAACGCAACCAGGGCGCGCGAAAGCTGCAGGGCAATCTCCATGGAGCGGGGATTTTTTCGGAAGGCCTGGTCGAGCAGCCTGCGGGCCTTCATGTATTTCCCGTCGTTGAAAAACTGAGTCCCGAGCGTGTAGTCATAGATGGGATCCTGTATGGCCGGTAGGTTTTTGGTGTAGAACCAAGGGCGTGGGAGGGCCTGGACATGCGTGATATCGAACTCTTCCTGATCGGCCAGCACCTCCTGTCCTTCCAGGAGGAGGGAGACTTTGATCCGGTAATGCGCCGGCGGAAGATCCTGTAATGAGATCCGTTCCAGGAAATTAGGCCTTCGAGCATAGGACTCGACATCCCTCTCAAATGCGCGAATCTCTTCCTGATCCCGCTCCAGGCGGTATCTGATCCGACCCCTCTCTTGGAGCGCCTGATCCATCCCGTGGATCTGAAAACTGAGCCACAGGTCGTCCTGCTGCCGAAAAACGCGGTTGGCTTGAAACAGCATCTGCGTATCCCCGTTTTGAAACGGCCGCAGGCGGCTATCAGCCGAAGGGTGGGATTTCGTCTCGTAGCCGATGATGAGGGACGTCATTTGCAGTTCTTGTTCCTCGTCCGGGATATACAGCGCGCTCTCCAAGGAGGTGAATTCTTTTGAGACTTCATTCTGCAGCAGGACGGACAGCCGGATGTTTCCGGGAATCACGGGGATCATGTCTTGGAGGCTGAAGGATCGGTGGCTGAAATCGCGCATCTGCGCCTCGTCGAACTCGAGCTGAGCGCTCTTTTCATACTGATATATGGTCTTTCCTTCCGCGTTGGTCACGGTTCCGTTGAGCTTGAGGGTCGCGTAGTACTTGTCCTCGTACTGTCCGACCGAAAGCCTGTCGGGTTGGAGGGCATAGCTTATGAAATAGGTGCCGGCGGTAGCCTTCGATACCTTGATCAAGGTATCGCTTCCGATGTAGTTGGCGGAATATTCGACATCCACGATGTCTTTGTAGTCCAGGAACTTCTGGGCGTAGATGTCTTCGATCTGCCTGATCGGGGTGGTTTCGACCCTATCGATGAGGAGATCGGATGCCATGGAAGGCCGCCCCAGGTTGGTCGATTGATCCCCGGTGACAAGGCTCAAAGTGAATTCCGCAAGCTGCGAATCCACCTCTCTCAACGCCTCGTTGGCGGCTATATAGTCTCGGGGGTCGCCTTGGTAGGTCCGCAGAAGCATTTGCGGGCCGTCCTGGAGCGGGCTGTACAGCCTGAACTCGCCGGTGGTTCCCCTCTGGTAGAAGATGAGGTGGAAGCCCGCCGGGAGTCCCAATTGGGTCATCCCCTGGTAAAACCAGGTTTCCGTAGGATTGAGCTCATTCTTTCCCGAGCCGGTCATTTTGTCCCTGGGCTCACCCAGGATGATGTACATACGCCCCCGGTCGGTCCTCCATCCCGGTTTGGCCGTGCTGCGGCCGAAAAATTGGTTGGCATAGCTTATGCGCCGGTAGTGTTCCTGCCTGAATTCGTTGACGGGGGTGCTGGGAGTGGGATCGCGCTGCTTCCAGAAGGCCTCGATGAAGAGATTCCGCTCGCGGTCGGTCGTAAGCTCCAGGAAAACATCTTTCTCTCTGGGGGTTATGATATAGACCACTTCTTCATCGAGCCACTTTTTGTACTGCTCCGGGAGATCCGTGGCTTGAGCGGTGTTTTCTATATTCCCAATCAGCAGGGTTAATAGAACAAGTGTCGAAGGAATAAGACCTTTGCGGAGCTTGGGAAACATTTCAAGTACCTTTCTATAATTGCGGATCCGTGCCAAAAATAATTTTCCACCTCTGTAAACTTTATTATAAACTTTAAATAATTCCAAAAATATTATAGACTCAATGCGGACCAAAGTGAAGTGTGAATATAACCCGGGACAAGAAAACGGCAACCAAAGCCTTCTTTTTCCCTTCAAAAAGGAATACTTAATAAAGTGATGAAGAAAAGCGTCTATCCAATAGCGAATGCCAAGTACATCAATAAACTGAACACCGTAAGAATCCTGAGTCTCATCCGCAGCGGTGAGCGAATTTCCCGCGCCGAGATCACCAAGGCCAGCGGATTGAGCGCGCCGACGGTATCACGGATCGTCGAGCACTTGATCGCAGACGGCTTGGTCAGGGAGACCGGTGCCGGCAAATCCAGCGGGGGGAGGCGGCCTACCCTCTTGGAGTTTTCCGGTCACGACAACTGCATCATCGGGATAGACTTGGGAACCACCAATATCCTCGGTGTCCTCGCCGATTTGAACGCCGATATAATTTACGAGGTCAAACAGCCGACCCAAGTGGAAGAAGGATTCCAACGAATCATGGAGCGGACTTCCGGGGTCATCACCGAGCTGCAGAATCACCTGAACAGCCGAACGAAGCGGATATGCGGCATCGGCATGGCGGTGGCGGGACTGATCAACCGTGAGAAAAAGATCGTCGAATTTTCCCCCGATTTTCACTGGCATGAGGTGGATGTGATCGGCGAGCTTTCGAAACGGCACGACTTGCCGATAGTCTTCGATAATGTGACGCGCGTCATGGCCCTGGGTGAACTGTGGTACGGGATCGGGAGACAACTGAAAAACTTCATTTGCATCAACGTCGGGTACGGAATCGGGGCCGGTATTATCATAGGGGGAAAGCCTTTCTATGGCCCCACCGGAATGTCGGGGGAATTCGGGCACACGACACTGGAAAAAGACAGCGATATTCAGTGCGACTGCGGCAACTACGGCTGCTTGGAGGCGCTGGCATCGGGAAACGCCATCGCGCGATTCGGCCGGCAGAGGCTTGAAGACAACGGGCAGGGAATCCTGGCCGGAATGTGCCGGAATGACCCCTCGTCCGTAACGGCGGAAATGGTGGCTGCGGCCGCCAAACAGGGGGATGCTCAGGCCTGGAGCGTTTTCGAACGGGCGGCCGAATACCTGGGAATCGGCATCGCCAACCTGATCAACATCTTCAACCCGGAAGCCGTCGTAATCGGGGGCGGGGTCGCTCAGGCGGGAGATATTCTCTTCGACAAGGTGCGCAAGACGGTCGGCGCCCGATCCCTGAAGAAGATTTCCAAGGATGTCCAGATCGTGCCGGCCACTTTCGGGATGAAGGCCTCGGTCATGGGAGCGGTTTCTCTGATCGCCAACGATGTCTTCAACCTGGACTATCAGAACTGCGTGCACGTGATGAGCCGATAACATAGCTGATAGCCGGGAAGATTCTTTTATAAACCTCTATCAAGGAAATAAATCTGGCTTAATCTTCCCCTGAGTCCTTTTTCTCTCTCTCATCTTGATCTAAAAAATATATTTCGCAATTTGAATTTTTGCTTGACAGAGTTATGGAATGAGCTTAACTTTTTATTGGTCAGTAAGAAAGGTGCGTTCCATGCACGTGGGTCATCAACCTTGTGTCGATCGTCTGCGGAACTCTTCCAAGCGTTCTTCATATTCTGTTTCATTCTGAAGTCCCTACAGTTACTCCAACTGGCAAATTTGCTGTTCATATACAGCTTTGCGGCTCTTTTTTTATTTGAAATCTTCTTAAGGAGGGAACAAGACATGAACAACAAAAAAGCATGCATGGCCGTGTTTCTCGGCCTGGTCCTGGTATGTTTCCTGAACGCTCAGACCCGTCAGTCCGGAAACCTCCGGGGAGTTGTGACCGACTCCCAAGGCACTCCGCTTCCCGGTGTCACTATCACTGTGACCGGGTCCGCCTTGATGGGTTCTGAGACGGCCGTAACCAACGCCAGAGGTGCCTACCGGATTCCGGTGCTTCCGCCTGGATTGGATTATTCCGTGGTTGCGGAGTTAGCCGGCTTCGAGACCACGAGGCGGGAAGGAGTCGTGGTCAGGGTTGGAATGACGGTCACCATCAATTTTGAGCTGCAGGAGGGCACTCTCGAGGAAGAAATTACCGTGGTCGCCCCCTCGCCGGCGATTGATGTTGTTTCAACCAAAACAAATACTATTATAACCCCGGCAGCGCTCACGAATCTCCCAGTGCCCCGCGTGACGGTCAGCGGCAGCGCCATAAACCAGGTTCTGAGGCTCATTCCCGGGACAGAAAACATGAGCATCAAAGGCGGAGCCCGAAACAACCATTCTTTCGAGGTGGATGGTGTCAGTACCAATGCCACGAACCAGAACTACGGGGAAGTATTCGTCAGCTGGGATACAGTCGAGGAAATTGAGGTTATCACAGGTGATGCCGGAGCTGAACATTTCAACGGCATCGGGGGAGTCATCAATATCGTGACCAAATCCGGCGGCAATGATTTCAGCGGGCAGGTGCAGGCCTACTGGACCGGGGAGGATTTCTCGAAATCCGTAGTTCCCCCGGAAAAACTGGAAGCTGTGGGTGCCGGTCTGCCCAAGGTGGCGGTTTCGGATTGGGAAGCCTCCGCCATAGTGGGTGGGCCCATCATGAAGGATAAGCTCTGGTTTCTGGCCAACTACAGATATACGGCCTCCGAATCGAACATGTCCTTTATTCCCACCACCATTGAGGGAACATTCTACGACACCTATAACTTTCAGCAGTCCTATAAGTATCATTTCGGCAAGTTATCCGCCCAACCATTCCAGAACCTCAGGGTGTCAGGCATGCTGTGTGTAGTGCGAAAGGATACGCCTATTTATGACGATGTGGCCCGCAGGACCGAGGAAGCCAACCGCTGGCAGATAATGGACGACCTGACCTCATCTTTTACCGCCTTATGGACATTGAGCTCCGATACCTTCATCGAATTTCGAGGCGGGAACTGGATGCATACCGGGCAGAACATGTTTACGGAGGCCGCCAATCTGGAAGGCCCGCATTTCAGAGACCAGTACACCGGCTACTGGTGGGGAAGAGGAAACAATCAATTCTATGGCTTTAAAAGAAATGCTGATGCCGCCTCCAAGATTTCCCACTTCATGGATGATTTTTTAGGCGCCGATCACGAGCTCAAGGTGGGACTGGAACTCCAGATCTCTTCGATGCGGAGCACCAGCCCGCAAAAAAACGGGATGAGATGGGATTATTACAACGGCAGTCCCTATTATTTCCGGGGCTTGTACGGGTTGGATGGTCCTCATCCCGAATTCGGCGACGGCAGGCTTTACGTGAGTAATGCGGTGGCCGAGAAGGGGGATTCAGAGAAAGATTCTTCCCTGGTCAAGCGCAGAAGGATCGGGTTGTTTGTCCAGGACACCATGAACATCCAGAAGAAACTCAATGTGACTCTGGGCTTGAGGTTCGATACCATCCGATGCGTTGTGCCGGAAATGACAAAAACAGCGGCGGCAGATGAATTAGGGAGAGCACTCAGCAAGGCCTATATCGAGCCGGTTTATAACGTGGATCCTTTTGGCGCTGGATTCAGCTGGACCGAACAGGACGAAGCCTTTCCTTACCGGTTCTTATCTCCCTCCATAGGAGTATCCTATGATCTCTTTGGCACCGGGAGAACCGCGCTCAAGGCAAATTATGCCCGCTATGCCGAGGGGCTCCCGACCTGGCATGTTTCCACCCCTCCCTCCGGCAACGCGAATTTTGAATTCCGCTGGTGGGACGACAACAACAACCGCCGGCCCGATCTGCCGGGAGTCGACAGCTACCAATTCGTCCCGGGGGCTCCCCTCCCCGATTATATGCTCGAAGACGACTACAAGGATGCGACCGATCCGGACATCAAGATACCCTATGAGCACCAGCTCATGCTCGGAATCGACCACGAGCTCTTTGCCGATTTCAGGGTTACCCTGAACTACACGTACAAGACCCGCCGGAGCGAAATGGTCTCGGTCTATTATGACCGGGCCAGCGGCGAATACTGGAGCTTCAACGACAGCTACTGGGTTCCTTTCCGGACCACTGTCCCCGCCTACGGAGGCAGCGCGGACAATCCGGATTTTCCGGCCGTTGATGTGACCGTATATTATTTAAAGGCCGACCACCCCGAGGAATTCTACCGCAAGACGAATCTACCCGAAGATAAACTTAGGCAGCGATACCAGTCTTTCGAGCTGTCATTCGATAAGCGCTGGTCCAATGGATGGTCCCTGGCCGGTTCATTTGTCTATACCGATCTGGAAGGAAATCTTGAATATTCGGCCGGCAGCATCCAGGGCGCCTTCCGGGATCCCAACTACTCTGTCAACCGATACGGAGATCTTAATTTCAGCATTCCCATCATGATAAAAATGTACGGCTCCGCGACCCTGCCCCAGAACTTCATCCTCTCGTTTTTCTTCCAGCACATAGATGGTAACGGCTGGGGACGCAACGTAAACGTAGTAGCCCCCTTGGCCTGGAGGCAGGCCAACAACATTTACCAGTTCGATCCGAGTAATTCGGTCATTCTTGAGCCCAGCGGCACCAGAAGGAATCAATCCAGCCAGTCACTGGATTTGAGGATCGAAAAGGAATTTTCCTTCGGCCGGTATGGAAGACTGGGCGTTTTCTGCGATATTTTCAATGCGCTCGGCTTTCACTCTTTCAGCGCGAATGTTAATCCCGGAGGAACTTGGCGCCCCGATGCAGAAAACTCATCCTCGGGTACATTTACCCCGAGCCGAATCGGCTTCAACACCATAACCGGAGGCGTGAGGACCTACAAGTTCTCTCTCCGTTATACATTCTAGGTGTCGAAAGCGACAGAACGCAGTTAACGGCCCGTTCGCAGATTTTGGAGGGAGGGGGAGGATTCCACCCCTCCCTTCTTTTAGAAAATCCAACGCCCTCATCGACGGCCCGGATGTGATTCCCACCGGGCGCGAAGGGAAATGGTAAATAAATTGAAATACTTAATAAAATGATGAAGAAAAGCCTTTATCCGCTAGCGAATGCCAATATATTTACTATCCGATCAACGTAAGAATCCTGAGCTTTACCGCAGCAGTAGATGAATTTCCTGGGATGAGATTTCCACAGCCTCCAGGCTGAGTGCGCTGGCGATGTCGCGGTTCGTCGCACATTTGACCGCCAACAATATCTTAAAACTGGACCTTCATACCCTAGTGCATGCGACGGGCCGATAACATAACTGGTTTGGCCGGGAAGACTATTCATAAACCTCTCACAAGGCAGGAAATCCTGTACAATATTACTCCGATCTCCTTCTTTCTTTCATCTTGATTCAAAACATATATTATATATTATATTCGAATTTTGAATTTTTGCTTGACAATGATCTGGAAAATCCTTAACTTTCTATTGATTAGTAAGAAAGTAAGCATATGTTTCGCTATTACCAGCCAACTTCAACTCGCCTTAAATCCTTTTTCATATATTCCCCGCTACGTGATTCGTTCCCAAACACTTACGGTCACATCGGCTGTTAATACAAGCTTTGCGTATACCAAGCTGTGGGGATGTCGCTATAGATGGAATCCATGCAAGGAGGTGCTCATATCGATAACAGCAAAATTATCTATTCGGAAAATGTTAAATGGAAACGTCGTAAAATGAAAACAAGGAGGAAAATAGACATGCAGTACAGAAAAGCATTTATCGCGTTATTTCTCGGCCTAATCATGACATGGACCATGAATGCGCAGACCGTCCAGACCGGAAGCATCAGAGGCGTTGTGACCGATTCCGAGGGCAGTCCGCTGCCGGGTGTTGCCATCACCGTTACCGGTCCCGCTTTGATCGGATCGCAAACAGCAGTAACCAACCAAACCGGAGCCTACCGAATTCCGGTTCTCCCCCCTGGTGAAAATTATGTGATCGTGGCCGAGTTACAGGGATTCGAAACCCTAAGGCGCACAGGAATCATTATCCGGGTGGGCATGACCGTCACCATCAATCTTGAGCTTCCGGTGGATACCCTGGAAGAAGAAGTCACCGTCGTCGCCCCGTCTCCTGCCGTGGATGTCGTGTCCACCAAGACTACAGCCACCGTGACACTGGAGGCGCTGACCAATGTTCCCATGTCGCGGGAGGTGTACTCGGCACTGCGGATGGTACCCGGCACCACCAACCGAAGCATCAAGGGTGCGGCCCGTAATAACCACGCTTTCGAGGTGGATGGTGTCAACTCCAATGCCCCCAACCAGAATTATGGAGAAAACTACATCAGCTGGGAGACCGTCGAAGAAGTCGAGATCGTTACCGGCGGAACCGGCGCCGAGGTCTTCCAGGGCATCGGTGGAATGATCAACGTGGTGACCAAATCGGGCGGAAACAGCTTCAGCGGGCAGATTCAGGCCTACTACACCGGCGAGGATTTCTCCAAATCCGTAGTCCCGGAAGAAAAACTGAAGGCCGTCGGCTCCGCTGTCCCGGGAGCGGCCGTGGCCGATTATGACCTGGCCGCCACGGTGGGTGGGCCCATCATCAGGGACAAGATCTGGTTCCTGGGCAACGCCCGGTATCAGATGAACAAAAGGAACTCCAATTTCATTCCCACCGTCATCGAGGGCGTGTCCTATGACACCTATAACCTGGAGATGGCCTATACCTATGGCTTCGGAAAGATTTCCGCCCAGACGCACAAGAACCTGCGCGTGTTCGGCATGCTGACCGTAGCCGAGCGGAACACACCGGTTTTCGATAATGTGGCCCGCAGGACCGTAACCGCCAACCGCCAGCAGATCCTCAATCAGATCACGACCTCTTTCAATGCTACCTGGACATTGAGCCCCGATACCTTTGTCGAATTCCGCGGAGGGAGCTGGAAGGGCGACGGGCAGAACATCAACACGGAATTCGCCGATCCCGACGGACCCTATTTCTATGACCGGTACACCGGCTACCAATGGGGAAGGATCTCCGGTCAGTTCTTCGGTTTCAAGCGAACCTATCAGGGCGGGGTCAAACTCACCCACTTCCAGGATGATTTCCTGGGCGCCGATCACGAGATGAAGGCGGGGCTGGAGGTCCAACCCGGTTCCATGCGCAGCTTCACGCCTCTGGATAACGGCCTGCAATGGGACTACTACAACGGCAGCCCCTATTACTACCGGGGTTTGTATGGGTTGGACGGCCCGCATCCCGAATTCGGCGACGGCAGGCTCTATGTCAACAATGCTGTGGCCGAGAAGGGGGATCCCAACAAGGACTCCTCATTCGTCAGGAAAACCAGGATCGGGCTTTTCGTCCAGGACACCGTCAGCATCCGCAACAAGCTCAATGTAACCCTGGGTTTAAGGTACGATACCATAAGCGCCAGCGTGCCGGAGCAGACAAAAAGCGCGGCGGTGGATGAATTGGGAAAGGCCCTCAGCAAGGCCTATATCGAGCCGGTCTACGGAGTGGATCCCTTCGGCGGCGGATTCAGCTGGACGGAGCAGAAAGACGCCTTTCCCTACAGCTTCTTATCTCCCTCCATCGGAATATCGTACGATCTCTTCGGTACCGGAAAGACGGCGATCAAGCTCTCTTACGGCCGCTATGCCGAGGGGCTTCCGACCTGGCACATCACGACACCTCCTTCCGGAAACGGGAGTTTTGAATTCCGCTGGACGGACACCAACAACAACGGACAGCCCGATCTTCCGGGAGTCGACAGCTACCAGTACGTCCCCGGATCCCCGCCCCCCGATTATATGCTGGCGGACGACTACAAGGACACCCTCGATCCCGATATCAATATCCCCTATGAGCATCAGATCATGGCCGGGATCGACCATGAGCTTTTCACGGATTTCAGAGTGAGCCTCAACTACACCTACAAGACCCGCAGGAGCGAGATGGTCTCGGTTTTTTATGATCGGACCAGCGGCGAGTACTGGAGCTTCAACGAGAGCTACTGGGTTCCCTTTCAGACCACTGTCCCCGCCTACGGAGGCACTGCGGACGACCCGGAATTTCCGGCCGTTCCTGTGACGGTGTGGTACTTGAAGGCCGATCACCCCGAGGAGTTTTACCGCAAGACCAATGTGTCCGACGACCTGCTCAGGCAGAGATACCATTCCGTCGAGCTTTCGTTCAGCAAACGGCTTTCCGACGGCTGGTCGTTGGGCGGCTCGTTCGTCTACACCGATCTGAAAGGAAACCTCGAATATTCGGGCGGCAGTATCCAGGGTGCATTCCGGGATCCCAACTACTCGGTCAACCGCTACGGAGACCTGAACTTCAGCATTCCAATCATGATCAAGCTCTTCGGA
>Ga0180438_10002478_pt1 | contig 29990 bp, 69 predicted proteins | sample SS_ome_12_FD_132455 | JGI IMG/M metagenome (GOLD analysis project Ga0180438, IMG submission 132455) | Hypersaline lake sediment archaeal communities from the Salton Sea, California, USA - SS_3_D_2 metaG | ecosystem: Environmental > Aquatic > Non-marine Saline and Alkaline > Hypersaline >...
CTTCCTGTACTTGTGTAAGGAGATCTGTCATTAGTCCTCGTACCCTGTCTCCATCAACCTCATCACGAACTTAACGGCCTCCGCCAAAGTGGCTTGATCCAGTTCCAATTCCTCCATTCCATCTACAACATACCCCCACCTGTCGAACCCCACATAGATCTCTCCTGTAATGTGGAGTCCGTACTGCTCTTCTTCCAACGCCTGGGACAACCAATCGTTTCGAACATATGGAAGTGTAACTCCAGTCAACTCCTTGATGGCCGCCTGAAGTAACAATGTGTTATCCTTTTCCTGTTCCGCGGTGGGTCCACCAGGAGATATCCTGATCTGATCCGCGTACTTCTTCAGGACTTCTTCACTACCACGGACACGGAATGGATCCTCCTCAGGTTTGAAAAGGTCCTTGTGGGCCTCCAATAATGTATCGAGTAGTTCCTTCATCACACTCTGTCCACCGAGTACTTTCCATTTACACTATCAAACAACTCATCCATGGAGACTTCATTACCAGAACAGTACACTTTACCAGTTACATACTTTGGACCGTCCTTCAAGGTAGTGAGTTTGTTATCGTTACAATAGAAATCTCCACCTACCAAGGTTGGAGATCCTTTCAATGTAGTAAGTAAATTGTTCTCCACTACGTAATCTCTTGCCACGGACTGTGGTCCACCTTCCAAGGAGGTGAGTTTGTTATCCGCCAACCAGAAGTCCCCTTCTACCACTCTTGGACTACCCTTCAAGGAAGTAAGCTGGTTGTTATTGGCGATGAAATGACCATGTACAATGTTAAACTGTACAGGGAGCTCCGTCAGGCCGAGGTGCATAATATCCACACTTTCAAGGGCGTCCCAAGTACCATCAGGATTCTGTTTCCACTTTCCATTCTCCATCATCCTCTGAATCCACTCCTCCCGTTTCATCGGTTGGAACAGATCCTTGTGGGCCTCCATAAGATGTTCTAGTAGGTCCGTCATTAACTGTTCACCTTTTTCCTACGACGACGTTTCTTCTTGGGCTCGTCCTTCTCGGTCAGATTTTGCTTGCCACTTTTCTGACCTTCCCACTTCACTACCGTCTCAGCGTACAGATCCCTCCATTTGTCTTCCGACAGACGAATCTTCTTGTAGCTCTTACCAGGTAATGGAGCTATAAGATCCAAGTTCTCCACTCTCCTGGCGTACTTTGTTTTGCGACGGACTTGTACACGTTTCGTAGACTCGAAGGGAAGTCGATCCGCCAACTGTGGCTCATCCAGAAGATACTCCTCCAAGTTGAAGTCATTCAGCTTCAACAACTTCTGGTTGAAGTAATCCAGGGCCTTCACCTTGTCGATGTTCACTCCAAGCTGGTCCACCATGTCCATGAACTTCTCAACCGTCTCTGTACCAAGGTCCAACGACTCCCTCATGTGTTCTTCTTCCGCCGTGGACATACTGGACATGTTCACGTCAAACAGATCAGGGTCGGGATCCATACCCATGAAGGCCAAGTGTATCTGGCAGATTCTCTTGATACCGTGTATTTGGCTTCGTTGTAAGCGGCGGGCGTTCCGGGCGAACCTTATATCGAGCTTCGTAAGACTTTCCGCTCCTAGGGCCCCGGAGGCTTCCTCCACGTAACCTCCAAGGAGCTGGGGCGGTACCCTAAGAGCACAAGCCAGTTCATCCCGGAGATGTTTAATGTCCACGATCCACCTGATGTCAGGTTTCCCACCGATCTCGTCGTAAGTTAGGTCTCCTACATCCCCCCAAACGGGAAGCAGGATGTCCTCGATACTCCCCATCGCCCCGAACTTGTCGTCGTACTTCGGACCTGTACTTGAACTGGTGTCCACCGCACGAGCTCGTTTCAGGAGGGAAACATACTCATCCACAAGTTCTCCAACCGACTCGGAGTTGGTAGAATCCACTTTGAGCTTCCAGATGTACTTCAGGATTCCACGCGTGAGCCTGGTCATCAACAGGCTGTCCTCGGCCAGTCTCAGGCGTTTGTAGATGGGCAGGGCGTGTTGCAATAGTGAAGTGCCATACTTCGTGGTGATCTGGCGTTCGTCCGGGGACATGAGATGTACAGCTCGGAACTCCTGTACATGAGGATCGCCATACACTGAACGTTTCTTCCTGGCCCCCAGTAGTCTGAAGTGTACATACTCCCAAGGAGCTACCAGCTTGTTCTCAGAAGCCTGGTTAACTCCTGCCAACGGGGTAGGGAAAAATCCCAGAAGTGTACCTTGGTAGTCCACGCGGCTAACATTCGCCGGGTGTTCATCATCCCCCACAGCAATCACGCCTAGTGTAGGCCTACCTTCCACCTTCACCATGTGATCGCCATAACAACCAGTCGTCCATGCCCAGTCGAATATCTTCTCCTCGATACCAATCCTGTCCAGCATGTCCGTCAGCTCACGTACATACTTTGGACTATCACTGGTAATCCAGACAGTGGCTCTGGCTATCGGATCATAATTCGTGGAGTAGTCCGCGTACAAATCCAGGGCCGCCGAATTCATCACGTGTTCCCTGGCACGGTCCAACTCCTTGTACAGGTTAAGGCGCTCCCAGTTAATCTCCAGGGCCTTCCCCACCGTCTCCTGGACTCGGTTTCCTTGCATCCCTAACCGTTTCAGGGTGAACTTCTCCTCAGGCGTCATCGAGGTTGGTTGTTCTGGTATATCCTGTACTGGAACGGCCTGAGGTTCCTGTACTACTCTTCCCAGCCTATCCTGGGGAGTTACAACTTTCTTTTCTTCAGCCATAGCCTACCTAGCACAGTTTAGATGTGAATACCCCTTTAAACGGGGACAGTACTTTCCTACTTTTTACCTTCTACATCTACTAATACCAGGTTTTTCAGTACTTTATGGCTTAGTTAAAAACAGCCCTGGTCATTCAAAGAACAACCAGGGCCTCTACGGGCTTCGCACCCCAACGACTCTACCTTGTTTACACCCCTTTACTACCTCCTATATTGAATTCACCCCAGCTTCATCCAGGTCCTGCCACAGGTCCTTCCGGATCTGCCTATTGTCTCTATCCTCCACAACGTCGCCTTGGTGATTCTGGAGGAGTCCTTTTAGGTATTCTGCCTCCTCCTCGGTCAACCGTAAGAGGTACAATGTAAGTTTCTCTACCTTCTACATGATTACTCCTCGTACACTATTTCACCAATCTTCTCCATAGCCGACTTGGCCGCCTTGGATCCTACTGGTCCTCCGAAGAACTGGTTGTTCTCCTCCTCATCTCCATTGAGTACCCAATTTCCTAAGGCGGCAAAGGCGGCCTGGGCTTCCCGTTTAGTAAGGGAGATCTTTTTCATCCCTTACCATCCTTCCAATCCTCGAACGCCGTGGACACATCCTCTTCACTGGACATTCCAAAATCCATACAGAAGTTCACGAACTGTTGCCAATTCTGTTCCAGAAATTCAATTATCAGAGCCTTCATCTTTTCTCCTTTTTCAAGTATCTTCTCGGTCATGAATAGATACCGACAATTTCTTACCTATCACTTTGGAGGTTTTGGTGGTTCCTCTGGTGGAAATACTACATTTCCTCGTTTTAGGTATCGTTCAAATTGCTTTGCACATTCCACAATTCGTTCGTGGTTCTCATCATGGGGAAAAGTCTTAGAATGTTCAATGGACTCGTGCAAAGCCACTAACCGGATCAACAACAATTTCGTGTCGTCCGTAAGGGACAGTGGCTCCGCTGCCATAGTACACCTCCCTTCACATTAGGTGTGTATAGACTACTTCTGCTTCGCTTCCTCATCCTTTTCTAGTACTTGAAGGGAAACACATCTGTTACATAGTACACGTCCTGGATCCATCGGACGTCTACAAGAAGGACATCGTACCTTCCTTAACAGAAGTGTACGAAGCTCTTCAATACGTTCCATGTACAACTGCCGCATCCGTAGACCATGTTCATCATCTCCTAGTCCGTTCTCCTCCAAAAACGACACGAAATTCTCCACAGCTACTCGTATGGTCATGGACATGGCTTCGGTAATGAGTGTTCCGTTTATTTCTATTCTGGCTTCCTTCATGTTATAACCCCCTAACCTTGCAAATCAGCCCAAGCCCCGGCACATAATTGGGAGGAACATCCATCACATATGTTTCCTTCGTCTTCTGTAACTGGCTTTCCACATTCAGTACAGGTTCGCTCCTTTTCCTCCTGTAAACACTTTGGACATATGGCCTCCATACGCTGTAGTACACTGTACCAAACCATCCGCCACCCCTGTTCCTTGAAGTGTTTAAGTGCCCAGGCTCGATTGGGGTTGTGATCACAGTCATCTACAACACCAACCTGATTACAGGTCTGACACTCGATCATGTGTTTCCTGTAAGTCTCCATGGCTGTGTTGATATTCGTACTTACTAATTCCCTCTTGTCCATAGTGTACTCCTAGTTCATGGCAGTGTAGGCATCGACCCAGGTACTGTATCCCCTCAGTTGTGCCTCCTTGTTCGCCCACACCTCCAATCGTTTGCGTTTCTCCTGATCGTTTACGGGATCATAGCACATCAGTAATTCCAGTATGTACAAAAAGTTCTCATCGGATAGTGTTGACTTCTTCATCGTAGGGCCTTTCAATAAAATGGGCTGGTGGAAGAGGTCTAGCTGACGTTGGACGTACATCCCGTGTCGTTTTACGTACCACCAGTCCTATACACTAACCTACTTCAGAATTGGATTTTCTCTTCACCGCCAAGGGTGGAGTTACAAACAACGGTATGTACGGACAATAGACAAAGCCCCTGACGGGGAGTGTCATGGGTTGTACACTTGCCAACTCCACCATCGTTGGCCACCCAGGAGTATTACTCTTACTGACAACCCTCCTGGGCTTAGGCCTGGACCAGGACGCCCTTAGGAGACCCGAACCGGTCCCCAAGGCAGCCAACGCGGATTTTAGGAAGGTACGACGTTTCATTACTCCTCCTTTTTACAGTTTTTCAATCGTTCCATCCTGCATGTTTGCCCTGTACCAGGATGTCTCCGAGGACCACCCGGCCGGCATAACATGTATCTCCACTGTGTCGTCTCTCATACACACGGAGATCTGGTTACCCTCCTCGGTTTCCAGTACCACTCCATTGAATACTTCTTTCAACCGGATCTGGCCATCCTCTGTAACGTCAATCTTCATAGTACTACTTTCACTTCCAACGTGGACTTCTGGTTCCTCCTGGCGATACGAACTGGACAATTAACACGGTGTTTAATTTCTCCAATCCATCCGTCTCTCCCACACAGACAGCACATACCTGCCTTATATCCTCCGTGATCCTTTGTTACTATCTCAAAATCGTCCACATGTTTCTTCATCGTCGATCCTTTTTCTTCCGCCATCGTTTCCATCTCCACCATTGTCGCCAGGAGTAGTAGTAATCGTCCAAGCATCCACCATCATCACACCTTGGACATACAGGCACATCATAATACCCTGTTTCCCAATCCCCATCCTGCTCCATAGGACACTTGGAAAGAGGTCCGGACCACCCACAGTCGGAACACCTTCCCATGTCTGGCATGGGTTCCTTGGGATTAGGACTAAGCTGTGTTTTTAGTCGACCCAGATCCACGTTTCCTTCTCCGTCTAATTCCTAACTCCGAGGCATGTCCCGCACGTATACTGTACTTCCGCTTACACTTGGGACACTCAAAGTTCAATACGATATCCCAATGGGCGTATACATAGGGAACAAACGCGTGATATTCTCCACAACCACAAGTAAATCCTTTAGGGAGTTCCGACACTGTCCACCTCCTCCTTTATTTTCCTGTGGGCCTGTAGTATTGCAAATACTATACGAGACTCCAACTCCTTAAACACTGGGGAGACCGGTTGTGCCGAGTCCCCAGCCAGTACCCACCGAGCGTATTCTTCTGCTATGTCTTTTTTGGTTAGTGGCTTCGGCATAAACTCATCAAACCTCTTTTGGACGTAACAGGTAACCTGCCACAAATACACAAAGAATAGTAAGCTGCTCCAAAGGTTGACACAGCTCCGGCCACTTTTCACCAGAGACGAGACAAACGGCTCCCAAAAACAAAAATATGATACACTTCATCCCTATCTCCTTACAAATAATACTGTTCTATGTAAAAAGTCATTACACTTTCTACCATCCCTCGTTCGCTCCAAATGGTAATGTGGCGTTAAACACCTCGGCCTCGGTTTCCTCGTACCACTCTGGATAGGTAGTAAACATCCGTTCACAAAACTCCAACTCCGCCGAGGTAAGAGTCCCGCCTTTCCTGGACTTCTTACGAAGAGACAAACACTCCGACGCTTCGCCATTAGATGGACGTTTCATCCCCGCCATTTTCTTTCCTTGTATCCGCGGAACTTCGGAGCCAACGGCCTGAAAGACGACAAAAATGGATGTTGGCTTGGATCAATCGCCCCGGGCTCATCCTCCGGCCATACAAACGGATCAGCCTTACCTGTAAACACCATCCAGGCCTCCCGAAGTCGTTCCCTCAAAGTACGACAGGTCCAATTCAATGGTCGGGCTGGGAACCACCCACCTCGTTTGTCCGTTTGGTTGTATACGTAGGTCTGTGGGACGTCCTTAGCTAAATCCTTAAGAGTTACTACCATAACTCAACTCCCTTTTGTGTACTTCATATGTTCCTTCTGGAAACACAAAGTACGTAAACTGTTCAGTACATCCATAGGAAGAGACCTCCAACAATGACACAAGGACAAGTGGAGTAACTCCCGACCCTCCTCGTGTGTATCAGGAGGATACAGAGCCTCAATGTCTGTAATTAACTCCTTCCGAATTGTTTCTTCTGTTCTCTCCACCATCTGGTGATCACCTTTCTATTTGAGTACAATCTTGGTTTATCCACCTTCTATTATCAGGCGGATTTAACCAAGGACTCCAAATGATCCAATCTCTGACGAAGATACTCATATAACCTCACCTGATTCTCCGCTATCGTCCTTATGGACTGTTGGAGCTCGTCCTCGTAATCGTCCTTCACTTTGTACTCGGGTGGCACTATCGGCTTTAGAATGAGCGAGTCTGGCATGATATTCTTCCTTACGTAGTAGTGTTTCTTCCTGTACAATGGCAGCCAACAACGTAGAAAGATCTGTAGTGGCTGTATCCCACACAATATGACCTACACTACACTCATCAGTGTAGTAGGTTCTACCTCCGGCCTCGTTCTTCCTCCAAAAAAGACCGCAACCATTAGGAAGTGTAATTGGTCCTTCCATCATTCCTTCTCCACTAGGTGTCTAACACTGGCCACCGCCGCCACAATAATCTCCTTGGCTGAGGCAAAACACAGTGCCATTCGGTGATCACTGTATCTCCTGTTAGTAAGATAGCATCTCCACTCCGTGGATAGTTGTCTCTCCACACATCTATCCCTCATGGCGATTGCAATAACCTCCAGTGGTCCCGTCAATGGATCCGGATGGGGACAATTGGAGCGGGCGTCCACGTCCTTTTTACATTTCATACAATAGTTTGGGGAAGGACCCAATCGAGTACATTGTGGTCCCTTATGCTGGAACACCTTATCTGGATCCATTAACTTCCAATAGGCGGCAACAATCCTATCGTTGTTACGAAACTCCTCGTCTCCAAGAAGTATCAACTCTGACAAGTCCTCCCCCAGGTACCTCATTTTTGTCGGCATTAGTTGTCTCCTTCAATGACTGGCCCTTAACATACCATTGTACTTCCCACTACCCTTTCCCTTTGGATGTGTGTACTTCATTCTTTTCTTCTCCCAGTATTGGCCATAACACACCGATCGCCACAGCCACCCATAACTTAGGTTCCGCCAGATGCTCCGTCTTTAATCGCTTTACTAACTTTCTCCACCTTTCTAATACATCCAATCCCTGGTCATAACATCCTTTTCTCAAATCAAAGGCCAAAGACTTCAGTGTTCCAGCCACCCTATTCCCACAACAGTTCGTACACTGGGAACTACTGGATGGGTGGTTTCTGTATTTACAGGCCCCGCAGTTATACTCCAAATTCCATCCCAACTCTGTTCCTATTTTCAAAAGTTCGGGTGACGTAAGTATTTTCTCATCCTCTAACTCAAGAAAATTCTCAGCAATAGCACTGGACCGATTCATCTGTTCCTTGACCCTACTCACCCACACTATGGTGGCAGCTATTATCCAATGCCCTTCATCAGCCAATTCTGACCAATAATGATCGGGACTGATACTTGTGTTTTGATCATAACATCCCAGATCATCCCTCATGTTGTCAATGAAGGAAGCCACCTCCCTACACGCACTGTCCCAAACACCCCACTCCCCATTCTCATTGGAACCAACAATGGCGTTCCTCATGGCGAAGGCGATACTTCCCAAACTGGATAGGGTGGGCTTTGTTCGTCTCCCCCATATCTCCATCCCAGCTTCACACCCCAAACCATAATAGGCCTCCAATACCAATGGATGTGATTTCAGGTCCCTGGGATCCGCTTCTAACATGGCTTGTAAAATTTCAGGTTTCATAATACCTCGGCCTCCAGTCCCCATTTAACTAGAACAGACATGGCCTCCTTCAAAGGCTGAATCTGACGTCTCATCCTAACGTTCTCCTCCTCCAAAGTATTGGCCCAGCTTACAATCCTGTTCAGTGCATCATCCAAGTGTGGGGCCTTTTCCTGTAACTCTGCGGAGATATCAAAGATGTCATCCTGTATACTCATTTTTATTAATCTCTAAATGTACTTAGTATGGTAAATGGAGGCCGTATACCTCGAGAAAACTCCGCACAAGACGCCAAGGCAATACCAATACGATCACTACAATGTATCTTGGGCACTACTCTACCAGAAGTGTATAAAGAACTTCGTATCATATCGGCCCCATAACCACAGGCGTGGTACCCATGTATGGTTGGAAACACAGAAAAATCACACTCTACACCAAACAAACGACTTTTGTATCCTATCATAAAAGCGCCTTGCTCCGCAACACCATCCCGTGTTTTCAACCAGTACTCCCTATTCAATGTGTTTCGAAGGGCCGGAATGAACGCAGACACCATGTATGTAAGTCCAAATCCAGTAGTTAATTCTGGAGGCTCAAAACAATACTCTAAGATTTGTCCAAATCGGAAGGAGCTTGTGAAACCAAACACCATCCAATCCCCCATCACCATCCTTTTGAACACCTTCGGAGTATCACGTACCAACACATGGTGATCCCCCGCCCCGGCCGAGTCTCCACCAATGTAAACAACCCCGGTGTCCTTATCCACTATACCTGCGATGGCTGTCATACCTCTTCCGCCTCCTCCAATTTCTGAAGCACCAATTCAGTCGCCACATCCTCCGGAGTGGCTTCACGAATCTCCTTGGATTCTATCCTGGAATGTGCCCCATACTGTTGTTCATAGAAATGGATCAACTTACCATCCCTGATATGATAACCTTCCTTCCATCCCATTACATTACGGACCTGACGAAGAACTACTTTCCTGACTTCCTCCATGCTTAGGTGTACTTCTGTGTAAATGGTTCCTTGTACTTTGACATGACTCAACTTCATTGGTGAACCTCCAATCTGTCACATACCCCGAATAGGTTTCACCTCCAACATACTATCGCCACGGTCCCTGGCGACCTTAACTGGACAACCATCTCCGTGTTGTATCTCCTTTATATAGCCGCGAGCCCCACATAGAAAACACTCTACGATTGTGCCATTGTCGTTTTCCACAACTACCTCGAAATCCTCTATGTGACACAACATACTAATTCTCCTTCTCTCGCTTCTCCGCAGCGGCGTAAAACTCGTCCATCAGTTGGTCCTCCGTCGGATTGTTCTCCACGGGAAGTTCGTAGTTTACCTGTTCACATACCTTACGCAACAAGGAGTTTATACTATGGCCCTCCAAATACCAGTCCAACTTTTCATGCATCTGTTGAACATCAAAATGTGACATCCTTCCACCGTTTCTGGCCGCCTTGACGATACAATCTCGAAGAGAGGAAAGGTTGGCACAACACACTGGAAGGGCTTCACGTTCCTTATCAATAAGATCCATCCATTCCGTGTCCGTCAGTACGATTACAGGTAAATTGTTCATCCCACTAACCTTTCCTGTTCAAAATTAATAGTACGAAGTCTGTCCATCTCCTTGGCGTGACGGGCCTGCTCCTTTTTCAACTCGTCGCCGTGTTTAGCACACAAAGCCAAAGCTCCCCATCCAGGGCGTTCCGATTCAAACCAATCGGCCGGATACTCCCCACAATAATTACATCGAAGGTTCCAACCTGGAAGGCCCTTTGCTTTGGCTTCGTCTCTAGTCATTGAAAGCGTTCCTAACGGACGTCCACGTCGGGGATAATCGCTGAAGGTTTGAATACAACCTTGTAGCGGTATGTACTAACCTTGGCCTCGTCGAGTTGTTCACAAAAGTAGGTCACGTTATCCGACAAACCGAGTGTGTGCTTCTTGAAAGTCTTCTCCCCGGTCTTACACACAACTTCCAACTGATTGTCGTTCCCGTCCGAGTATATGGAGAGCCGTCCCTCAATCACCAACATATACTCCCCGGTGATCCCGTTGTAAAAAACGACTCGTCTATTGATCTCGAACTGATCCGCCTTTTTGGACAAGTTCCTGTTGGCAATCTCGGCGTCGTTGCTACACCCTACCAACCCAAACACCAAAAAACCCACTACAATCAGTACAACTAATTTCTTCATCATTCTACCCTTTCTATTCCTGTAAACCTTCATCTTCGACCTTGGCTACAAAGTCATCTATCATGGCTTCAAAGGCAAGAGTCCTATCCATTCCCTCCCCAGTATCAGAATCGTAGTATGTTTGTAACATACTTCTCAATTCCCCCTTGGCCCTCTCCCAAGCCATACCTCTCATTGTCCGTATCTCCCTGGAATCCACAACTCCCCCTACAGCATATGTTGTTCCCAAATCCTATCCAGATAGGCCGCCTGATCAAAAGTAAACAACCCATTCCAATCATGAAGACTTTGCATAAAATCCAATTGGCGATTTGACAATCCGGATTGGAGATTGTCCAAATCCTCCAACTGATCCAAACATCTTTCCTGTTGTTTTTGATTCACACGTTTCTTTGCCATATTAATCCTTCTGTAATTATCCACGAGAAGCCTCCACATACTTACGCGGAAACCAGTCACACCAAGTGTTTGTTGTCTCCACACCAAACAACTTAGTACAGGTAACAACATTGGCACAACCACCACAGGTTTTCCCAGTGGGTAGTTCCATACAAGTTCCAGGAGTACACTTTCCATCCTTACAACATCCATGTCTCATGTGTTTTTGTACGTAGGCCTCCTCCCATACACCCACCCACCGAACGCCACTCTGATGCCAATTGTAAATCTCGGCCCTGTTGGAAGAAATGTTCAACTTGTCCCCACAAACCCTAGCCTCCTTCTTGGCGGCCTCCAGAATCTCCTCCCGCGTCCCGACGAACTTCTGGAACATTATCTGATTTTCCAACTGTTTCATCCTTTTTCTCCTGGTTCTTAGGTTCCGACAACTCCTCCGGTCGGTGATAAAGTACCGAACTGTTCGCAAATTGAAAGGCCACCAACTCCAATTCTGGGTGGCACTTAAACATTTCGTATACAAATGTAGGACAACCACCATCGTTATCTACAACCTCCAGCCCACCGGTGTGCCAACAGGCCCTTATGTCCAGTTTACCCATGGCATGCTGGGACGGTACAGTACGACCCTTATATCTCCCTGGTATGGCGAACTTTGGCATCACCTCCCCTTTCCAATTCCTCTATTCGTTTACAACACAATTTGTTGGCTTCCAAGGCTGAGTGATACAAATGAATTACTCCCTCTGCCAATCTACACCAACAATCAGGTTCACAGGCCCCCTCGGACCTATGTTTTTGTATTTTATCCCATAATTGTTTTTGTAGATCACCCATACTAAGCATCCATATCACATAGTTCACCAACAGAAACCTTCGAATAACAGATATCACACACAGTGCCCTCATCCTCTGAAGTTACTGAATTACATCCACTACACCTGGATTTCCTGGCAGAAAATTCCGCGGTAACTAAATAGGGAGGAAAATCCACCTTCGTGTTAGCCACCGCCCAAACACGACGTATCCCTGGTTTGTTGTATGCTCCCGCCACAACAGAACTGGACATCGACCAACTACTAGAAGGAAATATAGTCCTAATGGTTGGAAAAGCCCTTTGCCACAACAGTTCGATGTTGTTTCCGTACACATATCTTGTGTAACTGTTCTCCCCATTACTAGCCACAATCTTCAAACGAAACCTTGTCTTCATAGGTACTTCCTCCCTAATGGTCTACTCATACCGTCATCACCTCATTCCCTGTACACTCCCCGTCCTGTTGCTCTTCCCAAGTTAACACTGCCGTGATCAACATGCTGGCGGCTGATATCTTCCACTGCTCCTGTGCACCAACCACATAGTTTACAAGATAGTCGTACTTCTCAGAATACCCTTTGGCTATACAGGCGTCCCGTATCTCGTACGATACTTCTGACAAGGAACCAGTGATGGGCATCACATCAACATTCACCCTATCTATTACGCCTTCAGGAAGTGTAAGGCCCCAGTAGGCGATTAACACAGTCTTCTCCTGTAATAACACCTCTGGGGCCAAGGACTTCAAATAAGATATTCTCTCTAAAAATGTCATTTTCTGTTCACTGATAATAATGTTTCCATTTTTTCAAGGCCTGAAAGGTTTTCTGCCGTTGTTTGGCTGGGAGGGTTCCATCCCTCATGTACGCCTCGATGGCCTCTACAGCTGTGACGAAACTAGTTGATCTCCCATCGAGGGAGAGCCAGTAAAAAAATCGGCTAACCCCGGATCGAAGACAATCCATTGTATGTTCAAGGTATCCTGCCCTTCCACCCATGGACCCTTCCAATTCTCAATGGGCTTGTACTGTCCGGTTACTGTAAGGGTGGCGTCATACACACCTGGAAGTGTGGCCGTGGCGTCCAAACCAAATACCAAGGACTGGCCCTCCACGGCGACAGTAAACCCAATAGGAAGTACTCCCTCGGGAGTCACCACCATGTTCTTCGCCACGGAGTTCAGTCGTACAGTTCCTACCCCTCCCACCTGTTGGGCCCACCTGGCGTCAAAAGATGGAACTGGGTCCTGGGCGATCATTGTGGCCAACATAAGTAACATCATCTTCATGGCTGTCTCCTTTTCTATCTAGTATCAACTTGGTTACGTGGAGCTGATGCGAATCACCAACTCCTTTTCATGGGCCGTAAGATGGTTTTCCGGCTCAATGCAATTACCCGGATCACTCATTATACGTAGAATGTCCTCCCCCAACTGCCGACAAAACTCCGGACCAGGGCGAACACAACTAAAGGCGTTCAACCAAATATGGTTGTTCCTGGCACACCTCACAGCATCTTGTTCCCAATTAGGATTTTTCATCAGGATCGTCCTCCGTTTTCCTCGGCTTCATACCCATGGCCTTACACCACACCCTGGAGAGCATACAATTCCTACAATTACAATCCCTAGGATCGTAGGCGAATTCCTTTGGAGAATCAAGACCACAGGCGGACTTACCACCATTACTGGGACGATAGTGTATAATCGACTTCGTACGAGGCACACCTGAAATCCTCCCCATACCACACCAAAGAGCCATACACTTTGGAGGTTTCCCATATCCTTCGTTCGTACGAACAGGGGGACCCAAACGCATCTCACAAGTTCCATGCCCACCCTCGTTGTCGAAATGTTCACATACAACCTTGCCATCCCAACAGTACTGAGAATTGGGTACTTCAATGGGTAAGGATACAATTACCTTTTTGTGTTTCTCCTCTGAACTCATCCTACCTCCTATTTCGTAGCCAAACAATCCCCACCAGTATTGTAACCATCAAAGGCGTACTCACAGGTTTTCCAAAAGGAACAATCGAAACAAGTAAAGTCCTCCAAACTCAGTTCCTGGTCCTTCTTGACCATTTCCTGTATCTCACGAAGTGTCGGTACTGTATACTCCGTCAAATACTGAAAACATAAAAAGGCGGTAATGATCCGCATCACGTTTGACATGAATGGTAAAGCATCCTCTCCCAACTTACACCAGGTCTGCATCCTTTTTGGAAGCTCCACACACAACATGGCCACCCTGGCGGCCACTGTAGGGAGGAACTCATCATACATGTCCTGTCCATCCGGATGTTCGAATAGGGTCCCAGTCATCATCCCCGCCGTGTATTCCAAATTCGTTGGTAGACCTCCTAGCTGAATCTCCTTCTCCCAACACTCTTGTAACTTCTGGCTGTCGATACCGTTACTAAATATGTCCTTGACCCAACTTTCCTGTTCAGGTGTAAGTGTCATGCTTTTTTGTCCTTATCCTCAACAATATGAAATTTTCCACGACCATCCTGGAGGGTCCTAGAAAGTGGTTCCCTTCCTTCATCCTCTATAACAGGATGTTTCTTACGAGGTTTCTTCTTCACGTGTCCATCCGCCGTGGCCCCAATGAGACGCTCAATAAACATCGACACCCGCACTCCGGCCAAGGACCCAGTCACTGTTCCCATCACGTAGGGAATCAGGAGCCACCCATTCAGTTCGGAACGTACCAGCTGTCGCATTGTAAGAAACCAGATTCCATTGGAAAAACAGGCAGCAAACATATGGTATGTCATGTTGTCTCTGTTCCTACTCCTGGATACAATACTGAAGGAAACATTCTGCACGAACGCCAAACACAAAATAGTTAATGGTACTTTCCAATCCATAACAACCCTACCTTTCTACTTGTTTCTTTGTGGCAGTTCCTGCGGAATGTAAATCCACTACGGCCCCTAGAATCTTTTCACAATCGGAACCATCCAATGGGCCCGTGATTGTACTGAACAAGAGATCCCTCAGTCGTATCAGAGTACAGTAAGGTTTAGACCAACAACTCACCGTCGCCAGAAGAGCCCTCGGAATAACCCTACCCAGGATGACAAATAAGACGGCCCACCCAATAAACGGGATGGTATATACCACCACCTCTTTGATACACCAAACAATGAATCCCGCCTGGGCCTGGTCCCCTAACCCACTCAAGGCATCACATACAGCTTTCAGTTCTTCTCCGACATTTTCTTTATCCTCCAACCGACGTTCCTGTTTTCTTCTTCTAGATTCGTTGTGTGCCATCCCACAAACTACATAACAATAGGCCAGTGTACCTAATACAATCAGTACACCTCCGGCCCCTTTGGCTAGAGCACTCACAAAATGTAGTATACATTCCATACTAACCGGACTCCTTTTGTTTATCCTGGGTATCCGATACATAAAAAATAAAATGACCACCTACAAAACTGGCTTGCCAACACATGATCCAAAACATGGCATTCTGTTTTAAACACCCAATCAAAAACTCATTGTCAGACATACCACCTGTGGATACAACCCACCAGGTTCCCTTCTCCTTCAGGATGGTCCTCCAGGACAAGTGAGAGGGCCTATCCTTCATCCGACTAAAATACGAAGGATAGGCCCATTCCTCCTTCACCAACTCCAGTAACTCATTGAAGCTACTAGTGTAAGGCCAATTTATAATCTTCTGTTGTAAATTATCGTCATCCATTGATAAACTCCACCTCCATATATCATCCTAATTACTTCCTGGAACTCCTAATCGACCCACTTGGGCACAAAGCCATGTAATAAGTATCGGGTTCCTCGTTGAAACACCTCTCCTCATCCTTTTTGTTGGTCCACGTAAAATCCTTCCCTGGGAAGGGTAGAGTGTCGGTCCTGGCATCCACCCTATACGACTTATTTCCGATGTATAGGGACTTCCAGGGCGTACTGAGGCTAAAATAGAAAGAAGGAAGAAACTTTGGAAGTCTCAGGACTCCCCAATGTTTTCCGTACCAGGGATTGTAGACATCATACTTCCACCGGTTTGGATCCGTGTTCCGTAGCTTCGCGGCCAACTCCGGACCGAATAGTTCATCCCAACACGAAAAATCTACATCTTTGATACGAAGATCCCCCGTGTTCCAAAAGGCGGCCTGCCACCAACATCCCATAGGACGGACAGTATGACCAAACAAAATATCAAACTTGAAACCAAATCCAGTTCTCTCCTCCGGATCCTGGTAGTTCTTGGTGCACTTGTCATGCCAAAGCCCAGGTGTATGATCCCCCAGGTACAGGATACCATCACCGGCCACAAGGCTCACACCAGTAACATCCCGACCCATACTGGAACATCCACAAGCACATAGAATACAAAACAACAACATGATCTGTAGAGGCTTCATCTGTATTTTCTCCTAAAGTTTCCACCAATTAGTCCTGGAACGATCCGTTGGATCATATCCACTCAACACTGATAGTACATCCATGAGACAGTCCCTATACCCTCCCAGGTAACCTTCGGACGCCAAACCACGGGAATACATGTCATCATTGTTGGTCATGGCTGATATCTCGGCGTTTACGGCGTCTGAAACTTTCCTTAACCTTCTTTTGATCCCTCGTGCCATCATCCTCCTCCCATTTAGAACATTTTCCTACCAAATGTACCTGTCTACCCATGGCCCATCTCTTGAAGTTATCAACCATATTTTCCCAACGGGATCGTGTACCACCTCCTGTACTAGACAGAATCTCCGTAATCTCCACACCATCCGGCGGACGTAGTCTCTTCAAATCACAGTAGAATGTTAACTCTATTCCACTTTCTAAACGTTCACGATGTTCATACAAGAAGAGACAATTGTGACAGCCATCTTGGACCCTGTAGGATTTCGGTAATTTGTACATTGGGCTTTCTCAGGACCTTGGAAGGAAATTGAATAGTTTCAGGAAGGTATGATCGAAAAATAGGATGAGCCACCAATTCATATCGCTTTCGAATTGGACACCACATAAGAAACATCGACGGTTTCCTACAGCGTCGTGTACGAACCTTTGGTGGACGATTCAACCTTTTCCACGTTTTGACTCGTACCTCCTCTGTTGTACTTAGATCTGTGTAAATAGGACGTACAGTAGTAACAGGCTCAAACTTCTCCTCCAACTCCCGTATCAAATGGAGCATATCCTGCATACTATAGGAAGATCCCTCCTGGGTCCCTCCTGTCGTTGAGTCGTATATGGGATCCATAATATATCTCCGCCCTAGTTATGGTCCTCCTGGACCTGGTAGACACCAAAGTCAAAAGAAATTACGGTTTCCACCGAGGGCCTTGGGAGTTCGGTCCGGTTTCGGTTCTGTTTCCACCGAAACAGGAACAGAACGCCGTCTCCTTCTTGGAACCTTACTCAAATCCAAACCAGGAGGGTACTGGGCGGCCTCATAAAGTATAACATGTGAATACGGTCTCTTGTACTTAATGTGTGGGCACGTGTCCACATTACTTACTGGCAAATCATGTAGTGTACATCGATGATCCTCGTATCGAGTACAATTTTGGCAGACATTAGTTATTGGGTGGAGTTTTCTTCCTGTGCCCATTTCCAATCCTTCAGGAACTCGTTGATTTTTCTAGTCGGAATAAACACCGAACTACCCTTGTGATTCCTACCCGCCGCATCGATACAAAAAGGCCGCTTCCACGGATGGTCCTTAAGTAAAGAATTTATGTAATACGAGGCGGGAGGGTCCATATGTACAATAGGACCATAATATCCATACTCCTTCGTACTATCGGGAAGAGGGGCCTTCTCCTCCTCTTCCGTGGGCGAATCTATTTTCCAGTGTAGATAAAACTTGTTCCCCTTCTTATCGACGGCTCTAACGATCCCGTACTGCCATTTCTGTTGGACAATGAATTGTCTCAGCTTCTGTTCTGAAAGATCCGTACTGTAGAATTCCGCGATTTCCCCCTCCCCCCATTCATCATCCACAAACATACGCCATAAGTAGTAACACCTAGGACACAACTTAGTTTCGTGAATACTTCCACAATCCTCCCAGGAGGAAACATGGTACAACCAACCTGCGGGTATTGTATTACAACACCCCACACACCAATGTTCCTTCACAGCCCTTCTAAAATCCTGTCTCAGAAGTACCATCACAACCCCTTCCCTACCTCTTCAGGTTTCCAACAATAACCAGAAGAAGCAACAATATCAGAATTAGTACAAAATGCCAAAACATACTACAACCACCAAAACATACCAAAGGCGTAACTTATCAAAAACAACCAAATACCCCCAAAGAATAGGGCTCCCAAAATACATGGAGACATCAGTAACACAAAACCACGTGACTCCCTCCAGGCCCCTCGAACAAGGAGAAAAAACACCCCGAAAGGAATCACGTAAAAAACCAACCCACATCCCAATGTCCACAAAACCTGGAAAATCATGGCTATTTCTCTTTTTGAGCGTCCACTCTCTCCTGAATCTCACGACGGTGTACAGGAATATGTTTGGGGGCCTCAATACCCAACCTAACCTTTCCACCTCGGACATCCACAACAGTTATCGAAATTTCCCCATTGTTTATATCAATGGATTCATCCCTACATCTCGTCAACACCAACATCTGTAATCCTTTCACTATCAAATGGCTTGTCGTCTATCCCGAATGTTTCCACGACACTCCGACATATAACCGGACAATCGTGTCATGGGACGTTTATTTATATTTTGGGAATTCTTCCTTCTACCCCCACCAAAAAATGGGGTAGAATTACAACACTCCCTGTACAGTCGAAACTGCACTCGGTATGTGTTGTTAATACTGGCTTCAACTACCCTCCTCCACTTCTTCCTCAGTATCCGATGGAATAGATTCATCATCTGAAAACCTCAAAGGACGTCCACAACAATGTTTATATTTCTTTCCACTACCACAAATACACACGGAGTTCCTTCCTATATGTGGTACTCGATTAACGATGGGAGGTGTTACAGACCGAAAGGAGGAAAGTAATTTGGTTGAACGTATAACTACTCTTTCTTTTTCTTCCATCTTCTTCTCCTTGGAATTGGTTTGTAATCCTCGGCCACCTTCGCCAACTTCTTCAACAGTTTGTTGATACGATACTGCACCGTTGGTATCGGACAACCACATTTATCACCAATCTCCCTCATAGTGTAACAATAGGAAAACCTCATGTGTATCAATTCCAATTCCTCCGGGGTAAAACCCTTCAGAATAGTTTCTACATCCAGTACAAGATCATGATCAAACGACCTCCCTTCCACCTCTTCGCGAAACCCCAAACCTACACCACAACGCTTAGACCCGTATTTGTATACAGACCTAAGACGACGAGCCACCGTTTTAGTTATCCTTGTAATAATGGCTTGTCCATCCTCTTCTGGTTTGGCCCTGGAAAGGGCCTCCCCTACCGCCATCACGGCCGTGTGGTACAAATCATTGGGCTCCACCTTGTTTACAGAATACATTCTCCTGGAACAAATACGCATCAAACACATAAGCAACTTGTCTACACGTTTCAACACCAATCCGAAGGTTACTTCCTTTCTGGATCCTTGTTGATACTGTGTAGTTAATCTTCGAATAACATCGTAGTGAACACTCATCGACCTATTCGCCTGAATATTTCCTTCATGGAACCTGTATTCACGCTGGATCGTTTTGGTTCCTTGGATTCCGTTGGATCCTTCGGAGCTTTTTGTTTCAGATCGGCGTACCAAGCATTAGGATCCTCCGCGGCCTTGGTAGCAGGATTCCGAATCTTTTTCATCATCTCCTTCATCTTGGCTGTATCGGGCGGAGTTTGTTCCCCTTGTATGGCGTTATGCACAGACCCAGCTGCGGCGTCCGCCAAATCCTTAGAACCACTAAGAACAACATCTGTACGTTTACCATCCTCCAAAAACACCACCGTGGAAACCTTCTCGGGGTGATCGATCTTGGCTTCGTTCTTCCTATCCTCCAAATTGGCTAATTCAAAATGGAGTACTTTACTCTCGTGTACGATCCAACGTCCCTCCCTCACAACATCTCTAAAGGCGTAGTATACCTCCCTAGTACGGTCTAAAGAAAGATATCCAGTTTCTATCCCCCGTCTCTGTAAAATCTGTTCCGTCTCAAAACTCGCTAACCTAAGGTCATACGTCCATCCACAAATGTTGAATCCTACCAATCGTAAGTCCAAGATAAACTTGCGGAGCTTAAACATAGGAATCTCCTGGCCATCCCTTCCTCGTACACCTACAACAAAATCCGTTTCTACAACAGGCATCTTCCTAAGCTCGAACCGTCCATCCTCCAACTCTACTTCTTGATCCTTGTAATCCCTGATGCTGGACATAGCCAAACCACAAGTATCCCCATTGGAAGAAAAAGCTATATCTGTATGCCCATACCTGGGAACTCCCTTGGGTACACGAATCTTACTGAGATCCATATACTCGATTAGATCCTCCGGACCATCCATCGACAATTGTATAATCTGTCGGGAGAACGGATCCTGTTTTTCCTTATCATAGGAATTCTTCAATTTCTCCTCAGAAGGGAACAACTTGGATTTACGTAAGGACGCCACCGATTCTCCGGCCAAGTCCTTCAACGCACCAACTATGTCCCTCTCGAACTCCGTCCTAAACTCCACGGGGACATCCAACACCTTAAATCCTTTCTCCAACTTCTCTCTCACCTGGTGTTGGTTCTCAAGAATGGAAGGAGGGTGATACATGTCACCTGTACATACAGGAAAAGTCTCCCCGCAAAACATGGCATCAGGTTTAGCCACCCAAAGAGGGACATCCACTACAAATACACTATTGGTCCCCTTCATCTCTGTGATGAACGGTTCCAGAAAAGACATCTCATCTTGCTTGGAGGACACCAAGAAACATTTCCCAAGAGACTCCCCGTCGATAACGAAACGAGATTCATGTCGACGTATAGCCGAGCGAAACGCTTTAACTACACGAATCTTCTGTTTTTCGCTATCATCGGGGGAGTCGATCTCGTCAAGTAAACTCAAGATCACATCCTCACCCAAACTACCAAAACCCTTCATGTAGGGAGAACCGATCTTAAAATCAAACAAAGGAATCTCCAGCCAGGAACTAGGATGGTCATAACTAGTCCCATGTAATATCCCTCGTCTCCGGAACCAAGGAGAGGACTTGATATAGCTTTGAAACAGAGTAAATCCTTTACTCTTACCTTGTGACTTGGACAGATTAAAGAACACAACTGCCATTTTACCACCCTTCTCCAAATTGAAGAAGGCCCACGGATCCTTCAAACATAGAATCCGCTGCATGGCTATTATCATACCACGAATGGCTGCCCTAGTTTTTCCAATCCCAATGGCTCCTGTAAGTACCACCATGTACTTACTATCCTCCGTCATCATCTGTTCTAGGCTTTCATGCCATACAGGATAAACGGACTTTCCATTGTTAGTAAGAGTGCCTAGAAATTCATCATCACAAAGAATTTGCTGAACCGTGGCAGGGGGTTCGTTGTAATTCATCTGAGTGACGTGATCCAAAAATGTATTGGCTTTACGGAGATCCATACGATCCTAACACACCAATTATATAGGTGATGGCAACAAAAACGAAAAAACAAACAACGATACCTATGCACAAATCCAATAACAACCATAACAACTTGTCAAAGTGTTCATTCCACCAGTCATCATTCTTCCGAGTTGTCATCAGAACAAGCCTCCGTCAGTTGCTTTTGTAATTTGACACGAATCCTCTCCCGTTCCTGTGGGGGCATGTTGGCTATGTCTTGCAACACCTGTGCATCACCTTCCTGCAACGTCTGGGAGGGTACCTTCTTCCTATTACTACCATCCAATACAACTTGATACTGGGTGATCCTGGCAGGTAGTTCCCTATCCGGTTCATTAGTGAAATGTAACTTCAGGGCGAATTCCACAAGATCCTTTTGAATGTCTTTCATGGAAGTTAAAATCTCCCGCTTCTCCTTAAACACACGAAGATCGGGAACAAGGATAGGAGTTACTACCTTCTGGCAGGAGGAACACTTGTATGTCACCTTCCTTCTCTGTCGCTCAGATATCACCCTAGACAAGTGGCATATGGATACCAACTTGAGTTCGTGTTCCATCAAGGTAGTTAGTGAATCCCGGTGGTGAGCGTTTTGTTCCTCCACACCCATCATCAAGTATTGCATGATGTTCCCCGCCAGATAGAAATCTACATCCCTTTTCTGACGGCGACGCAGCTTCGCACACACCTTGTTTACATAAGTGGCATCATAACCACAGGCGTCCACTATCTGTGGTACATTTCCCCTGTACTTATAATACAGAAGCTGTATCTCTGTATCTACTCGTTGTTTTTCGATCCCTGTCATGACTACTCACAAACGCAACTTACATCACTGTAGTCGCACATAATGACTTCATGTCCGATTCCCTGCCCATCAACAGCCACCGTCCTCCAAGGAACGTTCCTGTCGTACACTACCAGTGTACCAGGTGCCAAAGGTGAGGTAGGATGAAACTTGTTTTGTTTCTCCCTATCCCAGTACCCAGGACCGTGGGCCAATAAAACTCCCAAATCACTCAACGTTTCCGTTTTCACGGACTCGGGAAGCTCTATGCTTGTATTATAGAGCTTTTCATCGTATTTTAAAAGGGCCCATATGAAAACCACATTGTGTAAGGGTCTCAGGGGAAAGTGCATTTCTTCAGTTTCAAGGTTGTAAAACGGGATCTGTGCAAGTATTTCCTTATCAGCCAACTTCATAGTCCTACCTTTCATCATCTGTTCCCGAAAAGTCTCCCCTCCAGGATCCTTCATCATCTGTACATGTACATAGGCCATGGCTTCCAACATGATCATTCCTCCAAGGCTCGTTTGGCCAGCCTCTTAATGTGGAGTTTATTGCTATGATGTGCTATGTGAGCCAAAGCACTGGCCGGTGACCTTTTACCGGATAGGCCGTCCTTGGAAGCCTGTGTTACAGAAGCCTGATGACTGAGCCTCACAATTTCCTTCAGAACTTCACTACTCATAGTTACACCTCATAGTACAAAAATGATTACGTTACATACTCCGTACAGGAACCCTAAAAAAGCCTCCTTGTACTGGCCCTTGTACAAAAAACATATACAAAGACCAAACATGGACACCACTAAGGTTATCTGAAACAGCGTTAGTAGTTTAGATATCATTCTCAATCGGAGGATCCAATACAACTGTTTTGAACCCCAAGTCCAATCTATCGGCCTCCCATAGCCTCATATTCTGAATCCAAAGTTTATCCTCTGACTCCCAATGAAACCCTGCTTGCTTGATTAAATCATTCATTTCAAAGGGGGCTTCCGCCATCACCTCCACTATGGGTGTTTCCGCCCTATTCAGAATGTTATCTGTCCATGGATTGTAATTGGACATAACCTTCATGGCTGTAACGGAATCAAACAAAGCCCTGTGCGGAAAAGGATTAACAAAACCATGATAGGCTGCCAGATACAACAAGTTACGATACCTGCAGGACTCCGGATATGGAACATCAATCCGTGTATCAACCCAGGTGGACGAAATGGAATCCGCCATGGATATGTGATTTCTCACCAAAAAGGCGTCCAACATGGGCTTATCAAACTCCATTCCATTGTGAGCAACTACCACACCCTTATTGGCAAAATGTACCAGGGTATCCAAAAACTCCTGAAAGGCCGTAGAACTGGACTCCAACCCAGTTTGATGCAGCATATCATAAGTGATGCCACACTCCTGGTACTCCCACTCCCAAGGATCCCTTTCCAGGATATCGCCATCAACCACCAGCTCGGAATGACCACACACCAAATGTGGTATGTCGGCAATCTTGGGCCAGTTCCAAACAGAGTACCCAATCTCAATCACCCTATCCTGGTGAACGTTCTTCCCTGTCATCTCCAAATCCAATGAAGTAAAGTACATCCTAGTATTCTCCTATTGTTCGTAGTACCGTACGCCACATCCAGGCGTTTCATACACCTCCACCCAGGCCACACACACATCCCGACAATGCTGTCCTATACCCTGTGTCATTCGATTGTATAGGTGTCGTGCAATATTCTCCGCCGTTGGAATGTGCACCACATCATTTACCACATGGTGGTCGAAATCGTCCAAAATACCATTCAGTTGTTGCTTCACGGTGGAGAAGTTTACCACCCATCCCTCCCGTTGTAATTTGGTACTTCGTAAACACACCATAACCTTCCAGGTATGCCCATGAAGATTGTCACACTTTGTGCCACTATCCACTAAGTGATGGGCACTGTCAAACGTAGCAGTAACACGTAATTCATACATCACTATTTTCCTTACAAAGAGTACATTCAATTAGATTACAGGATTCCATCCCTCTTTACTACATATATCTCGGAACTTCTCCCAGTAGCCTGGAATTATGGTTCTTTTAAAAGGAACTGGAAGTAATTCACTTAACAGGTATTGGCCTCCTGGCCATCCGTCCTCCGAAATACTACCAAAGTACACCGGAGTATCCGGATCTAAACAGTCCACCAATACCTGACGACAACCCCCACAACAAGGAGACCCATCCTTGGTTTGTATTGATACGGCCTTAGTGGTCTTTGGGTTCCTCCCAGCCAATATCACATTGAGTAAAACCGAGAATTCCGCATGAACACAATGATTATGATCAATAAACTCGATATTAAAACCGCGGAAAATAGTCCCATCATCCATCAGGAACGCACAACCTACTGGAAAGTTACTCCTGTGGCACCGGGCAAACTGTGCTGCTTCCTTCGCGGCTACGAATAGGCGTTGTAGATCCTGTTGAGGTATCATCTACATTCTCCACTACTTTATACAGTATGTCGGTGTTCCGGTACTGTTCATCCAATCCCATACCACACCCCACCAAAAAAACGTCCTCCTGTATTACAATCCCACACACGGATGGTGTTGGACGATTATTCTGTCCCAGTAATACCTTGTCCACAAGCACCGCCCACTTTACACTCTTTGGTCCATGTTTCAACACCATGGATGTGGCGATACTAATAGTTTTTGTGCTGTCCAAAATATCATCGATGATCCATACTTCCCTCCCTGTAATGTCTTCTGGATCCAAATCCAAATGGTAAGTAACCTCCACATCGGAACTCTGTTTCTCCATATGGTAGGAGCGAAGGGCCATAAAACCGATACGGGAACCTCCAGACTTGGACTCAGTACCATCAGACAATTTCCAACTGAAGTGGACCATCAATTTGGAAAACAGGTAGAACCCTCCCTTCAACAAACAGATCAGTACGACGTTATCCCAATCCTTCGTATTCTGTCTAATCTGACGAGCCATACTGGAATACACGGCAGGAATTACAATATGGTATACTTCCAATTTCCTACTCATTTTGTAACGACTCCTTAATACTTTCCAACTCCGCCGTCGTGTGTCGATGGTTGGCCGCCTCCTTACTAAACCCATCCTTATACCTTACCTTCTTCAGTTTGGCATGGTTGGCCCTCATCACGTCCTCCAAAGTAACTCCAAAGGAATCCACCAGCATTGTAAAGTAGAAAAGTAAATCTCCACACTCCTCCACGTTATCTTCCTTGGAAACCTCCTCCCCTATACACTCCTTTACATACTTCTCAGCCAGTTCCCCTATCTCGTTTATAAGGCCTAGGAGAGCATGGGCCCTTCTCACACTTTTATTCTTGAAACGTTTACTGAGGGTGCTTTTATCCTCCACTAGTTCCATGGCACTCATCAGCTGTTGCCACACAGACAAACCGTCGTAAGGCCTACCATACACTAGATGTCCCTTCAACTTTCCTACGGCGTCCCCAAGAATCTGTGTAAACATAAGCTGGTCACAACATTCACCCTCCTGGAATTCTGTCATCCTCCAGTCGTTGTGTTCCAGGGACTTCACCATTGCCAAATAATCTTTCCAAGTCATCTTATTCTCCGAACTGTACTCACCCTGTTCTTCCTGGTCACCTCGTAACAGCTATCGGCTGCCACCTCAGATAAACCCACTTCATGTGACACGAATATGAATTGTAAACCCAACATCTCGGATAACTCCTTTACCATTACACCACACTTCTCCATGTGTACTGTCTTATCTACATTTCGGAAGGGTTCGTCCAATATCATCAGAGGACGAGTCCTATCCATCATAATAGACCAAACCACCAGCCGCAGGGCGAAGGATACGATATCGATCACAGTACCACCCAAGGATCCCTCCGGTGTACGCAACTTCCCATGATCCATTACATAGAAAAAAGTCTCCGCAGTCCCCCTAGAAATCTCATTCTTCACTACAAAGGAGTACTCCTCCCCCATCACAGACTGAAGGGCCTGAGTAACAAGAGTCTCGATACACCGACGAATATCCTCCTGAACTACGATACCAAGCTCATTCACAATGGATTTACACGTCTCGAGATCCTCCATATCCCTCCGGAGACCCTTCAACTCCTTTCGTAAATCAAGTTTCTTCTCCTGACTCACCTGGAGTTTCAAACGCTTTTTCTCCACCAGTTTCTTGGCGACGTCTAAAGTAATCATAACTACTCCTCCAAGTAGGGTTCCAAATCCCCTAGAAGGTCCTTGGCCTCCTGTTTCAAGGACTTCATACGAGTTTCCTTTTTCTTGAAAAGCTCTTCACCCTCCTCCACGGTGTCACAACCGAACTGCTCCTTCAAACTTTTCATCAACTGATCCCTCTGCCCTTTCAACCGTTCCTGCTTAGTTTGTAAGGAGGCCAGAGTTTTTTCTGCGTCTCTCAAATCATCAAATACTGACATTTACTTGTCCTCCATCTCTGCCAATTCAGCCAAGAACCCATCAAACAAATGGGAAATACGACTTCCATATCCATCCTTTTCAATTATATCGTGTAGACTACCCTTCCAATCGGTACCCTTTACTTTGTTTTCCTTCAAACTCCTTATGAACTTGTCTAAGGCCTCACTATCTCCAACAGCCTTCTTACTGGTTTCCAGACGAAATACATCTTCAACAGGAAGTACATCCAACTTCCGTGTTTTGTAAGTCCTTTTCTTGGTATCAAACATACCGACCATAGGCTCATGTGCCAAATCCCACTTGGCCACAGTCTTACGTACCAAACACCCAGGATTCACAATCCACCTATCCCCCACCTGTTCCTGGAAACTATAGTGATAATCTCCACAAAGCACCAAATCAAACGAATGCTTTTGTAGAAACCTCTTTGGATTCTTCAACTCCTGACCAGGCCACAAAGGACGACTTCCTATCATGGCGTGTATCACCAGAATATTAAAAAGACCATCCTTGGGTTCCACCTCCGGGATCGGCTGCCTAAACGAAGCCCCATAAAGATCCACACCACTGGCTATTGGTATACCAGTCTGACCAACTACTTCCAGAGACTCCGCCTCCTGTAAAACCCTCATCGGACTTCTATAAAAAGTATCCGCACTATGTCCGGAGATGTCATGTTGTCCATAGATACAGTAAAAAGGAAGACTACAATGTCGTAAAAAGGAGATTAACTGTGCCTTCACCTCGTTATCCGTGGAGGGACGATCAAACAAATCACCTACTTGTATGATACAATCACAACTCCACTCATCAAAAAAGGTAAAGGCCTGATCCAACTTCCCCATCTGTGTCTGGAAGTAATCTTCATCCGTTCGACTTTCCGGTCTTCTCCCAGAAAAATGAGCATCTCCAAGAATCCCTAATCTCATACTAAAATCTCCCTAGTTGGTAAAACTTCCTTGTCAAACCTGGCCCTAGACAAAAGTACTGGCCTGTAATTCACATGCTCCAAGGATAACAGATAATGGTTATCCGTAAGATGTACACCTGTATCTGTTATCCTGTGCTCTATCCTTGGCAAGTGTGTATGTCCGTATATACAAATATCAACGTCGGAGGGTATCTTCCTGGGTTTATGGGTTAAAAGGACTTTTACACCCTTCCTAGGACCGGAGGAAGTAACCTCCGTGAATTTTACGACCGCACATTCCAACACACAGGTAAATCCAGCCTCCAAATACCAACTGTACGACTTCTTGTCATGGTTTCCGCGTATCAGTAATTTCCGTCCAGGTAAAGAGGGAAACCACTCTTTGAACTCCTTGTGCCGGTAAAATACCACATCCCCCAGGTGCCATACAATATCCTCTGTACCTATCATGGACTCCCAAAGAGAACGAATCTTCTGATTGTAGTCCTCCGGACGATTACAAAACCGCTTAGTGGCATCATGATGCCAATGAGTGTCAGTTATCAGCCACTGTTTGATACCCTTCACCTTCATACACCCGCCTCTAGTATACGTTTACGTTGTTCCTCCGAGGTGATTTCCGTTCCACAAGTGGGACACTCAGTTAGGTTCTCCTTCAAAGAGCCGATCGTCTGTTTAGTCTTTTCTATTCCACGGACCGCCTTGGTTAACTCCTCGTCCACATTCTCCAACTCTTCCAAAAGCTCATCCAGATCAAAGTACTCAGTAGACACCTTATCGTAGGTGTCCAGTAAATCCCTCGACAAGTTCCGTACTGGACCATAATCCACCTTCATGATCTTATCACAACCGACGATGGAGGATATCAATCCCAGCAGTTTTATACAGGATTGTTCCAAAGTGGAACCCTCTTCACCAATCTGCTTGGCCAGTTTCACCTTCCTGTTTATACCAGGAACCAAGGAACGTTGAATGGAATCTATCTCCTCCAAAAGATCTTGTAGACGCTCGTTCCTTGATTCCAAAGATTTTTGCTTCTCCTGGTTATCCTCCAGTTTCACTATGAGGGTATCTACAGTATCGAAGGGAAACTCCTGAAGATCCTTTATGACTAGATCCGTCCTATCCATGTCGTCCCGTACACTAAGCAATCGTAGATCCTTCTGAGTGATCTTGGACTTCACTAACTTAACAAGTTGATCAATCTCATTCAAGCCGGCGATTTCACGAATGTATCTTGCCACGGAACCAGGGGAATCAAAGATAAGAAAGTAAGGGGAAAACTGGCCCTGTACGTTAATACCCTGTACATTAACCAGATCTGTTACTTCCCGTGGAGGATTGATACTCGCATTGATATTGGAGGATCTTCTCCCCTTAGAAATGACGTAGTGTGCCTTTTTCTTCTCCCTATGAAGTGCTACCGAAAGTTTCCTATCCCCCCTACGAAAAGTAGTAGTAACAGCACAAGTCTCGGCGTCATCGTGGATGAATTCATTACCCCTCGGCCGGAGTGTCCAACACCAATCCAGTCCCCTTATAAGGGCTGACTTTCCATTGTTCCCTACACCAATTATGAAGTTTACTCCATCACAAAACTCCAAATAGGTATCCACATGGGACTGGAAATTTTCAAACTTGGCAGATTCCAGATAGCCTTCCATTGTACTTCTCCAAAAGTAAAAACGTATCCACCTGGGTAGGAGGGGAGAGGGAGGGTCGCGGACCCCAGGTGGATACAGGGCACATTCCACATAAATAAATCGCCGGGGCGGGATTCGAACCAACGCGGCCTTTCCTATGTTACATAGGACTGCTCTGGCCAGACTGAGCTACCCGGCGTTATTGATAATCAGCAGTTTGTACTACTCCATACTTATGAAAATACTGTAAAGGTCGTACCTTCTTCCCTTTCACATAAAATCCCCACTTATGATAAGGACGTCCACATATCAGTAACGTCCAAACACCACCCTTAGGTATCATCAAATAATGTCGTTGCTTAGCACGAAAAAACCAGGGCCTCCAAGGTTTGGCGACACCAACACCATGGGGAGTAACGTTCCAGTATCTTCCTTTCAATGGTACTGAAACAAAATCACAAGAATGATCATGGAAGAATCTCATGTCATCCGACTTCAACCAATGATGAATACGAATGGAATAGTTGAAAAACAAAAAAGTCCATCGATACAGGTACGGACATTCCTCCAGCCCCAGAGCCTCCTTCCATCTTATCTGAAAAGGTCGAAATTTTCGATAGGGCTTCATAACTTACTCGCC
>Ga0180438_10002480_pt1 | contig 29962 bp, 30 predicted proteins | sample SS_ome_12_FD_132455 | JGI IMG/M metagenome (GOLD analysis project Ga0180438, IMG submission 132455) | Hypersaline lake sediment archaeal communities from the Salton Sea, California, USA - SS_3_D_2 metaG | ecosystem: Environmental > Aquatic > Non-marine Saline and Alkaline > Hypersaline >...
CTCCTGCAGCAAGATGCTCCGCGAGTATGCTTCTCACGTGCCACAGCAACGGGCCGAGAGGAACACGGAACCGAAGGGCATTTCCCGGAACGCGCTGCAGAGCGCTGGGATACAACAGACTCACCTTCAGTGTCAGTTGCCATGCCCCAACATCGTGGATGCTCACGGCCTGCTTCGTTCCACCTCCTTCTCGACCCAGGCGAGCGAACTCAAACTCAGATCCGTAGGCAGCAAGGTACATCATCGCCCGGCGAACGTCGCCAATGTCCGTCTCCTCGAGGAGACCACGAAGCTTCTCATCAGCATCCTTCACGATGCCCTGACCGGTGTGCATGAGAGCATTCTCCACTGTCAGAGGAACGTCCTCGATGTAAGGCACCTTCACAAAGCTCTGCCGGAAGAGCTCCCACTCTGTTTCCCGTCCATCTCGAGTTTGAATGTAGAAGATGTCTCCTTCATCCTCCATCTCGCTCTGGCGGTAGACTAATTTCGCCCCCTTCAGCTCCGGTATCGGTGCGTGGGACTTGTTGAGGGGAAGACCCTTCCGAAGGTGCTTCTTCACCTCGTCGATCGCCTCGGTCTCTCGCTCATCAGTCAAGAACGCATCCTTCATATCTCTCGACGGCTTTCGCACCGCCACAAAGATCTCTGGATCCTCCGGGTGAAGAGTGACCAGCGCCGGAGGCCGGCCTTTCACCTCGGCCGCTCCGAGCATTCCCGCGATCCACCCCTTATCGAGAGTGTACTTCAGAGTCTTCGCTCCGCCTGTCTCGGTGTGTGAAGTCATGTCCTCTCTCGAGAGCTGCCGTGACATCAGAGTCAGAGACTGCGCCTTTCGAGTCTCCCCGACGAAGGGCCTCTCCTCAAAGTCGGGGTCGTAGTTCTGTGGGTGCATCGTCCGTCCCTTTCTCGGAGGACGGCGCGGGTTAATACCCGTGACCTCGGAGAAGATCCTGATGAACAATCCAGAAAACGGCTTACTCCCCGGTGACTTCAGAGGGTAGATCACGCTCGTAGGATACATGTACGCAATCTCCGGCGCCCAGTGCTGGTCGACGCAATGACCAAGAGGCATCACCTTCGGGCGTTCCTCGAGGGACGTTATTTTTTCCCTCCCCGCGGTTCTCTGCGAGACAATGTACCGAATCATCGCCAGATCGCTTCCAAAGCTCCGAATCTCCTCCATCAACGCACTGACCGTCTCCAGAGGAGTGGACTTCCCGGTGATAACGTACGGAGGGAGCTTACTCCCCGCGGGGATGTCGAACGTGAACGCATCCGACGAGTCGAGAGCCTCAACGCTGATAGCCAAAACCCTCTTTATCATCGCGTTCGTCGGTTTCCATACTGGTGCTCTCTGAGCGAGGAAGGCCCCGGCCGTAATCGAGAGGGTTGTGTTCTCATCGGAGCCTAGTGGGATGAACGCGTCCTCGAACAGGGTCACTACAACCCGCTTCAGGGCCGACTCAATACCGCTGACGAATCGTTGGATGTCAGGAACGAAGCTTCCGGGGTTGAGGAGCAACGCTCCGATACACACCTTCAGCACAAAGTCCGAAGGGTAGGTAAAACTGCCGGTGAGATAGCCACCAATGTCCACCTCCTCCGCCCGGAACCGGATTGTTTTTTGCAGGAGGGACTTATAGCTCGCAGCGGTGAAGTTACGGGTGGCGAACTTCACGCGCTCAATGTCGTCCTGGGTGTGAGTGTCGCCCTTCAACACCATCTTCCACACTTCATCCGGCGTCAACCTTCCAGGATTGCGTTGCACCAGGAACCCGATAGTTTGCTTCGGATCAGCGACCTTCCACTTTCCGGCGGAACGGTTGTACTTCTCTGCGAATGTGTCGAAGAGAAGTATCGTCGCGTCCCTCTCTGCGGTCGCACCGGAACATATCTCAGCGTCCTCAACGTCGATCACAACTCCATCGTATGACCTCGTCTCCCGATACACCACCGAGACCTTCCAAATGCCCCTCCGGAAGATTAGGGTATGCCGGCCCTTCAGCCCTTCCGACCCAGGCTTCTTCGGGAACATGTCCACAATCTCCCTCGCCGGGAGGATCGCCCCTGGAGCGCCGAGAGTTTCGATGTCCTCCTCTTCAAGATCGAGAAAGTCGCCAGAGGGCTGTAGAACCTCGAGCTGAAGGCCTTCTACATCCTCGAGATACACATCGAACTCATCCTCCATCTCCTCCAACCACATCTCCTTCTCCAGGTTCGTCAGATCCGAGAAGAACTCGATAGAGGACAGTCTTCCAAGAAAACGCCTCCACAGATCCTCGTACTCTCGGATCGTATCGAGATCCTTCATCTTCGGCGGGACGATCGCCGAGTGGACCTTCAACACCGCATCTTTCGACTGCGTCTTCGTCCCAAGGATAATCTCTCCCGGACGGGCTCCGGTTACCAGGACCGGTAGGTTTGCCACGAGTGCCTCTGCGCTTTTTCGAGTCCCGGAGAACTTCGGGACCTTCGGAAAGCGATGCTTCGCAGCGAGAGAGTTGTACAATCCTCTAATACCAGAGTACTTCTCGACCGAGTCGAGATACTTCAGTATAGTAATCGTTTCAGTTCCATGCGCCTCTGCTGTAGAGGTTAGACAGCCCTGCAGGTTCCGAAACACACCGGCTTCGGTCTGAGCAGAGCCAAGTAGCTGTTCAAGCGACATTGCGTATAATCGTAAGTGTCTAACTGACGAATCACCTGACTTCTATATAGGTCAGGTGATATACTTCACTTTTTTGGAGATGCAGTATGCGTAAGCACGCGCGTGTGCACTAAAACCACTGCAACCAATCACAAAACTCTGGGAAACTCAACATGCCGTCGTCATTCTCGTCAATAACGTCGAAATCGTAGTCTGTGTGTTCGATACCGAGTTGGTCGAGCAGGTTGTCGAACTGGTGGTATGTCATTCCTCCGGATGAAGCGTGGGTGCTGTACAGATCATAAGCTTTTCGTAGAAGCCGGGACTTCTCTCCGGTGAAGTACCCATACCTCTCAGAGGCATCGTTAAGCCACCACATACAGAACTCGTCGAAGGTCATCTGTCCAGATGCGTCCTTGTCGAGAAAAGCGAATACGGCTTTCGCAGTCGAGGTTTCCACCCCTTTGAGCTCTTTCACGTGTTTCCCAAGACGTGTAAGGAATAACACAAAATCCGAGCTACTAAGGGTTCCGGTGTGGTCCCGGTCATACCTGTTAAATGCTGAGCGCAGAATTGATAGATCGTCGTTAAGACTCGCCATATCCAATGCAATGAACTCTCGAGGTGTCTCGTATTAATATCTGGGGAGAACGTTGGCGTCAGAAAACGACTCTTTCATGGTAGATAATCCTCGTAGGCAACGACGTGGTTCTTGGCGATGTCACCGAGGTTGACAGTGAATGGGATATCCTTCCCGCCGTGTGTGTAGATGAAACCGTCCCACACTGGAGGTGGAAGAGAGGGGACGATGTCCTCAGTGTTGAAGACTCGGAATGCGTAGGGGTTGGTGGCCTCAAAGAGACCGATAAACTCGTTGTTCCCGCTCCTTGGGGCGGCGAATGTGTACGTATAGACGTCGATACCGGAACCGGCTGCGCTACCGCCAAAGTCCACCGAGCAGATGGTCGCCAATGCCCCTCCGAGGCTATGTCCAGTGATTAGGAGGGTATCAGTAGAGCTGCGTTTCTTCTCGAGGGCCTTCCACAGCAACCTCTGAATGCCAGAGTAGATACCGTAGAATCCTCCGTGTACGAGAATGTTCTTGTTGGGGACGTAGTTCGAGAGCTGGTACGGTTCCACCTCGGGGTAATAAAAATCATCGATCCACTCATCAAGGAAGATGGTTCCGGTGAGAGCGATGATCATAGTTCGCAGACTCGAGGAGTGGAACACGTACGCGTACATTCGCTTCTGAGATCGGTGGAGAGGATCGGGGCCGATAATGATGTCCTGCCATTCAAAACCCGGAGGGGTCGGCGGGGGGCCGAGATTGCCGCAGTTACTCAAAGAGACGTTCTCCGAAGTGTTCATGAGAAACTGTGCGAGGTCGTGTTGATAGACTCCGGGAGTGATGGATGGGAGGGGCCCGGGGTACTTCATGTACTCGGCTGTGTCACAGGATGTTTTCAGTAGGGACTGATAGGCGCTTCGGAAGCTTAATACTCCTGTCTGGAGGAGGATAAGAACGATGAACACCAACAACACCATTCCTATTACCACACTCCAGACACACGATGATACCTGGATCTGCATGTTTGTTATACACACTTTGATTTATATGGAAGATATTTTTGCAGGGTAACGTAAACACGTTACCCTGCGATAAATGTCGGCTAGCGTAAAAGGAATCGATGACTACACGGTTGAGAGACTTCGACAGAAGTGCAGACGTGAGGGTCAAAAAGGATACGGAAGGATGGACAAAGCGCAATTGTACGAGTACTGTGTTCTCAAGAAGGACCTTGATGAGGTTCTGGAGATGAGAGCGAAAACCTCCCGGAAGTCGAAGGCACGAACTCCCCCAAAGAAGGCTTCTAAGTGGGATGTCTGTGTCTCTTCGAAGCGTTATGCGAGGGAGTGCGTTGATCGGTTGATCGACAAGTACCCTGGGCTTTTCACTGACATATGTGAACCTGTGGTTGAAGGTCCAGCCGCCGGTCTGATCGTTGAGGGAAAGAAGGTGATCGGTATCGCCACCCCCGAGGGAGAGATCAAAGCTGTGGAGGGAACGGTTATGGCGCCGGAGGCTCCCCCGGCTCCTCCCGCACCGGCGCCAATGGCTCCTCTCGCACCGGTGGTCTCCACTATTCCTAAAGTGAGAGTTCCCTCCGATCCGAAAGGAAAGGCAGCTCTCAAGAAAGACCTTGCGGAGGCTCGCGCTGAAGGAATGGCGATTAAGGCGGATGTTCTCAAAGCTCAGATGAAGAGACTCAATGCGCTCCAAAAGGCAGAGGTAAAGGGAGAGGCTCCATCCCAGACCGAGATCGGCAGGTTGATGCAAGAAATTCGTACAAAGCACGAGGCGCGCGAAGCACGAACTGCCGCGGAGGTTGAAAGTGTCGAGGCTGGAATCGCACGGCGTCGCCGAGAGACTCTTGCTCGACTCCAGGAAGAGCGTGTCAGAGCGGGTGAGGATCCCAAAGAAGCACATCTAAGAGCTATCAGAGGGGCGAAGCTCAAGAAGATGAAGAAATGCAAACCACCGACGGTGTACGACGGAAAGAAGCGCAAATGCGTGGAGTGCAGCGAGTACGGCCTGGTGTATGATCCTCGTCTGAAGAGGTGCGTGGTCACTATCGAAGAACCGATTACAGTTGTCCAACCTCCACCGACCGCCGATCCAAAGTACTACGAGAGATTAGTCAAGGAGATGGAAGCCAAAGGGAAAGCGTCGGTCGAAGCTGTCGAGGGCGGCATCGACGAAACTCTCGCCGAGATGGAAGAGAAACGGGAGGAATCTAGTCCCGACGACGGGTGCACTGTCATGTAGGTATGTGTGTAATCACTAAGTCTATCCTTACCCCGAAGGGTAAGGAAAGGAAGGCGTAGCTTCGTAAGAAGCTACGAGGAGATCGCGAGGAGCTTACGATTGCGTCGTCTCAGGCTCGGACTCTGGAGGGTACACGTAGTTGAAGACGTCGAGATCGTGCGCGGCCTCGCCGTAGACAACATCAATATCTCTCCAGTCAACAACTCTCTTGCCGCAGTCGTGCTCGGTGCACACACCGAGAATGTTGTCTTCGAGTTTAGTGCTGATCAGGTTCAACGCCATACAGATATCTTCGGCGTGGGAGGATATACAGAGGCACTCCCCGCAGCCACAGACGATATCAATGGTGTTGTAACAAGCGTCGTAGTTGATCTGAGCGCTCTCCACCGTTTTACCATCGGCCTCGACAACGCAGCCGATCTGAATGCATTGTTCGTCACTAGATATGCTGCCGATGGTGAAATGGTAGCGTAGATCCGAACCGGAAGAAACCGTGAACCTGTCGTCCTCGTCGAGGGAAAGAATGTCGAGCATCGAATGAGCCATCTCTTGCGTCGTGTGAAGGAAGAGTGGTCTTTGCGGATACCTGTCCACCAAATATCTCACTTTTCTGTTGGGAGGTATTAAGTTTCGCTTTCACTATCACATCAGTCAAACATGTCTGACAACGGAAACAATCCTCCACCACAGCCACTTCAATCCACTCCCTCTCAGGTAATATGGGCCATTCTGATCTTCACACTGCTGTTCTTCCTTGCAGTGTGGATTCTGCAAGTTTGTTGGAACGCCTCTCTCCCGAAGATGTTCACCGGTGCGAAGGAGATCACTTTCGCCACCGCATTCTTCTTCCTGATCGTGGCAATGATCATCTTCCCCCGTCCTTACATTGTGATGTAGACGGTGGCGCTGTCTACCCACATACCTGTTGTCCATTCGCCAGGTATGCTATTGTGAGAGTATCTAAACCTAAAAGAAGACGCAGTTCTCTAACTGTAGATCGTTGTGATGCCTATCTATCTCATGCACCCCCAGTTGTGGCATGAAATCGCCGCTAATGTATCCGGTTTTACGCGTCTTAACGGAAAGACGTATTTTGACTACGTCCTCATGAATTTGCACCTCACTTAGGAGCAGAGAACAGAGATTGATTCCGTCGAGACCTACGAGGATCTGGTGGCGTTCTGGAAGAAACACGACATCTCCATGACCCACGACTACTAGTCTGTGGAACGTAGGTCACGTCTGGTATTTGCCAGACGTGAATAACGGGTGCGAGAGGTAAACCTCACCGCCAAAGGCGGGTGTAGACTTCGTCTAGTCCTTCGGACGTGTGAGCTGCTCTCACTGATCCTCTCGAATACCGACGGCGATCGGGAACCTTGGAACGCCGTCCTCTGAGTACTCTTGGAACTTGACAGTAAGAGGCATCCCGATGTACTCGAGATAGTTCTCATACCAATACGCCCGGTCCTCTCGGCAGCCCATCGGCTTCGCCTTGAACCTCTTCGGTTCGTCGGTGTCGGGGTCGATAATGTCAGGGTCGTGACAGACCCACACAAAGTACTCATCATCAACGCCGTCGTCCTTCTCCACATCGATGATGGGGTACTCGCGGTCGATGAAGTGCTTGTACTTCCGCATCTTCAAAGTCCGCTTCTGAGTGTAGGTCAGGTCCCTTGATCGGAGGACGACGCCTTCATAGCCCTCTTGAGCTACCTGGTTGTGGTAGTCATACACCTCCTCGAGGAAGTTGGCGACCTTGGTTTCGCACATCTGTACGTGGTCGGTACCGGCGGGCTTCCGTCGGAAGAGCTTCTTCAGCCTCTTGAACCGAGCGTCTTGATCATACTCACCGCTCAGATCTATCAGATCGAACACTACTAGATTGATCTGGGACTCTAGTTCATGCGGTTTGGAGCGAGCAATACCGCATATGCTGGAGATGGTGGAGAATCTCGCCTCGTCATCGAGACCGGTTCCATCCTTACCGACCAACCGATGCGCGTAGACCTCGCCATCTAAACCATCCAACACCAAATCCTCTCTTCCAGCGACAAACTTGATGATCTCTCGGCGAAGGTGAGAGAACCACGGGTACTGTTTCCCGTTGTTGGTGGTCAGTACACACTCAACGTCTCCGTCCGGTGTGCGCTGCAACCTCGCAGCGCATCTCCACCCATCGAGCTTCCACTGCATATACACACCCTCGTCAAAGTCAAAGTACTTGAGGACCTTGGGAAGGACCGACTTGGGATCGTCTTTGTCGGCCAGTTCCCACACATTCGCCTTCATCGGCTTGATAACTGTTTTCACAGTCTCCACCGCGCAGTTATTCTTCTTCGAGACGGTCTTTGACTTCCGTCCTCGGATAGCCGCGCGGGCGTTGATGTTGTGACCTCCTGTGGTGGCAGTTGCCTTCTTCACCCTCGCGAGCATGGCCTTTCCTTCCTTGCACTTCGGTAGATAGCCCTTGTCGAGCTGCTTGGCCCACATCGTCTCAGCGGATTGCTTTGCCTGCTCTTCGGGGGTGGTTTCGTTCTTCTTTCCGATGTTCTTCCCGGCATACTTACGCTCGTAGGTCTGTTTCTTTCCGGTGACGAGGCCCTGTAACCGATGAACGGTGTCATCAACGACCCAGATCTTCCACATGCGTTCCTTCTGGTTTTTGTCGAGAGTGAACAGAATCGGGAGGTAGTAGGTATCAGCGTAGTCGAGCTCCTCGTCTGACTCTTCGAGGTCAGAGCTAAGACGATCGCCGAGGATACTCTCGAGAGTATCCTCGTCGTCCTCTGAAGGCTCCCCGAAGCTTCCCAATACATCCTCAGGGCCTAGAATCTCCGAGTCATCTGACTCGGTATCGTGGAACACCAGTTCCGTCTCCTCGAGAACAGACACGGTCTTCCGTGTTTTCGACATCTCAACTAGAAGTCTGTACATACTTTTGTTTGTTCTTTTAGACGAGAGTCGGGTAGTCAAAGCATGCTCCAGCACGCCCGTGATCTGACGGGGGTCGATGCTGTACTTTCTCGCGTGACTGTGTAGATGCTTTCCGAAGTCAGAGACATCAGAGAATTCAAAGAGCACCACCTTTGAAGTGGTAGTGTTAGTGCAGATGACAAAGCTGAGTGACATGTTGTAACGTTACCTCAACGATAAGTACTTACCCACTCGCCTCAACACTCACTTTTTTCACACATCTCCGAAAGGGAGTTGTGTAAGTTCGGATGTTACTGACCTGAGGATATTCGCTTGTATCTGATACCACAGGCATTGCACAGTGTCACGTTCTTCTCTAGGATGGGATTGTACCACCCCCTCCTCCACATCGGTGTCTTCTCGACAAAGCACTCATAACATCTCTTCCTGAGTGAGAGTAGTAGCTCCGCTCCGACAGCGGTACTTGTTGAAGAAGACATAATCCTGGACCCTCTGTTGGATTTACTTGGTATTGGTTCACAGACTTTAGTTTTCCTCACTTCGTCTGAAACGAAGTGAGTGGAGCATGCGGTATCAGATACCACCTCGGACGTAGGCGGTGGTACGTCTCGCGGTGCTGTCGATGAAGCTGATCTGGGTGGCTGTCTGTTCGGTGGAGATGGTGTTGGAGGTCTGGCGGTTCATGTCTGTCGCTCGGGCAGCGGCAGCGGAGGAGAGAGTCGTGTACGTTCCCCCGGTTTTGGTGGCGGTGTCGAACTTCTCGATAAGGCGTAGGAGCTCTTCCCTGTGCTCGATCGCACAGTCCTCGGTCCACTCCTTGAGTTCCGCCTTCAGCTCATCGCAGAAGAGCCGAACCATCGTGATATTGATGTTTCCTTTGTTCGAGGTGAGCTGGTAGAACTTCTCGAGACGACGACCCTTGGCAGCTGCGTAATACTTGTTGCGCACATGCCAAGGCACCTCTTCGGGAACGAACTTGAAGTGGAGAGGGATCGAGACAGGAGCCGAACTGCTGATGAGTTGGAACTCGAGATCCATCGTCCCGGAAGCGGTCAGCTCTCGGAAGCCCTTCGGAGGAACTCGAAGAGCGACCATATATTCCCGTTCGTTGTACAGAACACCAAAGTGCCTCTTGCCAATGATGTAAATGGTATCCTCCTCGTTCCCAATGTACCCGTTGATATTCCACGTCCCTCCGAAGCCCCATGCCTGCACCACCTCGTTGACGATGCTGCCGAAAACAGAGGGGATCTGCTCTCGGGTGGCGACATAGGTGAACTCACCAAGAGCGCAGAGAACGCTCGCGTTGAACTCACTTCCGTAGCCGAGAGTGATGATGCGGGTGTTGGGAGGCGCTTCTTTCGCCAAACCACAGAAGCTTTCCGTGGATTGGTACTTGCCACGATTCGACATTCCGTCGGTCATGACCATCACCCAGGAGAACCGGTCAGCGCGGATTCTGTCGAAGGCCATCTGTACACCGTCGCCCATGTTGGTGCAACCTTCTGCACGGATCTGGTTTTCGATAGCTTCGTCCCACGTCTCTGCGGGATCAGATTCGTCGGTGGAGTAGATCAACCGCGCCTTCTCGTTGTACCCAATGAGAGTGACGTTGAAGCTGTTCCGGAACAGCTCCTCGATCGCTTCGTCGGAGGTACCTTCGGGAAGCTTCGAACGGTTGACAAGGGTGTCACGAAACGCCTTCAAGCTCGCTCTCAAGAAAGAGACATTGGGAGACATTGAGCCGCTGAGGTCAACGACGAGGAAGATCTCTTTCTTCCCAGAGGGGGATGGACCGGCACCGCATTTGACAGAGGCGACGACGATGTTCCCGGTAGAGGATTTTGGCCCATAGCGCCCTGAATAGGCGTATGCGGAGGCCTGGAGATCGATAGAGGTAGATGATTCAGCCATGTTCACAGATTGGTTGGTGTTCTTTGCGAGGTATGGTGTAACGCTCGTTACAATTACCGATGCATCGTGCTTTAACCCCACTTTTTTCCATACAGCGATATTATGTTGGGAATAGTCAAGATCGAGTATTATGAGTAACTGCACGGTAACGATAATACTACTAGCAGCCCTGGTTATCTTTGCGGTGATGATGGTGTGGCAGAACCAGTCTGCTTCTGGGTACACTCTTCTTGACAGTGATCCTCCTGTCGAACTTGAGGCTATCGGGAACAGGGTTTGCCGGTGCATCCCTTATTCGAGGGTAGCCATGCGGAGCGTTGGAGACTGGGGGAAAGAACTACTGTGTCCCGTCGGAACGAAGATGGCCGGTGAGAGATGGTGGTGCACCTCGGACTCGCCGGAGTGTGTGGACATTGCGTGTAACTCGTTCCTTTGAGTCGACCCGGGGATCGAAGAAAGATTCTGTTGTCCATCATCAAGATCACAAGCGAAGTAAACATGGACTGTGTTCGAGTCTCAACCAGAGAGCTTGAAGGTGAGAGATACGTCGGTGACTACTCCGAGATCCTGGCTTTACAAGGCTCCGGTGCCGATGCCTGTCGACAGGCCTGTGTCACCAAGAGTGACTGTGTGGCATGGGAGTACACTACAGACCAGAAGTGCAAGATCGCGAGCAAGTTCAAAGGACCCCATCCGATGGTGGTCGCCGCGGGTTCCGGAACCCGAGCGGGGCTTATCGAGTGTACCAATGATTGGAGTATGCTGAAGCTGATTTGGTGGATCGTGATTCTGGGGTTGGTGATTGTGCTGGTATGGTACGTCATGACCCGCTGCGAACCAAGAGCGAAAGCTCGTGGGCAGAGCTTCTTCCCGAAGTTTTCCCTGCAATATCGGTGAGTGTGAGCATAACGCTCACACCTACGCTCACGCGTCTCATCTTCCCCACAGAAGATGAGAGTATTACTTCCTACGGTTTGGCTGTGTCAGATACCGGTGGGACGAACCACGGAACGCCCTGTCCGAGAAGGCAATCCCTCTCCATGCGCCCAACGCGGAACCCACTCCGGCAACCAACAGGAGAGCGCGTTGGCACTGTTTTGCATGCATGGCTGATAAATCTGTACATATCTTCTTTTTGTCTTTTTCCGCGCCTTCGGTGTACCAACTCTCACTTTCTTCCCAATAGGTACTCTCTCCATGCATCTCCGATAGGAGGGGTGGTTCCAAAGATGTCGTTGATGTCGACACTGGCACATTCTTCATCTTGCATCTCCACATCCGGCTCTTTAAGAACATCCTCTCCCGGAGGTCGGACGATGACATGGTGTGCAAGATCATTCAGAGCGTACTGGGCCTGCACAGCAGCGAAACCATCGCTCTGTGAAAGGCAAACCAATGTTCTTTCCTGCTCTCCCCAAAACAGCTTCCCAAGGTCGTACTTGTTAATGCGTTGACCGGTGTGGAGGTCAACGATGGTCCCGGTCACATCGAGGCACAGCTTGACAAGGTACACTAGTGTGTCCACACTCTGAAAGATGTTGAACTGCTTACAGTCCTCGATGGTAGTGACCGGGATGGGAGGGTTCGTCTCTCCTTCGGGTACCGGTACCCGAATCGAGAGGCTAGAAGAGAGGCACCTGTAGAACTCGGCTGGACCAATCACCGGTGCTCTCAGAGAGAACGTGCAATTCACACAGTTGTGGAACATGATCCTTAAAAGTTTGCACTTCACAAAGACTCGACAATCAACAAGGTCTTTGAGGTACACATACCGGTACTTCTCTTTGGGAACTTTGACCAGAGGCGAATCGTGGGAGGCTGAGGAGCTACTTCCACGATGAATGACAAAGTACACCACGCCCGTCCTCTCATCAGGTGCTTCGTCGATAACTATCGAGCTGTGACTCTCTCCCGAGATCACAACCGCGGGTTGGATATCGTTTTGAGTAGATAGCTCTGACTTTGCCAGCTGCGCCGCCGCCTCGAGGCGTTCTTGTAGGTGGTCGACTAGAGACACATTCCTTGGCGGATCATTAGCTCCCCGAGGAACATCTGTCCTGAAAGCATTTGGGTTCATGCATCGTGAGGGATCCATCTTCTCAACGTTTTTACACTGGCTATCTTACAAGGAAGATACTCTTAAAACTATCTTTGGGAGGAGGTAGTGATCACCCAAGATAGATGCAGTACCACCCAAAATCGGCGAGTGCTAGGATAGCGCAGCAGAGTCTCAATCGCCCACCTCCTATGAGACCAGCGAGACCGCCGGTACATCTACCACCAGCAAATACCCAACCGGTGGCCGTTCCCCGGTTACCTCCAGTGACCTCCGGCATCCCTGTCAATCACCTAACAGAAGGCAGGGTCCTCGGCGCCGGTGCACTGAACACCCACTTCTTCGATGGGAAGATGGGAGCGATGTTAAAGGTCATTCAGCCCGAGATCGCTCGGGCACACAACATTCCTCAGAAGGAGAAACTTCAAGCCTTCGACAAACTCCTTGCCGTCCTCCGACCTCACGCATTGATGACACCGGCCGCTCTGAGGTGTTTCGATGCGGTGTACCGAGATACTGTCTCCCACCCTGGACAGACCCACGCGGCCAACCAGAACTACGACCCCGTCAACAAACTTCACGCAGAGGATCTGCTGTATCTCCTCTACGAAAAGGTAGTGGAGGAGAGTAGTGAAGAACACGCTGCTCTTCTTGCTGTACAGCTTGAAGAGATGGCTACAGGGTTGTGCCCGCAGGGAAGAACTACTAGATTCCTCCAGGTTCTCATCATGCTTCGTGATGACCTTACCCCGACATCGAAACCGCTGGACCCGGCGCCGGAAGATGAGAGTGATGAGATAACTATCCTTGACGTCTGAGTCAGTACAGTAACTTACTCGCCGGACTGTTAGGGTCGGCGATAATCATCTCACGGAGAAACTCTTTGACAGTGAAGAACATGGCGACAACAAACAGCCACGCTCTTGGGGACTTCCACAACGGACTTCGGTAAGGGGCAATATGCGGGTTGATGAAGCATCCAACGATCCACCCGGCGATAAAGAACGCCATATCCGAGTTGTGATTGAGATTGTCCTCCTTCGATCCCGTTACTGGGTGAACAGACTTCTCGACTAGTTCCCCTAACAGGTGCAGGAACACGCTGGTAACGAAAGAAAGTAACCAGTCATCGGGGAAGATAACGAGCCGGTAGGCAACACCTCCAATGAAGTGTGCCAGACTCCACCAATCTAACAATCCAGTTCCCATGCTTGTTATAGCCAGAGATCTTTGTGATAACATACAACCCAGAGGGGTTGTATGTTATTTGGTTGGGCACTCGCCTTATCGGAGAGTTGTTACGCCTTTTTTTTACGTCCCAGCGACAGCCCCGCTGGGTAGGCCCCTGCTCAGCCTCCTGTTTAGTACTCACCGTCGACGTGGAGGTCCTCGCTGCGGCGGGAGAGCTTGTCCATTTCCTCGCTCATCGCCAGACTCGTGCCGCCCTCGAGTTCGTCATCCGTGATGTCGGCCCAGCTCGTGCCCGGAGGAAGAGGCTTCCAGTTGAAAGTGAAGGTCTTCGGGGAGGCGGGCTCTGCCTCTGCCTTAGACTCCGCCTTGGGCTTCGGCTTCGGTTTCGCCTCCCGGAGGTCGGTCACCTCATCCTCGGCGGCGCGAGCAGCCACAGCGGCCCACGCAGCCACCTTCACAGGAAGAGGAGCGTCCGCAGTCTTCTCCACGCGGACGCTCGAAGGAGGAAGGCTGGGGAAGTGGCTCTGAGAGATGTCAAAGCCGGTCGGCTGAGGGCGGTCACGGGAACGACCGCGGGCCTTCTGCGCCTTAGGCTTCTTCGGCTCGCGAGGAGGACCCTGGCGGGAGAGCTCCAAGACACCGCGCCAGCCCATGTTGTGCACCTCCGGATCGTAAGAGGTGTACTTGCCGAGGAGGAGCTCGACAAAGCGGACAGGCAGGTCCCAGCGGATACAGCTCGGACCGTCGCCGCGGTTGCCCGGTACGTTCTGGTAGGTGGGTATCTCGCCGTAGCGACCGAGAAGCACCATGGCCGCGTAGACGTGGCACCATCGCTTTGAGACGTACTCGTGCCGCAAGCGGTAGTAGCGGATCTGAGCCTCCTCGCGGTCGAGGGCGGTACGAGTCTGGCGATGAGCGAGAACGTACTTGAGGAAGCTATTCGTGTTGAGACGGTTGCCGCTCATGTAACGCTCGCGCATGCGGGGCTCTTCGCCCTTGGCCTCGAACGAGGGATGCTCGTCGTACATCAGCAGAGTCCAAGCGCGCAGGAACTGCTCAGAGCAGGTGAACCAGAAGCTCGCCTCGAGGTTCTTGCGCTTGTGGGTCGGAGGGCTGACGACCATGCAGACCAGATCGCCCGGGCGAGGAGGAACAGTGTTGGTGCGCATGTTGCGCTTCTTGGAGAACTGAAGGGTGCAGTCCTCGGTGAAGTCGAGTTGCGAGTACTTGTTCGACGCCAAGAAGATGGTCTGACCATCATACTTGTCGTTGTCGCGGAGCGTGCGCTCAGCGGTAAAGGCGAAGAACTTACGGTACTTGAACTCGAGGTTTCGCTCGTGCTCGTCGTTGGTGTAGTCACGCTCCCGGAAGTCCCGGGGAGCGATGACCTTGCAGGTCGCCGAGCGACCATCGGTGTCCGTGTGGTACGCAACCTCAAACAGGTCGCGGTCCTTCGCGTTGACGCGAGCCACACGGCGGAAGATCAGGTCCTTCATGCCACCGCGAAAAGCTTCTCGAAGCTCCTGGCGGACGGCATGGGGAAGGAGAGGAGCGCCACTCTCAGCGAAGCCCGAGGCTTCAGAGGTGGCGGTGTTCATAACAGTGGTAGCAGCTTCAGTAGACATGTTTCGTGGAGAATCGGTTGGATATACGTGCGAAAAAGAAGTTGTTCGTGACAAGTTCAGTGCTCTTTTTTGGGGTGCCTTGATCAAAAATCTCACTTTTCTGATGTTGGGGTTCCACACTCAACGACGTATATGAATGTCTACTATACGTGTGTGTATGTAGTATACATACACTTTAGATAGGTGACCTATCCCCGAAGGGATAGGTAACTGAGAGTTGGATCAGGTTTACACCTAGACCTTCCCACCGCGAGAGCCCTTGCCTTACTTCATCTCCGCGATCCCGTACTTGACCTTCCAGTGTTAATAGCACACGCCATGCTTGTGGAGGGGTTGGTTGCACACATGGGCGCGGGCGGTACCCTTGTGAGAGACGCGAGGTCAGGCTCCGGGAGTCTTCTCACCAGCAGGCTTGGGCGGAGTCGGTCCGAGCCAGCAGAAGGAGACCTTCGACCTCTTCGCGTACCGCTTGCGCTGGTACTCCTGTCCGTCTTCAGGCTTGCCGGCGGCATCCTCCGAGTCAGAATCTTCCGAGTCCGACATGCGAAATACCTCGTCTTCCTCGACCTCAACCTCCTCCCCTTCGAGGTCCCCCTCCGGAACCTCTTCGCCGAAGATGACTCCGCGAGAGTACGGCAAAGGCTTCTGGGCGGGGAACAGACTCTTCAGATCCTTTGCCGACAGGGGGTACGAAAGATGTTCATCTCCGTCAAAGTCAGCGCTGAGAGGAGGGCGGGTGCGGTTGGGTACCGGGGCGCCGGGGCACACCGGTGGTCCTCGAGGCGACTGAGGAGGGGTAGCGGGACCGGTGACAACATCGCCTTGGATGTGAGTGCCGAGGAGCTCGCAAAGAGCGTCAAAGTTAATGTCAAGCGTGATGTAATGGTCGGTGCCATGCTCATCAGTGACAAAGATCGTGGTTTGGTTATCAGACATTGTGGATTGCGTGTTAGACAGCGTTCAAAATACTTGAGGTTTGGTGGTCAAGTTCTGGAAGTAGGTACCCCGAACAAAGTTCCAATTTCAGTTTTCCTATTTTCTACTTTCGTCCTTTTTATGCTTCGATTCCCCCTTCACGCGAGGAGAGGACGTGGAAGTAAGGGTCAGAATTGAGTTATCGGACGAACTATATTCGTCGGATGCGTCTGGAGAAGGAGGATGGGTGACACCGTCCCACCATCTCTCCGAAACTATGTACACTGGCCCTCCGACGATGACAGGAATGCCTCCCGAGTCCTCCGAATCGGCATCATAGCCGAGAAAGTCCGAAGGAACTACATTCTTCGGGTTAACATCCTCGTCAAACAACCCTAAGTCTTGGTACACCGTAGCGACCAACTCCGAACAGAACAACCAATCCTCGGTGTCGAGGACGTCCTCGACAGTACCTCTCGCCGGTCGAAGGCAAGGGCAGATACTCGAACCGAGAGACAGGAAATTCGCATCGTACCTCACTCCATTGTACTTCTTGAACAGCTTTGTGAACTTGTTGCGGAGGAGAGTCTGTGGAAGCTCACCCCACACACTGTCGTACACTTCGCGAAAAACATGAGAGACAGCGATTCGAGTGTCTGGATCTTCGTCGTACGCTGGAAGTACCTCGTCGAAGCTACGGAGCTGTACTCCTAAGAAAGACTCCCCGTCGATGTTGTAAACACCATCAGCGAGTCGACCTGACATGGTGCTCTCCCACACGTATAGCTTCCCCTCCTCCAAACGATCATCATCGAGGATCTCCGACGTGACAATCATACCAACGTGCGAGAAGGCACCTGCACCGACATCGTAGCCTGCGGATGATTCCGCAGGCAGGTTCCTCTTTTGCAGGAACCGAATGAATCCAGAGACAAAGTCTCCGCCTCGGAAGAGTACTAGATCCAACGGTTTTATTTGATCAGCGTACTCTGCGTACCTATACCCTTTCTTCTGGGTTATTACCTCTTCGGGACGTTTACCTCTAGTAATACAACCTCCCATACACATATATTAAACAAGGTCTCGTGAGTTAAGAACATGATATCCGGTCAACATATTTGCGATTCCACAAATATGTCCACGTCCTTTGACTAAGTCTCACGGGTTCCACACATCCACATCTGGGAGATTGTACTTCTCCTCCATCCTCTTTCGAACAGCTTGAAGAAGCTCTGCCTGTTGGGAATAGGCGTGTTTCTCCAGAATCAGAAGAGTGTACCGAAGGAAGTTGGGGTTCTCGTCCTCCGCGAGGTGACTGAGGAAGCACTCATAGGGATTGGAAGGAGAGGACGGTGTCCTCTCAGCGGCGACGGGTGGATTAGAGGATGAACGCCCGTAGGTAGAGAAATCATACCCGCCAGAGGTAGCGGGTTTCACGACTTCCTTCCCATCAATCACCACTCTTCCACCCACATAAGCGGTACTTTCATCTCTCTCGACAGACATGTTTACTTTAGGTCTACTATCCCACTCTCCACAACTTTAACTACCATGTCAAACCGACACCAGGGTAGTACCCCGCGTACAGATCCGGAGCGCCGTACATTCCGTGGGCTACCGAGGGAGTTCCTGCATAGGCCGGACCGTAGACGCCTGGCGGGTACCCACCGAAACCCCAACCAAACGGGATGTCCCGAAGGTAGTATCCTTCACTCTTTGGAGGCTGCGTCGCCACAAGAACAGCAATAAGGATGATTCCTAGCACAACTACAAAACAGGTCGTTGAGTTCATAACGCAGTTAGTGTACACTCTCTTGGCAAATACCAAGAGAGTTGAAAACCTAAAGTCGGGGACTCTCCGATTACATCGCCGATGTGACCGAGACATCAGTAAGCATATCGGAATGTATCTCTCCGTAGCCGTCAGAGTGTCTCATGAACGTCTGTGGATTTCCACGTTGCTGATCTCGAGTGGAGATCTTCTCTTCTTCCCCGTATAAACTCTGCGGCCATCCACCCCAACCTGCGTGTTGGGGATCGCGAACAAACCCGGCGCCCTCACGGAGCGTGTTGCTTTCGGTGAGGAACAGCGCGCCGACCAACACCACCCCAAGTACGACTGTGAATACACGACAGAGAATCTTCACGACCGAAAGACATCGACGTCTCCGGACTCTGTCTTCTCAACGGCGTAGCGTCTACCCTCAATGTAGACGGTTTTGGAGGATTTCGTCCTTCCTCCCCGGCGAATCTTGCCGGTCTGAGGATCCATCCATCCTTTCTGCTTCGCTACCTTTCGGGCGCAGGCTCGAATACCCTCAGGGTTGGGAGCATGACGGGCATACGACATGGCAGCGATAGCTCGACCTGGAGTATTGACAGGATAGGTACCCTGACAGGCACCACCTGCGGGACCACAGAACAGATCAGCTGGAACATTAGGGTACTTCCCTTGATTGGAACATCCGCGTCTTTTCGACATATCTACACTTATGTCTTATTATACCGCCAATACAATATCAGTCGTGTTAATTACGGGTGTACGATATGGAGAAAGAAAGGACAGGAGATTCAGACAGTTCCAGTTCATACTCATCGTGCTCAGAAGACTCTGATTCTCTAGCCTCCAGCTCTGACTCTAAAGAGTTGAGTGACTTTGAAGAGCTACAACCTATTGATTTTGAGATGACCGCTGTTCAAGAAGTGTGTCACGGCTGTTCCCTACGAACCGATTTCGGCTTTCGCCCTCGAGATACCTTCGACTCCCTCGAGCCGACCGGGTGTACCTGTTTTATAGATGATAAGGGGATCACCGCTGAGTTTGTAAGATGGATGAAATACCACAACCTCCTCGGAGGTCTTCCTCTCGACCCGACCACTCTCACCCGAGATAAGATACGGGACGCGATGATGGCAATTTCGAGAACAACCATCATCGAGGGTCTGTTCAGCACATCCATCATCGACTACGTTTCACATTATGTTGGAAGGGTGAGCCAGGATCGAGTCGGTCAGATATCACCTTGGGAGTATTACGATGTTGGTTGCGGTAACGCGAAACTCTCCCGAGGGATCGCTGAGAGGCTCGGAGCCATGACTAGACACTGCGATGCTACCGATATGCGCATTGGAAAGTACACCACCGAGGACTACGAGGACTTCTCTCTTTTCGATGGGGAACGCCTCAACATATCTGACGAAGAGGTAAGAGTAGTGACGTGTCTACTGGTACTCCATCACTCCACCAATCCGCAGAGACTATTCGAGGAAGTGCACCGAGTCCTCAAACCGGGCGGTCTGTTTATCATTCGAGAGATGGATTGTAGGAGCTGGGAGAGAGCCTATGCGTATGACTATATGCACCAAACTCTCGGCAACTCCCTTCTTGACGATATGAGTGTGGCCACCTATCGATCTCGAGAGGGATGGAGAGAGCTAGCTTCCGCTGTGGGGTTCTCTGTGGTTGAGGGTACTCCTCCACAAGGAGCGTATCAGATGTACTTTGACGTCTTCCAAAAGAACAGTTGACGATTCTGTTGCTTGATCGTAAGATCGTGGTGGTAAACATGAAACTCACACCTCCAGTAATCGCTGTCTGTGTGGCAGCTGTAGTGTTGATTGTTATTCTTCTGTTCTTGAATTTTGGCCCCTGCGATACACGAGAGAATGCTGTCCTGAAGGCGTACCCCTTCGGGTTTCCGACCTATGGAAGCTACGGTGACAGCTCCGGTCCTCTGAAGGGAGGCTGGCCTAATCCTTGGTGGCCATCCCGTGGGTACGGGTACCACGGCTACTCTGGCTGGGGTCTCCCTTACGGACTCGGTAGGGGTTGGGGAGGCTACGCTCGTCGTGGTCACCATCGACAAAGGGGTGGATGGTACTACCGCAACTTCATCAAACCGTACCTCACAGGAACGTGCTCCTCTTCCAGCAAGGATGAAGATTGCCAACCCGGTTACAGCAAGACCCAAAAGGACTCCAACGACGACGGAGTCATCGACGAAGATGACGAGTGGCTGTGTTGCCGCGACCGGGATATGTTCTGAATTACCCGACGCAAAAGTCTCTTGACCGATAGTCAAGAGACGAGTTATTAACATATGTCTTCCAACGTACTTATCGAAGCTATCGCCGTTGGGCTTGCTGTTTTGGTTTTGGGTCTGGTCATTTGGTTCTTGGCCAAGTGCCTATTCCCTAAGGCTGATCTGAGCACTCTTGGTGCCCATGCAGTTATGCTGTTCATCCTCGGTTTCGCCTTCCATCTCCTCTCCGAGTGGATGGGCATCAATGCCTGGTACTGCAAGAAAGGTGCTGCGTGTAGGTGAAGTGAACATCTACCATAAGGGGTGATGTATACTACATAGTGTGCCATACCTGTGAGATTTCCACGCGGTTCCCTTCGGGGACTCTATAGGCATGTCCGAAGCGGGAGTGTTGTTCGCGTCATCGGTGAAGCGACCGTTGCCCGAGAGATCGCCGGTCCAGGGGCATATGTGGTCTACAGGAGGTGCCAAGAACAAACGAGAAGGATGTGGTTGGTTCCTTCCGATGAGTTCTACCGCCCCGGAGAGTTCGCCCGTCAGGGAAAATACGCCACCTTAAACTATTCTCTCCTGTAGGGGAGAGAATAGCTCTACGAGCTTCGCGCTTCGTGTACTCAGATGTGGACATACCCCAGCAGCGTGGATATACACCTTTAACGCGTCGGTGAACTCGAAAAGTTCAGTGAAGTCCTGTAACCTCCCGGCAAAGTAGCCAGCGACGAGGTTGATGTTGCTCAGACCGGATACAATACTTTGCATCTCTCCGGTAATGTTGTTGAAGTTCGAAAGAGAATCCCTGACCTCTTCCAGAAAACACTTCCCGCGGTGGGATGAGACTCTTCGCTTCTCGGAAGGTACTCGAGGTCAGAAATACAATCACTCCAATGAGAAAGAACGCCAACGCAGGCGTTCAATAAACGAGTACAACATAGCCACCTTTGCCATTTCCGCCAGCCCCTCCTGTGCTTTCTGAGCCTTCATCTCCAGCTCCTCCACCCCCTCCACCTGCACCGTACCTAGTAGCGCTTCCTCCTGGTTCGCCATCTGTTTGTCCTGGAAGATTAGGCGAGGAATTACCTCCTGTGCCACCTTCACCAATCAAGCCGATTCCTCCTAATAAGGGCACTGTAGTAGGGCAGCCACCGCCGCCACCATTACCACGGTTGGGGCTTGTTCCAGCCCCTCCATTGCCACCAGAGATAACATCATAACCAGCTATATTACCAGGCGCGCCGACGCCGGCTGCGGCGCCGGCGGCATTGGAGCCGTCTTTAAGCGCTCCTAATCCTCCAGTTCCAGCAGTTGTTTTACCGCCTCCACCACCACCACCATATTCGCCTGCACCCCCATCACCCCCAATTTCATATGGAGGGGAAAATAAAGGACCTGTACCAAAACCTCCCCCCTTTCCTCCATACGCGCGTGCTAGATCAACACCAGAACGTATGATGGTAGTATCTCCGCCGTCTGCGCCTGCAGTTCCAGAGATAGTGGTGGATATGCCACCACTACCTCCAACTCCCTGGCTGCCAACAGTAATATCCAACACGTCGCCTTCAGTTACATTAAAGATAAACTCTTGGTATGTACCGCTTCCACCACCACCACCACCGCCACCATATACGATGCCGGGAGGGCCGTCGAGTCCGAAGTCCTTTCCACCACCACCGCCACCGCCACCGCCACCTTGGCAATATGCAGTTATGACCGTTATTCCCGCTGGAACAACGAACGGTGCAGGGGAAGTAGTATAGGTGACAATAGTAGGGTCTCGGTCACCAGTTACTACCGCCTGCCACTCTTCTCCGTTCGAGATGTAGAGGTTCTTGAGACGCGAATCCCAGATCAAACTTCCTTTTCTCTGCGGATTGGAGAGGGAGGAGCTGTTAGGAACTGTGAGCCTGGTCTGATTTGTAAGTGAGAGTACCTCGCGAGAGACGCCTCTAGAATTTGGGTTGTCAGACATGATTGAAATGTAAAGTTAACAGTACTCTAAGGCTTACCTATTGCCCAAGATAATAGAAAGTCTAAGAGATTCAGATTTTTTATTTATGGAGTTATGTACGAAACCGAGAACTGGAAAAAGATTCCAGTTTGCCCACCTGTGCTGAGACCGGTCCAAATGGTTCCTAATCTTTCAAGCCACATCTTCCCATTAGCTTCAATTCTTAAGTACGCAACTACATCACCTAGGTTGTCTCTTGCATGAACTATAAACACATTACGTCCAGCTGGCCGAATCATAGGTGGCAGGGTGCCAAACTCAATATATTGATTAGAGTTTTGTGCGTTTGCTTTAACCGCTGGAAAATAAACAGTGCACAATCTACCCTTCACTCTGTAAAGAATATCAGCTGAAAGTGGGCCGTTAGTCCCCCACGCGTCCGTAGTACCATTGCCAAAATTCAAAGTAAATGTGTCGACTATCTCATGGTCTGTAACACCGCTGAGAACGTGCTCCACACCGGAGTTGTCAACGAACACGAGGATATTCGGGCTGTTGTCTTTGACATACAGCACACCGGTAGTTGTACCGGTGGGGTCAAGGGGTGTTGACGATTGCTCGTCAAGTTCGAGGCCGATGGGATCCAACACACCGGTAATCTTGACGTCGCCTTCAAAGTGAGCGACCTTTCCGGCAGCGGGGGTGATGGTGTTGGGATCGACGCCACCAGCGGTGACGATGAGAACGCCGTTATCGTTGAAGATGGCGGCGGTTGTGTTGTTCGTAACGAACTGAATAGTGTTCGCTTCGGAACTACCGTCATCGCCAACAACGCTAACGCTTGTGAAATCGGCTTCAATTTCTTTGATAGGCATTGTAGTATCACCAGACGAGTCCACAGCTACTACCGCCTGCCATTCTTCTCCGTTCGAGATGTAGAGGTTCTTGAGACGAGAATCCCAGATCAAACTTCCTTTTCTCTGCGGATTGGAGAGGGAGGATCCGATAGGAACTGTGAGCCTGGTCTGGTTTGTAAGTGAGAGTACCTCGCGAGAGACGCCTCTATCAGACATGATTGAAATGTAAAGTTAACAGTACGCTAAGGCTTACCTATTGCCCAAGAGAATAGAAATAAGTTTCACTCGAAGAGTCAGTCCTGACTCTTTTTACTTGGCGGCTTGACGACTTTGTTCTTTTGGTTGGGTTGTCGACCATCGGTCGGAATGACTTCCCATCAAAGACACACCAGATCCCACTGTCGAATACAGTGTACCCAACTGGGAAATCCTGAACCGGTCCGCTGGGGGTAGTTGGCCACTTCTCACTCATAGCTTAGTGGGTGGGGTACCTGTAAATGATCTTCGATCTGTAACACAACATATCCCCGAGGGGATATGTTAAGAGGATGTCTCCCCGAGGGGAGACCGAAGTCGCAGAGGCCTACTCCTCGCGGCGGGTCTTGAGGAACTTCTTGTAAGCCGCGCGGAATGCTGTGAGGTCCTCCCGCCACAGGACCTGGTCTGTCTTGGCCGTCAGCACCGCAATCTCGTTCTCGAGACGGTCGACTTCCTTCTTCAGCTCGGCGAGTTTCTCGACCGTCATCGAGCGCATCTGCATACTCAGCAGGTACTCGTAGCTGGCCTCGGTACTCTTGCCGCTGACGATGCGGTCGAACTTCCACGGCTTGCCGGCGAGGGTCACCTCCAGTGCGTTCTTCTTCTGATGGAGGTCGAGCTTCTTGTCGACGACACCCTTCACAAACCGGTACCGGTTGGAGGCCATCATCAGCTCTCGGTTCATCACATCGAGAAGGTGGTCCTTGCGGAGTTGGTAGTACTTCAGCCTCCGAGGGCAGAAGAACCGAAGGACATCCTCGGGACTGGCGAACCGATGCGGGTAGTCGTTCTCGTCGATGGCGACCATGTTCTTGAGGGAGCGAGTCTTCTGCATCACCTTCAGGTTGCCCGGTGTGTCCATGTCTGGCTTGAAGTCCTTGGTGGGTTTGATCATGAAGTGCACCGTGTTCACAGTGGAGTAGTTCTTGATGTCGCTGAGTCCACGAACATCCTTCTTCTTCCACTTCTTGCCCTTGGGCGCGGTACCGGTCTCCAGGTACTCCAACCACTCCTCGAATGGCTTGGTCCAAGTCCCGATAGGCAGCTCTCGAATGTGCCACCAGCCCTTCTCGCCCTTACCGGAGCCGACTTCGAGGATGCCCTTCGACTTCCACCCGACGGCCTTCCCGGCTTTGGTCCGGATGAGCTCAATGTCTCCGTTGTACCCACGGTACCAAGGTATCAACTCCGGCAAATCTGAAGTGTTCCCGTCTTCATCCAACCACGTCTCGATCCACTCGACAATGTCCATCGGGTTGTAGTTGGGGATGTCAGTGGAGAATCCACTCGCGACGCCCTTCGCACCGTTGACAAGGAGCATCGGTAGGATGGGCATAAAAAACCGAAACTCCACCGGTTCGTCGTCCTCCACCAACCTCTCCAGAAGGGCATCATCGTGGGCACTGAAGATCACCCGAGTAATCTCCTCCTCCATCGTGGCGATGTACCTTGGAGCGGCCGCGTCCTTGCCACCCTCAATCCGAGTTCCGAACTCACCGTCGTTCTGAAGAAGAGGGATGTTGTTGCTTCCGACGTATCCTTGACCCATCTTGGTGGCAGTGTCTTGGAGCGACTTCCCACCGTGATGGTACCCAGTCTCCTCTTTCACTGCACCCATCACCTTCTCCAGATCCTTCGTTTTGCGATACTTCCGGAGGAGGATGGCGAAGAGCACTTTGCGTTGCGACTCCTTGAGTCCGTCCCAGACACCCGGCAACGCCCGACGCAACGCCATCTTGTGGTAGATGATGAGCTGCTGGTCGACGAAGCTGCTAAGCCCCAGACGACCTTCGTAGATGTACTCGGCGATCTCCGGTTCAATCTCGACACTCTCCTCCTCTTCATCCGAGCTGTCGTCCTCAAAGTCAAGAATGATCTTGTCGGGGTTGGTCGGGACCGCAGCCTTCTTCATGTCGCGGGTGATCCACGTCTTCCGCCAGTCGCTCGACTTCTCGTTGAAACCCAGGTCCATGTAGTCCTTCTCGTCACCCTCCATAAAGTACTCAACCATCTTCGGGTCGCGGAAGTACCCCGGTGCGTCCTTCGGGTTGATAGAACCAAGACCCTTGTAGTACTTGACATCCATCCCGCGAATCGCCAGTGCCTCAGGAGAGGCGTACCACCGGCGAAACTCGGGGTTGGAGTAAAATAACTCTTTCTTGGCGGCCTTTCCTTTCCCGTACATCGCCGCGGCGACAGCGGTACTGAACGATGTGACAAACCCACGCTCGATGAGTCCGGGGAACTCGGTGAAGAAGTAGTTGAGAAGGAGACCCCGAATGTGAATGCCGTCGTCATCAGCATCGGCAACGATGGAGACCTTGCCGTACCGAAGTGTCTTGAAGTTGGCATTGTCGCTGTAGTCCACACCGTGGCGAAGACCCAGCATCTGCTTCAGGAGCTGCACCTCTTCGTTGTTGTTGATCTCGCGGACCGAAGCGTTCTGGACGTTGAGAAACTTACCCTTGATGGCAAAGGCGCCGTGGAAGTCCCGACCATGAGTCACCGAGCCGATACCGCGAACAACAAACGCCTTCGCTGAGAGACCCTCGGTGATGTGCAGAGTGCACTTCATCGACTCCTTCGTTCCAGCCTTGTTGGCGTCATCGGCCTTCGACCCCATACTCACCCGCTTCTTCGAAGTGCCTTCTTTACGAGCCATCGCCCGGTCGAGTTTGGCGAGGAGCTTCTCCTCAAGAAGGAAGACAAAGTTCCACTTCAGCATCCGCTTGACGGCGAGATCGAGGGTCTTCGCCCACGCTTCTTTCTCCGTCTTCTTCCGAGCGTTGTAGAGCTTGTAGGGAACAGACTTGGAGGAGGAGTCGAACACCTCTGTTAACTCATCCTTCGTTTGCGACGCGAACCGCGGGCGATCGACCTCCACCCGCACAAAAATGTGCAGATACGGGTAGACAGCTTTAGCTGAAGTTTTCAACTGCGTCTTCTCGCCGCGCTTCGGCTTCCGGGCGTTGAACGCCCGCACCAGCGCCGGAATCACCGTGTCGCGCCACGCTTCGACGTGGATGCCTCCAGACTTGGTGCGAATACCGTTGACAAAGGAGATCTGAGTGAGGTCTTCCGTCTCTTCGATCTCCGGCTCGTCACCCTCCACCATCACACACTCGTCACCATTGGGAGCCTCTAGAGAGGTCATCTTGTTGGCGGCAGTGTCGGGGTAGAACATCCGGACGAACTTCTCGAGGTTATTGACGCGAATGTTCTCCGAGACCGGCTCTCCACGCCCGTTCAGAGTGAACTTCACGAGCGAACCGGTGATCATCGCCACTTCGTAAGCGTACAGCTTCAGAAGAGCGACAAACTCCTCGGTGATGCCCGGGTTCTCCGGGTCAGGGAACTGAAAGTACTTGTAGTCGGGAGTGAACGTGATAAGTGTGTACCCGTACTTGTTGCGGAAGCTGCTAACTTCGGGCTCAGAGCGAGTCGTTCCGTTCTTGGTGTATACCTGGATGAACTTGGACTTGTCCTCCGGGTTGGCGCACTCGACTGTGAAGCTCGAGCTAAACACATTGGTGGCTTTAGCGCCCATCCCGTTCCGCCCTGAGGTCTTCCGAGTCTCTTCGTCGTCGTAGTTGGTTCCGGCGAACATGTCGCCAAAGAACACCTCTGCGGGGTACAGCTCCTCTGTGAGGACTTTGCCAGTGCGCGGCTCGGTGTACTCGTACTCCTCTTGATGCACAGGAATACAGTACCCGTCGTTCCACACTGAGATTTCCCCGGATTTGGTGTTGACGGAGATTTCGATCTTCTTCAAAGGGGTGTCGTTCTCCTTTGACCGCCAAACATTGTCGATCGCGTTGGAGAGGATCTCCCGAACAATGTTGAACAGTCCGGGATTGAATCGGATGCGCTTCTGAACGGCGGTACCGGTCTCGTCATCAAAGATCCACACCGTTGAGGTGGTGGTCTTGGCAGATCCGATGTAGGTATCCGGCCGCTTCAGAGCGTGCTGAAAGGGGTTCAAGCGTTTTCCTTTAGTTGTAGCCATGTTTTCACAAGTACTCGGTATGTGTAAGTCTCTGGCTCAGATGCTCACTTAACCGTCTTCGGGGGTACCCAGGACCAAACTTCAATTTTCTGCAACTTCCGGCAGAACGTGATTAACGATCTTCATCTCACTTTATATCAGTGAGATGAAATGAACATAGCAACCAATCAATCAATTTGCCCTTCGGAGATTCTGAAGAGCGCATTTTGGATGTTATTGTTTAGATCCAACCCATTAAGGTTTTCCTCGATAGGTACTTCAACGGGTTCGGGAGCAGTGTCTGGAATTCTGTTCTCAATTTCGGTCCGCCGAGTAAACCACTCCCTAGGTGGACGAGGGATAGTGCTTGGGTCCGGAGAGATAGACCACCCCGCGGGCCTTGTTCGACGGGGTCTGTACATGGATGGAAACCTTGAGGTTAAGGTACTGGAGATCAGCCTGTCAGGATGAGAGGTAGGCGTCTCTATCAGATCAAGGCGTCTCTCGATGTTTTCGATGCGCCTTAGGATCTCATTGAGGAGGTTTACCACATCACTTTCAGGAGGAATATTGTTGATAGGCATAGCTTCGCTTTGGCTGATCGGGCGTCTTCGACTCTCTAAACCGTCATATACCCGAATTAGCGAAAAACGTCGAGAGAATATATAGGTTAATTCCAAGTCGTACTGTTGGTATTCACAGTAAAGTTATGGGGGTAGTAATCTCTTCAATGCTCGGAACGGTCGCTCTGATCGTGGCCGGAGTTATGACCTCCATCGCCGCATCGAAAGCGGATCACTGCGGCGATACCAAAAAGATCAACATCATCACGGCGGCCTGTGAGTTTGTCGTGGCTATTATCATGATTCTGATACTTATCTTCCTATTGTAGTGAAGGCCGGGAGAGCCGAGAGCTCTGAAGGTTGTTTACGAATGACCTAACGCGAGCTCTCCCGGCCGTGGAAACATATCCTTGTGGGATATGTTTGAGTGTAGACTTCACGAAGGCTTCTCGGGGATGACGAAACTGGCGACAGCCACAACCACATCATCACTCTCGGCAGAGAGACCTGTCTCTCCCCAAACACCAACCACGTCAGAAAGAACCCCAACATGCTCGCGATAGTGTCCCCGAACGAGTTGGCGGGAGAGTTGGTGGTCTGAGGGTCGGCGACGTCTTTCAGTTCGTATAGGCCGTGCGCCACAAACCAAACAACGAAATTATAGACAACGGGGAACTGCGGCAGCAACCACCTCAACACCACGAACGCTAGCACTCCCGACAACAGGTGGAACACTGTGAACGGTGTCAGGAAAGCTGGATAGGAAGGTGTTTCGACGTGGTGGTACAGATCAACATGGCTCATCTCTCGCGAACCGATACTTAACAATACCCAGGAAATCTTCTGGAGCGTGTAGTAAAGAGGAGCAGGTAAACATGCTGAAACTAGGTGTAAGTGGTCTTACGTTACTGATCGTTTCGATCCTGTTCGCGGTCTGCGGCTCCATCAGTTCATTGTCTTATACATCGAAGGACGCGAGGAGTTGCCCCAAGTCACGCAAGTACGACGTGGTGAATATGCTCGTTTCTTTCATGGTGTCAGTGATATTTTTCGTGCTGTCAGTGCTAGCGATGAACTAGTCTTAAGACTGACGAATGGCAAAATAATACCTTGGTAGAACTTACTAGTACACCTTCACAAGTAAATATGGATCCCTGCGTAATTGCATCAGTGTGCAAAGATTGCGCTGCGGGAGGAGAATCGGCACACCTGCTTGTCGGGCTGTTGGCCGGTTTGATTGCTGGGTGGTTCGGTCGGATGATCTGGAGCGATGACAGGATTCTGGGCTTTGACTACACCGACGAATCCTCGGAGGAGGACACCGAAGACGAGGATGAAGCATACGACCCTAATATCGAGGCGGCAGAGTCCATCGCCTCCCTTCAGAGCATTGTGATGATGCAGACGATGACGGTGCAACAGCTGGTTCAGCACCTCACCGGAGAGTCTTCGCAACTCGCGGAGCCTACAACAGCTCGATCAATCCCTCAGCCGCAGTCTCAACCGACGACTCAGTCGACCGAGCAAGATGTTGAGTACCTTTCCAACCCCGAGGCGGTCGTCAGCGCTGCGGTGAAGATGGATCCCAGTTTCGAGGCAGCTCCCGGAGATGACGAACTAGCGATGCTCTTTGAAGAGGAACACCAACGTCAGACTCGATCGGTACAAGAAACTCTCGATGTTGGCCGTCGCACCGGTAAGGAACCGGTGAAGTACTATGCCAGCCGCGGTGGTGGTTATGCTACCATCCGTGAGATCAACCAAGCTCGCGAAGAAGCTGACAAGTTCAAGGAGAAGAGGCTCTCCCGTGCTGATGAACTCGATATCATGCACACCTTCTCCAACATCCGGAACATGAACTACCATCAAGCTCTCGGTGTTGTTGAAGAACAGGGATACACTCTTCACCCCATCTACATCAACAACGGACCAAAGACCAAGGCGACGACCTACAGCGGAACCACTATCGGCGTCTGTGTCACCGATCCCGACTTTGATGTGTTGATGGGTGGTGTTCAGGGACTCTCGAAAAGGGCGATCATCACCTCTGTCGTCGATGTTGGAGGTCAGGATCCTAATGATCGCGGTCGGGTGTCTGTGTCTTAGTGTCTAGGGTAGGTATCCTCACAACTCATCTCTCAATAGAGATGAGTTACGCCGCTAATGCACGTTGTACACGGGGCGACATCTACA
>Ga0180438_10002481_pt1 | contig 29955 bp, 25 predicted proteins | sample SS_ome_12_FD_132455 | JGI IMG/M metagenome (GOLD analysis project Ga0180438, IMG submission 132455) | Hypersaline lake sediment archaeal communities from the Salton Sea, California, USA - SS_3_D_2 metaG | ecosystem: Environmental > Aquatic > Non-marine Saline and Alkaline > Hypersaline >...
CCGCACCCTGCGCGTAGTCCAGAGGCACATTATGGTCATCTTCGCGGCTTAACAGGCCTTTGTGCCAGTAGGGTAGTTTCTCTGCGGAGTTTAACAGAATGGCTTTTAACACACAATTGCCGCCCTTTGTTGACGGCAGCGCCATAGACAGATTTGGGTCCGCTTTTGCCTTTTGAACAAGCATCCCAAGCGTGCCGGCCACCACCGGCATAGAGAAACTCGACCAGTTGCCGGCGGCCTCATATTGGTTGGGTTTGTCAACCGAGGCGATAAGGCAGTCTGCAGGAGCCACAATATCCGGCTTGCATCGTAAATCAGCCGAAGGTCCGAAACTCGAGTGTTCCGGCTGAGTTAATGAAAAATGAGACAGACTTACATTGACATCGCTGCTTTGTACCGAATCGACCACTCCCACACCAATTGCGTTTGCGCCGGCGGCGGGATAAAGTACCGGGTCGGCTACATCGCTCCCGTTGCCAATAGCGCCGACCACGAGCAAGCCCTGCTCCTGGCACATCCGCTCAATACCACGGCTCCACCACTGAGGATATTGAACTCCCATCCCAGCCGTTAAAATATCCGCCTGCAGAGGACTTGACGGAAAAACTTTACTCTTTAGGAAATGCCAGAACTCATAAACATCTGCACGGGCATCAGGCACTACACCACGATAACCGACCTGTCTCGAGGATAGTTTTACGGCGTTTGCATCTTGTCCAAAAAGAATCGAGCATATCGCAGTTGAATGACGCGACACACCTGGTTGTGATACGGCTTCGTCATAAAACCTGAAATGTTTGTTGCTGAAACAGTTATGGTTGACATCCGGCCGATAGTCATCCTGTGGCTGCCCGTCCTTATAGGTGATACTGCGGCTTATAACTGCAAACCTGACCCCTGCACCCGTCAGATTCGGTTCTATCTGTCTTAGCCGCTCTATACCGACCCATATCAGCGATGCCGGCTGCAAAGAAGCACCTTCAACCTCATCGGCGAAACTACTGACGCCCGACACACACAGGATGAGAAAAACCCAGCCGCTTAACAGCAAAGTGATTTTCTTGTAATAACCCTTCATCTTGATTGGAACCGGAAATCAAGGCAAAATGCCTACCCTGCCCCATATCTTCCTCCTGCCGTGCAAACCTTATTTTCAGCTTGTTCCCCTTTGCTAGCTATAATATCATAAAAGCACTGTCTATTCAAGTAAATTCACCCTTCGGCCTGAAAAAGAATGTTGCAAAACAATCGGAAAAAGTGCCTTTGCGAGCTTGATTTGGCCTAATCTAACTGCTATACTCAGAGGGAATTTTCGACCAGAGGTTTCCAAATTATGAAGGTAATCCTGAACTGCGAAAAAATCAGCCATATCGTCGAATCACTCGCATCCCAGATAGCCTCGCATATCAGTGCCGGGCAAAATATCGCCGTTATCGGCGTCCGCAGCAGGGGGGAGGTCCTTGCACAACGCCTTGCCCTGCTGTTATCGGAAAAAACAGGGAAAAAATTACCTTCCGGAACCTTGGATATTACTTTGTACAGGGACGATTTCAACGTATCTCCATCGCCGAGCCAACCCAAGGTCAGAACCACCGAGATACCATTCGATATAAGCGATAAAATCATCATTCTAGTCGATGATGTCTTATATACTGGACGCTCTGCGAGGGCGGCAATGGATGCCCTTATCGATTTGGGCAGACCAAAAGCCATAAGATTGGCCGTCCTGGTTGACAGAATTGGCAGAGAGCTGCCTATACAGGCCGATTACAAAGGCCACAGGATAGACATCCAGCCCGAAAAAGTCGTTCATGTGCAATTGCGTGAAACAGACGACCACGAGCAGGTAGTCATTGAATAGCGCATTACAGAAAACACAAAAAATGGCTTTCAAAAGAAAACCGAAACAAAGCAAGTGGACAAGAAAACACCTGCTGGGACTGCGAGAACTCGACAGGGCAGAGATTAACTACATACTCGATACGGCAAAGGGCTTCGAGCAAATCAGCAGCAGGGCGGTGAAAAAGGCACCTACTCTGCGGGGAAAGCTTGTGGCGAATCTCTTTTTCGAGGACAGCACCAGAACCAGAAACAGTTTCGCTCTGGCTGCCGGCAGACTCAGCGCAGATGTCCTGGATTTTACGAAAAAAACAAGCTCTGTCAGCAAAGGCGAGACACTTCTGGATACGGCAAAGAACCTCGAAGCAATGGGTATAGACATCGTGGTAATCCGACATAGTGCCGCAGGTGCGCCGTTGTTTCTGAGCAAAAATATAAACGCCTCCGTTGTGAACGCCGGCGACGGATATTGCGAACACCCTACACAGGCACTGCTTGATGTCTATACTATAAGACAGCTTAAAGGCTCACTCGAAGGACTCAGGATAGCCATTGTCGGTGACATCGCTCACTCACGCGTAGCACGCAGCAATATATGGGCTATGACTAAACTCGGCGCCGAGGTCACACTCGTCGGACCGCCTACACTGATGCCTTCCTGCCTGGACCAGTTGCCCGTCAAAGTCAGCTATTCACTGGACAAAGTAATAGAAAAGGTTGACGTCCTTAATATGCTTCGCATCCAGTTCGAGAGACTCGGGGAGAACCCCTTTCCGTCTATGCGGGAATATTCTCATTATTTCGGGCTTACTCTCGAAAGAATGAACCGCGCAAAACCGGACGTTATTGTAATGCACCCGGGCCCGATAAACCGTGGAGTCGAAATGGAAAGTGAAGTCGCAGACGGACCGAACAGTGTGATACTCCGGCAGGTCGAAAACGGTATCGCAGTCAGAATGGCCGTTCTCTTCCTGGTAACACAGGCCGCTATGAAAGGTTAATCGAGTCCGCCCCTGGCGGCAAGGGTGTAAAAACCAAAAAGAAGAACTTTATAAACAGCAAAAAAAATGCCACATAAAATCCTGATAAAAAACGGGCGAATCATCGATGCCGCCGGCGGGCTTGACCGGCAGGCCGATTTACTCATTACTGACGGCAAAATTGCAGACATCGGCAAAATAGACAGAAAAACCGACACCGTTATAGATGCCGCAGGTAAACTGGTAACACCAGGCCTGATTGACATACACGTCCATTTTCGCGAACCGGGTGACGAAGAGGAAGAGACTATCGCCAGCGGCTCGGCTGCCGCTGTGGCCGCCGGCTTTACCTCGGTAGTCTGTATGCCGAATACCAACCCGCCGATAGAAAACGAGACTGACGTCGAATACATCCACCGAAAAGGAAGGCAGGCCAGAAACACACACATATATACAATGGGTGCGCTCACAAAGGCCAGGAAAGGCGTTGAGCTTGCAGAAATGGGCCTGATGAACGAAGCCGGCGCCGTGGGCTTTACAGACGATGGTACAGGAGTGCAGAGCCCTACCGTTATGCTGAGGGCACTGAAATACGCTGCTATGTTCGACACCCTCATCGCCCAGCACTGCCAGAACGAGGCTATCAGCCAAAATGGCGTTATGAATGCAGGGCTGCAGTCCACCATACTCGGACTGCCGGGAATCGACAACCTCGCCGAAGAGTCAATGCTCTGGCGCGACATCCAGCTTGTCAAAAAGACCGGCGTTCGCTATCACGCCCAGCACATCTCAACGGCCGGGTCTGTCGAGCTTATAAAACAGGCAAAAAAACAGTCACTGCCGGTAACCTGTGAAGTAACGCCGCATCATTTGCTTTTGACAGAGAATGCCTGCTGTCAATATGACACCAAATATAAAGTCAACCCGCCGCTGCGAACCGAACAAGACGTTGAAGCGCTGCAAAAGGCCATAGCGGAAGGCTTCATTGACGCACTGGTAACCGACCATGCTCCGCATCTGAAAAGTGAAAAAGACCTCGAATTTACTGCCGCTCCATTCGGCATAGCAAGTCTCGAATGTGCACTCGGGCTTTACGTCAAAGCCTTAATCGAACCAGGTATCCTTGATTGGCCAACACTTATCAGTCTGCTCACCGACAAACCAGCCAAAATAATCGGAATCGAAAAGGGAACACTGCAAAAAGGCCGGCAGGCCGATGTTACTATTATCGACCCGCAGGCAACGTACACCGTTGACTCGGACAATTTCCGCTCGAAAAGCCGAAATTGCCCTTACATCGGGTGGGAATTGACAGGAAGATGCGAGACAACTATTGTAGGCGGCGAAATCCGATATCAGACAACATAACTCCTGTCCTCCCGATTTATCGGGATACATCGGGACAATACGAGATACGAAAAATGCCTTTTATTATTGATGGCAACAACCTGCTGTGGGCCGCCAACGATGTGCCCGAAGTGCCGGGCCTGCTGAGCGATATCAAACTCTGCGGCATCCTCAATCGATTTCTCAAAAGATACAGAGACAACGCTGAAATTGTATTTGACGGCCCGGAACCGAAAGAAAAAGGCCGATTGCTGGGCTTTTCTCAAATCGAAGTGTCATTCTCAGGCGTGAAAAAAAATGCCGATACCGTAATAAAAAGCAAAATAAAATCCTCCTCCGCACCAAGAAAATTGACGCTTGTAACCAGCGACAGAGAGCTGCAAAAACAAGCAAGGACTGTAAAAGCACAGGTCATAAAGGCACAGCTTTTCTGGAAAATAGTGAAAAAACAACTGAGAGAAAAAAAGCCAGAACACCGAGAGCACCCAGCCAAACAGACAGGCCTTAACCGGGCAGAGACAAAACTGTGGCTTGAATTCTTCGATATCGAGAAAGACTGATTGCTTGAATTCGAAGCTCTGCAATAAGACCAATGCGAGAATATACCGGAGACAAAACTTTTATGATAATGACCAGACAAGAGGTCCGAGACTTTGACAATTGGGCCATAAACGTGCTCGGGGTTCCGGGCGTTGTGCTTATGGAAAATGCCGGCCGAAACTGTGCAGAATTCATCGCCGAAAAACTTACGCACAAAAGCGACCCTGTAGTCGCTGTATTCTGCGGAACCGGAAACAACGGCGGTGACGGCTATGTAATCGCCAGGCATTTGTTAAACAGCGGCTTCAGGGTAACCACTGCTCTCTGCGGCGACCGTGAAAAAGTCAAAGGCGATGCAAAGGTCAACCTGAAAATTCTGGACAGTATTCATGCTGCTCCGCATCAGCTCGATATGCGCCGGGACAGCCTCCAACGGCAAATCGAAAAACTCACCAGAAATGCCGATATGATTGTGGATGCAATTTTCGGTACAGGCCTGCAAGGCCGGGTCCGCTCACCTTATGATACGATAATCGCAGCCATCAACGCACACAAGTCTCTGCGATTCGCCGTTGATATACCTTCAGGCCTGGATTGTAATACCGCAGATGTGCTCGGCGAAGCCGTTAAAGCCGACTATACCGTAACCTTTGCAGCGATGAAAAAAGGGTTCGTAGTTTCACAGACGGCACACGATTATACCGGCCGGATATACGTCGCCGGAATTGGAGTTGAACCAGCAGAAAACAGCTCTTTCAACTGCACTATGCATAAACAGTGATTAAAACGCCCCAACTTTTTGAGCGCGAGACTTGTAGCCGATAAAATACAAAAATCTGTCCGTATTAAAAATCGGAATCCGCAGCTTATCAGCGCCTTCTAACACCTCCTGATAGTCGGCATATTTCCTCCTTGATTCCTCATACTCTTCCATGGCCATTGGGTTCCTTTCCCTTTCCTCAAAGGTCGGTCTGTCACGAAGCTTCGGAGGCTGACCAAGAATCACGAAATTCGTATTGACGCCGACATTCTCTTCTACCCTGCCGTTCCACCTCTCCACTAACCCGATTATTTTGGCTTTGCCGCGGTAATCGATGTTACCATCGTCATTAAGGTCGAATTCGCCAGCAACTACAAAACTATAAGTTTCACTGCGGTCCCAGATAAGGTTTATAGCCACATCGCCAAGAACTATAGGGTTCTTAATCTTGGAGCGAATAATCCGTGCGGTGCTGGTATTTTCGCCAACGTCATAAATCTCCACCTCGGCTTTGCCTTTCCCGTCCTTTGGGATCGGCATATTTCTGTTGTACACCGAAAACGTCAAACCCTGGTAAACCCGGCTCTTCCTGCCAATATCCAGATGCACTACATTTGCCTGGTTGTCAATCAGTATTACCTCAGCGTCTGCATGATAAGCCGGTGAATTCGCATCATGCGGTGGAACTACCGCCTCAAGCCGGCCGGTCACGCTCTCAAGCCTTTCACGTGTAAGGCTCAGCTCCGCCTCGTTCTTGAGCAACTGCTGTCTGATGTCTTTATTGGCTGTCTTTACCAGCTCTAATTGACCTGACAGAGTCTCAATCTGCTCATCTGTGGATTGTGCCATTAATGCCTCAAGGTCATTATAATCCCGGGAAATCTCAAAAACCTGCTGTTTGTACTTATCCTTTTCGCTCAACAGCGACTTTTCTTTCTCACGGCTTGTACTCATTGCGCTGTCAAACCTCTGCTGGAGGTCTGCAAGCTGAGCATCGAGACCGTCTCTCTCCGATATGGTGTTGCTGAGGCCTGTAATCAGCAAATCGATAAGAGAAACAAGCCCTGCATTCGGGTCTGAAATCTCAAAACCGAGATTCTGTTCGCCTGCTTTCGAAAAGCGGCTAACCCCTGCGTCTAACACCTGGTCGGTTTTCACCTGGGCGGACGTATCTTCCGCAACGCCTCCCAGGAAAAGGGAAACGACCTCGTCATGCAGCTCGACCATCTTGCCGAGATATGTCTGACCGCTCGTCTTGGAACCTATTATACCGCCAATCTTCCCCAGTTGACTGCTGCTTGCCACCTCTGAAAGCTCACTCTGAGCTCTTGACGTTAATTTCCGTTGTTCCTCATAACGAACGTAGTAAATCACCGCCAAAGTAGTAGTCGCTATAAAAAGGCCTACGAAGGTAATGACGGTGTAAAGCATAGTATTGCTTTCCACCCTTTTACCTGCTGCCATTGTTATTCCTCCTCAATCTGATTTCATAGAATATCATGCTCAATACAGACTAATCTCCGTGGTATTATCGGTTAAAATGCCGGGTTAGTCAATATCAATAACCAAAATAATTGACATACAAGAACTTTCAGGGTAGTTTAGTACGATTATAAACGCTGTTTCGAGGTTGTTTTCTTATGAAGGTACTTAAAAGCTGGCTCGAAGATTATGTCAAAACAGGGCTGTCGGCTGAACAAATAGCCCAAACCTTAAGTGACCTCGGTCTGCCCTGCGAAGCCATTGAACAGCTCTCCAGCGGCGATACCGTCATAGATATTGAAGTAACAAGCAACAGAGGGGACTGCCTCGGCTACATCGGTCTTGCCAGGGAGCTTGCCGCCGCCCTTGACAAACAGCTTTGCATACCAGCCGTTGAACTTACAGAATCGAGCAGAGAGGTGGAAAAATTTGCAACTCTCGATATAGCAGAACCAGACCTTTGTCCAAGATACACCGCCAGGGTAATATATGGTCTGACCGTCGGTCCATCTCCTGATTGGCTCAGGAAACGCCTTGAAGCTGTCGGGCTTCGCAGCGTCAACAACGTTGTCGATGCAACAAACTATGCAATGCTCGAAACATCTCAGCCTCCGCACGCTTTCGACTATGACAAAATAAAAGGGGCTAAAATTATAGTGCGAAAAGCCGCAGCCGGTGAAAGTATTGTCAGCATAGACGGCTCGAAATGCGAGCTGACGACCGAAACACTCGTAATTGCCGACGAACATGAGCCTATCGCTATTGCAGGAGTTATGGGAGCTCTGGATTCCGAAGTAACCGAATCCACAAAAACCGTTTTGCTCGAAGATGCGTTTTTCAACCCGGCAGCCGTGCGTAACGCCTCTCGAAGACTGGCGATAGACTCCGACGCCGCTTTCAGATTCGAGCGAACTGTTGATATTGAGGCAATAAACTCAGCGTCCGAACGAACCGCTCAACTCATAATCCAGCTCGCAGGCGGCAGCCTCGCCAGAGGTGTGCTCGATGAGTACCACAAAAAACCACCACAAAAAAAAGTCGAGCTCAGATTATCACGCCTGAAAAAACTGCTCGGTATCAAAATACCTCCCGAAAAACTGATGCGTTATCTCGCCGGACTTGAATTTCAGCCTGAGCGGTCCGGGAAGGTAATACGCTGCACTGTTCCTTCCTGGCGAAGTGACATCTACCGGGAAGCCGACCTCATCGAAGAGGTCGCACGCCTGCACGGATACGACAAAATACCTGCTGGAAGAAAAATCAATATCGAAGTCGTTCCTGTCGGGGCACGCGACAAATTCACACGCAGGGTTACTGACTTTCTCAACGGCTGCGGATATTACGAGACGATAAACACCTCTTTCCTCGACATTTCCACCGCGGAAATATTTTCCGACGACCATGAACGGCAATTGGCGGTTAAAACCGTATCGAAAAAAAACGAAAATCTGCTTCGCCGGACTCTTATACCTTCTTTGCTTAACGTCGTTAAAACAAACGTCCAGCTAAAAAATATTCCATGTAGAGTTTTCGAGCTTGCAGATACATTTGCAGCCGGAGACGCCGAAGTGCAAACGCCTGTCGAGCGAACCAGGCTCTCAATTGCCGCAGACGGCGACCTGCGCGAAATAAAGGGGGTTACCGAAGCTTTGATAAAAAATATAAATCCAAAAGCGAAAATCAACTTTGTCCCCGAAAAACTCATCTGGGCACAGGCAGGCGCGCAAATTATCGTAAATGGTAAAAGCATCGGAACGGCAGGTGTCATCTCGGAGACAGTCAGAAAAAATTTCGCCTTCAAAGAGCAAACTCCCTGTGTTGTAGAACTGGATTTCGACCGGCTTATAAGCCTGCAGCCGGATGCAATACAGGTAAAACCGCTCCCGCGATATCCCGCCGTTGAAAGAGATATTTCAGTAGTGGTGGATGATGACGTCTGCTGGGCGGACGTCGAAAAGGCTGTGATTGAAAAGGCGCCGAAGCAGTTGGAAAATATCAGCTTCATGGATATTTACAAAGGGGCGGAAATAGAAGATAAAAAAAAGAGCATTACGCTTTCGCTGCGATTCAGAGATACAGAGGGGACGTTAACTCACCAGGCGGTTGATAATTTCCAGCAGCAAGTTGTCAACAATCTTGCCCGCTCTATCGACGCTAAGCTGAGAACTTTCTGAACCTGACTCGATGATTTTTGACATACCGGACGATTTTTACTTGCCGAATCAGGTTTATATGCTAAACTTGAAATGAGCGTTTTTCACACGGACAGAAACAAAACATGGTAAGGATGCGATATGTGGTTTTTGTTCCTTTTCGATTATTTCTTGTCCTGCCTTACCGGCTATGCGGGCAGCGTGAACTGTGCTTTCGAGTCACTTGCCGTCGGGGAACTTTCCTTCAGTCCGGTCAAGCTGCTGTTTTTAATAGGGTGGGTATATCTCTGTCTCTATATGGTACAGCGTATCCAGTTCAGCCCGCTAATCCCAAGGCAATACATTCCGTGGGCATCTGTCGCCACATTGATTACAGGACCATTTTTCCTGGCGGGAGCGCTCATTACACACGCCATAAAAAAATCAGCACAAGAGCCGAACAGCACTGTCTTTGAGATTGTAAGAGACCACATCAGTCAGGCATTGAACAGGATTTGCTCCGCAAAAATCCTCAAAGGGACGTCTCAGTCTCAAGTTGCTCTGATGGATTCGTCCGGAAAAAGCATATATGAAGTTTACGGCCGCGGAAAAAAAAGTGCGGACAACGCAATACTGGATTTGACGAAGCAGATTATCTTTGATGCCCTTGAAGATGATGCCAGCGATATTCTGATTGACCCGAAAAACAACACCGAGTATTCCGTCAGGTTCAGAGTTGACGGTGTATTGAGGACCGTTGAAACTATAAAGTCATCGAGCTGCGAAGCGGTAATAAACAGCATAAAGGCCGTCTCCAATATGGACATTGCCGAAAAAAGACGTCCGCAGGACGGTGCTTTTTTCGCAAAAACATCGCAGATGGATGCTTCTTTCAGGGTCGCAAGTGCAGGCGTCGTAAATGGAGAGAAATTATCCATCCGAGTCCTGAACCAGAATGCCGGACGGTTCACACTCGATAACGTCGGTCTTACACACAAACAATCCTCCCTGCTGAGAAAGGTCATAAAAAAACCTCAGGGAATGATTCTTATGTGCGGACCGACCGGCAGCGGGAAAACAACCACGCTTTATGCAATGCTGAATGAAATCGATTTGTTCACTCGCAATGTTATTACGGTGGAAGACCCTATTGAATACGTCATGCCGAACGCCAGCCAGATAGAAGTAAACCCGAAAGCAAATATAAACTTTGGCAATTCACTGAGGAGCATACTGCGGCAGGACCCCGACGTAATATGCGTGGGTGAAATTCGCGACGAAGAGACTGCCACTATAGCTCTGCGTGCCGCACAAACCGGCCATCTCGTCCTGGCAACCATTCACAGCAGGTCAAATGAAGCCGCACTCGTGCGGCTTATCGATTTGGGCGTATCGCTGAACCTCCTGGCAAGCGGGCTGGAGATGCTTGTCTCGCAGCGACTCCTGAGGAAACTCTGTGATAATTGCAAAGCGCCCGCACAACTGTCACAAAACCGGATCGACCAATTGCGAAAACGAAAAATAAATTACAGCAATATTTACACACACAAAGGCTGCAAAATGTGTTACCAGACCGGCTACCGCAACAGAATCGCTATCTTCGATTTCTTATCTCTCGATAACGAATTAAAAAATATCATTACAACCAACCCTTCCTTTGTTGATGAAACGCGCAAAAGAGGCAGCAAAAAAGGAAGGTCTAATATGACCAAACAGGGCCTGAGAAAAGTTGTTACCGGCGTTACAAGTTTTGAAGAACTGAAAAGAGTAGTGGGTTAACTATTATGATATTCTGGATTGGTATAATTATTGCCTTTTGTTGTACTGCGGTCGCCGTCAAAAGAGGCTTTTACGAGACCTGCTGCATATTTTTTAATCTGCTGATAGCGGTCTTTCTCGCTGTTGTTGCAACACCCTTTTTCATTAAGGTTGTCCCAGGCATTGCAGAGACCGCATACAGCAGTGTGATTACTATGCTTATTGTCGCCGTCAGCTCTTTTGTGATACTATACGTTGTTGCCTTTGTAATGATGATAGGGCAATTCACTATCAATATGCCGAAATTTTTTGATGTCCTCGCAGCCGGCATCCTGGGCTTTCTGGGCGGCTTGCTTGTCTTCAACTTTGCAGCTATGCTCATTTATGCAACACCAATCTGGCAAAACACCGTTGCCAAACACATTGGTTTCAATGACGAAGCGCGACAGGCAACCGTTTCTTATGTCGCCGGCTACTGTAACTTTGTCAGCTTTTTCGTCGCAGACGAAAACGATGCAGAAACCCCGAAAGACAAAATTCAGAAATTGCTCGGACAAAGCCAAAAACAGATACAGCCGGATATAGAGAATCAACAAGAAACCGCCACCGCCGAAAAGCCCGGCGACGCCAACAAATGCCCCAAAAAGCATCATCCAGATACCAGCGAAAAATCCGGCAGGTAAATCCACCTTGCATTTATCTGTGCAAATCAGCTTTTCGACTGGTCTAAAATCAGGTCTTTGACCTTCTGGCTCGGCAGATTCAACGCACCGTAAGCCGCCGCCGCTGCGCTTCTGAGTTCCTCTTTCTCTGCGGCAGTCCGTGAGCTTACCAGTTCGTATATAGCCCCTAAACTTGCACTATCGAGCAGACTGGCGTGTATCTTGGCGGAGACAGCAAGCGATTTGAAGCCGTAAATCCGCACCTCCATCGGATTGTCGGATGAAAGTGCCATCGAAGCGATTGCTCTTTGAGCGTCGGGGTCGTTGATATAAGCAAGAATCTCTGCTGAAAGTATCTGTATCTCATGGCGGGTATCGCTCGTAGCAGCAATCAAATCCTGTCGTGCATGCGACAAATCTATTACAGGATTTCTCGTTTTCGCCAGCTTCAGCATTGCCCTGCCAGCCCGGACCGCATAGCTCTCTGAGACACTTCGACCCCACCGCTCCCTCGTCTGCTGCCAAAGACCTTCCTCCTGTTTCATCGCATCTACGAGATTCTCGATGACTAATATGCTTTCGGCAAATGTCTCTTTCGGACCGGCTTTCGCAATCGCTATGGCGGCACTGTAACGGATAGCCTTGTATTGGCACTTAAGCGCTTCTATCAAAGGCTGGGAAGCTGTCAAATGATACAGCAGAGACCTCTCACCGGCATTCTCCGCCAGCGCCTCTATCACACCCAGCGCTACATAACCGTCTTTGTCCTTCAGTGCTCGTGACAGTGCCTGGTGCAAATATACAGGCCCGGCCGTCGTAGCATACGTCATTGCATCGGCGTGCCCCGACCCGAAATAGCTTGGCATCGGCTCATCCGTCAGTTCCGCCTTAAAAAATGCCGCCAGCCAAAGCCCGATAGCTTCGCCGAAAGAAGCATCCGCCTTGACAGACCACTCGCAGCATCGCATTGACATCAGCTCATAAAAATACTCACTCGAAACCTCTTCACGACTCAGACTGTGCTCTACTGAATCCCAGAACCAGATATTGCCGAAAGTCGTTTTTTCTGCAGGCTCTAACGATTCGGTATGGTTATAGTAATCCTCGGAAAGCTCGTAAAACAGCCTTGCGGATGATAGATTGACCGCCGAAGGGTCGATTTTTCTAATACTTGCAATTGCCGTATCTCGCAACTGTTGTGAATCACCGTTCTCAGCCGCATATTTCAAATAAGGCAAAGATTGCCGATAACCTATCTCTCCGAGGGCTTTAACGATTTCGCTCTGGACGGCAAACTCATCGGTTTGAAGCGCAGCCACCAATGGCCGAATCGCATCTTTGCCAATCTCGGGAAGTGCACGAACAATATTTGCCAGTTCATCACTGCGTTCAGGATCCGCTATTGCATCAAGCATAAATGGAATGGCATATTCACCGGCATTTCGCAGCCGCTTTACTCCTGCAAGCCAGCCACGCTTTGTGGTACTCAGCCGTTTTATCTCCTCCACGATAATGGCAGGGTCCTTCCGACGTATATGCCTGCCATCCTCTATGACTGAAAGTAACGCTTCACCGAGCTCGGACAGCTCCTTATCGCCGGTGGACTCTATTACTTTTAGCAAGAGCTGGTATCCCGCTGAATTAGCTCGACTGAACTCCAGCAGTTTTAACGGCTCTGGACTGCTCTTAAGAATTGCCCTCGCATAGCCCTTGGCCAGGTCTAAACGACCAATCTTGGTATAGTGAAGAAAATCATTCCAGTTTTCTTCAAGAGATTCACCAAAAACAGTCCCAGCCAACACAGATAATACAATAACAGTTGATAAAATGGTTTTCCTTGCTAACATCAGAATATCTCCCAAAAACTCACTGCAAACCTGTCACAACCCGCCTCGATAAACAACACTGCGGATACCGCTCCCTTCCCGCCGGGGGATGGTGATAAATTATGCCGTACACGACTCATTCCCGGCAGGATTGCACGAATTCTACTACAAAACGCCATTACTCATAGGAGAATTCTAATGAAAAACCGCTGCAATGTCAACGAAAAAGCTTTTACACTCTTCAGGGCGGATAATTCCCCGCCCGCTGCGCATAGCATTAGGGAAAACAGGTTTTGCTTTTTTAGCGGTGGAACTGCTGATAAGCATAATATTTCTCACTAATTTAGTATGAACAGAACGATAGCAGGTAAAAACCGATTTAGAAGAAATATCCGAAATGCTCTCCGGCCTGATTGGTCTGAATAAGCATACCAAGTAAATCGTGCAACAATTTGATGTTCTCAGGCACGAATAATATCGGCTATCTTCATAAGGCGGGTGGTGTTATCACGCTCGGCCTCGGATAACTTCGAATTGATATATTTTATGGTTGCCTGCATCTCCGGTATCACAACGTGCTCGAGCACGTTAACACGCCGGCGGGTCCTCGCCAGTTCATTGGAAAGCAATCGGGCCTGCTTTTCTTTCTGAGCAAGGGAGGTTAGATTATCAATCGCCTTTTCCAGCGACATAAGTGCGACATCCATCTCGCCGGATGTGCTCGAAAAACCATAGCAGAACAGCTCACCCTTCATCTGCCTGGACAATTCAGGAACCTGAACATTCATAACTCTGGCAAGGCTGACGGCAAGGCTGAATTTCCTTGTGGGGATTTCCAGAGCCGCTTTTACATCCTCCGGCTCCATAGAAGCCCTCGCCAGCATAAAACGCCTGCACGTCTCGAGCAGTTGATTTTCAACCTCTCGCCGCAACGGCTTGATTTGCCCCGATACCAGCATCAACTGGCGCGAAATCTCATCACGCTTCTCACTGAGCAAGCGGTGACCGCGGCCCGCCAGCGCAACCCGTCGGCGCAGTTGAAGCAGCTCCATCCTCGTAGCATTAACATTGCTAAGCATTATTAACCTTCCTGCTCTTCCTTCTTCTCTGCGCTATTATCTGACTGGCTGCCATCTACCGCTTCGGTAACGTCAGCTTCCTTTTGTTCTTTGTCCTCTTTGCGAAACAAAGGCATATATTTCTCGATCAGCTCAGGGTCAATCCGCTTCAATTCGGCATCCGAAAACATACTCAAAAGCTCCCACCCTAAATCGAGAGTCTGCTCAATGGTCCTGTTTTCATAATAGTCCTGACTAACGTAGCGTTTTTCGAACTGGTTCGCAAACTTCATATACCTTTTATCTTCTTCGCTGAGCGCAGCCTCACCCATAATGGTCGCAAGCTCCTGAGCCTCTTTGCCGCGTGCATAGCCGGAATAAAGCTGGTTATAAAGTGAGGAATGGTCCTCGCGTGTCTTGCCCTCGCCTATCCCTTTGTCTTTAAGACGAGACAGAGACGGCAGGCAGTCAACCGGTGGAGATATACCCTTCCTGTCCAGAGAACGGGACAGGATTATCTGTCCCTCGGTGATATAGCCGGTAAGGTCCGGAACCGGATGCGTTTTGTCGTCTTCCGGCATTGTCAGCACCGGCAAAAGCGTTATCGAGCCGGCTTTGTTCTTTATCCTGCCGGCACGCTCATATATTGTTGCAAGGTCGGTATAAAGATAACCCGGATAACCCTTCCTGCCGGGGACTTCTTTTCTTGCCGCACTTATCTCACGAAGTGCATCGCAGTAATTCGTCATATCGTTCAGGATTACAAGAACGTGCATATCACGCTCGAATGCAAGATACTCCGCCGCCGTCAGGGCAAATCTCGGCGTTGCTATCCGCTCGATAGCAGGGTCATTCGCAAGGTTCACGAACATAACCGAACGTTCTATCGCACCGGTCTGACGCAAATCTTCGATAAAAAACTGGGCCGCCTCGAACGTTATGCCCATCGCTGCAAATACCACCGCAAACGATTCCGACCCACCTAAAATACTCGCCTGTCTGGCAATCTGTGCCGTGATATCATCGTGCGGAAGACCGGAACCGGAAAATATCGGCAGCTTCTGCCCACGGACAATCGGGTTCAGGCCATCGATAGTCGAAATCCCCGTCTGGATAAACTCGTTCGGATAGTCACGACCGAAAGGATTAATCGCATTGCCGTTGATGTTGAGCTTCTTGTCGGGAATAATCGCCGGGCCGTCGTCCTTAGGCTCACCGAGGCCGCCGAAGACCCTGCCCAGAATATCACCGGATACCGCAAGTTCCAGAGGCCTGCCCAGCAGACGAACCATACTCTTGTCAACGTCAATCCCTTCAGTCCCCTCGAAAACCTGAACCATTACCTTGTCACGCTCCACCTGAAGAATCTGACCGTTCCGTATCGAGCCGTCGCCGAGCTCTATCTGAACCACCTCACCATACCTCGCATTATCCACTTGCTCGACAAGCATTAAAGGCCCGGAAATATCTGTAACTGTCTGATATTCTTTTAACATTTTTAACTCCCGAATAAATCACCGGTTTTGCGCAGATGAACTCTGAAGCTGATTTACCTGCTCACTGATTTTCTCTCTGATTTTGCCGATATCCTCCAGCTTGTCCTCGCTGACAAATCTCGCCCTCGAAATCTCCTCCCTGACACTCAGCTTAAACAGTTCGTCAACATCCACCTCGCCCTCGATTGCACGGCTCGCTTCTGTGTGGAAGTGCAAAACTGTTTTTAGCATCTCGTATTGCTTATCCAGAGATGTATAAGTATCGATATCGTGGAAAGCATTCTGATACAAAAAATCCTCGCGAATCGACCTGGATGTCTCCAGTGAAAGCCGGTCTTTCGAAGACAAAGATTCTGCACCGACCAGACGAACTATCTCACGCAGCTCGGATTCCTCCTGCAAAAGATTCATCGCCTGTGTCCTCAGGCTGTCCATCTGTTCTCCCTGCTCTCTGGAGGAAAAGGCATTTCGCAGATACTCACCATAAAACGAATAGCTCGTCAGCCAGTCGATGGCCGGAAAATGCCTCTGATACGCCAACTCCGCCTTCAATGACCAGAATACCTTAACAACGTGAAGCGTTGACTGCACCACTGTATCGGAAAGGTCTCCGCCTGGCGGGCTTACCGCGCCGATAACCGAAAGGGCCCCTTCACGTTCCGGACTACCCATACATTGTATATGGCCGACCCTCTCATAAAACGATGCAATCCTCGCTGCAAGATATGCCGGATAGCCTTCCTCGGCCGGCATCTCTTCAAGACGCGTCGATATCTCCCTCATTGCCTCTGCCCATCGGCTTGTGCTGTCTGCCATCAATGCCACCGTGTAACCCATATCACGGAAATACTCGGCTATCGTTATCCCTGTATAAACCGATGCCTCCCTCGCTGCCACAGGCATATTAGACGTGTTCGCAATCAGAACCGAGCGTTTCATCAACGGCTCGCCGCTCTTGGGGTCTTTCAGTTCCGGAAACTCGCTCAAGACGTCCGTCATCTCGTTACCACGCTCACCGCAGCCGATATAAACCACGATGTCGGCATCAACCCATTTGGCCAGTTGATGCTGGACCACCGTCTTACCCGAACCAAAAGGACCCGGCACGCACGCCGTCCCGCCCTTGGCAATCGGAAAAAACATATCGATAACGCGCTGACCGGTAACAAGAACTTTTTCAGGAGAAAGCCTCCGACCTATCGCGCGGGGCTCACGAACCGGACACCTTTGCATCATACTAATCTTACTCTTACTGCCGTCATCGCCGATTACTACCGCAACGGTATCTTCAACGCTGAATTGCCCCTCTCGTATATCCTGAATCCTGCCGGAGATTCCTGGCGCGATCATTATCTTGTGACTGACCATACTGGTCTCTTCGACCTCACCGATTATGTCACCACCACCAACTTGAGAGCCGTTTTCAACAGTCGGCTTGAACTCCCATTTTCTTTGCCTGTCCAGCCCCGGAACATCACTGCCGCGGCTCATAAAATGACCTTCCTTCTCATAAAGCGCATTCAGAGGCCTTTGTATCCCGTCATAGATACTCTCAATCAGGCCCGGACCGAGTTCCACGCTCAGGGGCGATTTGGTATCTGCCACCGGCTCACCAGGCCCGATACCGCCTGTCTCTTCATAGACCTGTATCGATGCACGGTCGCCGTGAAGCTCCACTATTTCACCTATAAGGTTCAGCTTGCCCACACGTACTACATCATACATTCTGGCGCCGGCCATACCCTCGGCAACCACCAGCGGTCCGGCCACTTTCACTATCCTCGGCTCTTTCGCTTCGTTCATCATTATTACCTCATCGTCAGACAAATTGTCACTCAAGAAAAATCATTAAAGAATATTCACACCGGTCGCCCGCTTTAAAGACTCCGAAAGTTCTGCCGTCGCAATACCGCTCGGCTCCGTTGTGAACGGAACTATCAATATACACGGCAGCACAGAATCCTGCACACTATCGAAGACTTCACCGGCAGCGGCCGCAACATTTTCTGCAACTAAAATCAAAGGGTATCTATCCTTTAGTATCTCAGATGCCCTCTCTTTGACATCGTCCATTTTTTCACTAATCGCAAACGCATCCATCCCCAATGCCGAAAAAGGCATTACAAAATCAGAACTCCCTAAAACCGCAGCCTTTCTACCACCGGCCAACTGCCCTGAGTTATCTTTAGTGGACTGTGAAACTGCCATAACTATTTATCCGCCTGTCCTGTCAAGTATCAATCCGGCATCAACGCCATTGCGCTTGGCCGTCAATATCAGCCTGACCATTCGTATCTCCTGCTCCTTCTTAAGCAGATAAGCAATGACCGGCTGAGGCCCGGCCGTAATCTGCATCGTACAATCGAGATAACCGTTGATATGACAATCCCGGTTATATTCGACTCGCAAAAAGGATTTTTTTTCTACTAAATAATGCACGCTCGACTCAACCATCTCGTAATAAGGCGTACTGTAGAAAACCGCCGGCAGGGCATCGTAATCCGCCTCTGCACTGTGCCTCAACGTTGATTGCGCCACGTAGCCGCCGCGCAAAAAAACGTCTTGCTGCTGCGAGTCCGTGAATTTAAGCCGAAGCATTGCAATTATATTGGTCAAATCTATTCGCATACGAAACAGCTCAGTCAAAAAAACACTTTTCAGCTCAGCGGCTTTGCCCAAACGGTAATCTGAATGAGACTCATCAAGCGAAATATCAATCCGGCGAACATCCTTATCCTGGTAATATGCGAGCACCGCTTTTTCAATTGCCTCCTGCATAAAGTTCGGCAGACCAACATAAGATTCCTGCTCGAAAACTTCCTCGAAATACTCGGCAGGCACACTCCCTTCACTGCTGTAATCGGTACCTATCGGGTTGTCGGTAAGCTCACGCCTCAAAACCAGCCGCAGATTGGCAAAGTCGTCTCGTGCCCTGAGCAAATCGGCAAGCTCGTCGTCCATAATCAAATCGCAAAACAATCTGCGCACCGCACTCCTCTGGCGAAGCAAAATCCCCTCGACCGCTCCGAAATCCCCGCCCGCATCGGAAAGACCGTATTGGCCGCCCGAAAGATAGTCAGCCGCATCCTCGAAACTCGCTGCTTTGGCCATATCCGCCAACATCGTGCCGCTCAGCATCTCTGTCTCCAGTGCCCTTACCTTCGCTGTTGCAAAAGCATACCGCCAGTCCTCCTGGCCCACAGAGGGATACAGATAAAAATCCGACCTCGGTTGTTTAACTGCTGTTACCATTAATCAAAAAGCCTTCGAGACAATTCACCATCGAGACGCTCCCTCGCCTGCTCCAGTAACACATTTAATGATACATTTGTGCGGACTTTCCCGCGTTTGAGCACAAAGCCGGCTCCGATATTCTCCTTCTGCCCGGACAATCTCAATTCACCACGGGAGCCACTCGCCAATTGCCTGTTAATCTCTTTGAGAAATTTAGAATCAATACGGCTCTCATTGAAATCGACAACAACCTCTTCGTCGCCGGTCTCGACCGCTTCGAGGAGCAGCTTTTTGAATAAATCCAGATATTGCTCATCCGGCAGAGACTTTATACGCTGTGCTGCCCTGTCAAAAACCTCATCGAGGAGCCTTCGCTTCTCAGCCAGATACTGATTTGATATCTCCATCCGCGCCGCAGAGAGCATCTGGAGCTTCTTGTCCTTCGCTTGTTTCTGTGCAAGTGCAGATGTCTCGGCATCATAGCCTGCCAGCTCCTTTTTTAATTGTTCTTCCTGCGACTGACGGACACTATCGCCGTCACTTTTTATCCGGGCGGCCTTACTTTGCGCCTCGGAAATTATCTTATCTATTACCTGTTTGGCATCCATAAAAACTATCTTTCTCTAAATTATCTTAAATTAAGCCGGTATAGGCCAATCAATCCCTGTCAGCACAATAAACATCGTAACTACAAGCCCGAGCATTGCATAAAGCTCAACCATAACCGCATAGATAACTCCCGCCTTGAATGCCATCTCAGGACGCTTCGCCGCCATCAGGATGCCTCCGGAGCAGACTTTGCCCTGGTGAATCCCGCTGGCAAGCCCTGCAAACGCCACCGGCATACAAGCCGCTACTATCTGCCAGCCGAGCACCGTGCTTATTTCAGGCACGCCGCCGGCCCCGAAAAAATTGAGCTTCAGCATCACAAGAAATGCACCGAGAAATCCGTACAAACCCTGTGTACTCGGCAGCACCACCAGTATGAAAAGCTGGCCGTACCGCTCAGGCTTTTCACTCAGGACACCGGTCGCACTTCTGCCCGCAATACCTATACCAACCGCGGAACCTATCCCAGCCATTAAAGCCGCCATCCCTGCACCGAATAAAGCCAACGCCATTCCGTATCCCATCACAATTACCTCACTTTCTAATTAATTTTACTCTGCCTTTTTTATGTAAATATGCCTGTATTGTTTGCGCAAAGGCTCAAACCCTCTGCCGCCGCCTGCAAAAAACTTCGGAAAAAACTCCGCATACTGAAGCCTCAGCGTATGAACAAACGCTCCGAGAGCGTTGATAGCCATATTGAACCCGTGCAGTGCCACCAACATCAAAACCGCCAGCACCACCCCGATACCGTAAGGTAAATCAATAACAAGCTTGGCTATAACGTTAATCGCCATAGCAAGCCCAGCCGTCACCATACCGAGCGCCATCAATCTTAGATAACTCAATACGTCACCAACGTAGAAAACTGCACTGAAAAGATTGTAAAACCCCATCCCAATCCTTGCACCTATTGGGCCTTCTCGATGACTGAAAAACAGAATCGAACCCGCAGAAAGCATTATAATCCAGATACACACACCGACAAGCCATCCCGGCAGCACTCCCATTTTACTGAATGCAAAAACTACAAGCGAATTGAGCATCAAAAGCCAGGTAAGCTTATCTATCACCGCTGCGGCGTACTCGCGGCGCCTCAAAAAATGGACAAAGGAAACAAGCAATCCGAAAATAATCTGTATGTAACCAAGCACAATTGACATCTTGAAGAACACCAGCGGCTCTTTAAGCGGGTCGAACCACATTAATTTATCTCGCACAGGCCCAAGAGAAGGAACAAACTGCTGAACACCGTCACCGAACCACCCGCCGGTCAAAGCACCTGCCACTATCGTCAATACCCCGCACAAGACAAGAAGGCGCATCAGCTTTTTGTCACCCTGCATTTTGCGAATAAAAAACAACGACATTATTATTATGATAATACCATAGCCGGCATCTGTAAGACACAGACCGAAAAAAATCGCAAAAAACGGTGCAAGCACACTCGTCGGGTCAACCTCGAAATAGCGCGGCATCCCGTACAACCTCGTTACCACCTCGAAAGGCCTTACAAGACGACTGTTCTCTATCTCTACAGGCGGCTCTTCCCCTTCCAGCGGCGCTATCTCAGTTATATTAGAGGCCTTGAAACCTGCTACCACTTCCTTAAGACGCCCCAAATCCTTACGTCTTGTCCAGCCCTCGAAAAGCAATACATGTGAAGTAGCAGGTGCGCTGCCGTGTGTCTGCTCTCTGCTGTAAAGGTTGTTGTAATGGTCGAAAAGTATCTGGAGCTTCAAAATATGCTCACTAAGCATCCTCGCCTTTTCTTCCTGCTTTCCTTTCTGCTTTGCGGCCTCATCGAGCTTTTGTTTGTTTTCTGACAGTAACTGTCCAACCTTTCCCTCCATCGATTCAAAACTGAACGGCTTAAAATCAGCCGACCGCAACACCTTATCAACCTCGACGCGCTGCTCATTAAGACATATTACGACAACCGACAGGCTTGTACCACTTCGACCAACCTGTTTTATACCTGCACCGAGCTCAGCTAACTGCTCTTCTATCTGTGAATAATGCTGTGCGGGAAGAAAACCCGTGAAACTACATGCATAGTCATAACGCCCTATCTCCTCTACCGGCGCCTCCAACCCACGCCACGGCTCAAGCTCCTCCAGAACCCTCTCAAGGCCTTCAACCTCATTGTCGAGCCTCTGCAATCGGCTTTCTATTTCTTCACCCTGCGAGACAATCTCGAAAACCTCTTCACTGGACACCGTACGGTCATAATCGGTTTCCTCGATTACCGCCCTGGGTGCAAGGGCACCTGCAAGCCCTTTGCGAACCATCCGGTAACGGCTTAAAAAATCAATCGATTTGCCCAGACGGTTCACACGCTCTGCGACTTCCCGCGGCTGCTCACCCTCCGTCTCGAGCTCAGGCCAATCCTTGGTTACCATCGAGCGCTCTGCATCGAGTATCTCACAAATCCCCTCTCTTTGTAAATCCTCCAGCAGCTCCGCAGACTCGCAACGGTGGCTTACTATCATAACTTTTGTCATCGCAGATACGGACATCGTTATCCTTTAATACTTCCAAGAACCTTCTCTAACGCTGCATCCATCCGGCCGGCCGCCTTCTTCGCCAGCAACCGACGTTTCTGTTCGGCTTGTTCTCTCAAACGCTCGGACGCACTGCGACCTTCTTGCTCCGCCTTCTCAACCGCATCCTCAATCGCCCTGCTGCGACGCTGCTCAGCCTCTTCAAATGCCTGAATGCGATTTTGCCTCAGTTCATCTCTCTGCCGCGAGACCTCAGACCTCGCCTGCTCGATAATCTCATCGGCTTTCTTCTCCGTATCTTTAATACTCTTAATCAGTTCCACTTGTCTTTACCTCTAACAAAACTGTTGATAATAGAACCAGCAAACCTACAACGCCACCGCATTTATTTCAAGCGGTTTTTTATACGGACGCGGCTTAATTACCAAAAACCAAAACAAAGGATATCAACTGTGCCAACTCTTCGCCACTGCATCAGCCACCTGCCTGTGGACCGCTTTATCTACCATATCAGGCAGCAGCTCATCACCGCAGGCCAGCTCTGCCAGCTTCTTCGCTGCCGCCAGTTTCATCTCGAACGTTATTCTCTTCGCTCGAGCATCCAGCGCACCCCTGAAAATCCCCGGATACGCAAGAGCGTTATTGATATCACGACCATCGGCAGCTATACGTGCCCCAGCCTCCAACGCCTCTTCTTTGCTTATCTCGCCGACCGGATTACTCAGAGGCAGCACAATAGCGCCATTCGCCATCGAGCTTATCGCCTCTTTACCAACTAAATTCGGCCGTGATACTCCAATGAATATATCCTTACCCTCGAACCCACCCGAAAGCGGCCCACTTATGTTGTCCCGGTTTGTTATCTCTGATAATTGCGTCTTGAAAGCATTCATCTTCTCATCTCTGCCGCGGTATATCGCTCCCGCCGAATCATACACCACAATGTCTCCAAGGCCGTACTTATGCAGGGCAAAGCTCACCGCATAGCCCGCCGCGCCGGCACCAGCGATAACCACCGAACAATCTGACGCCTTCTTGCCCGTTATCTCAAGTGCACGGATAATCGCCGCCAGAACTACCGTTGCCGTACCATGCTGGTCATCGTGGAAAACCGGCTTGTCCAGACGCTCTGTCAGCCCCTGTTCTATCTCGAAACAGCTCGGCGCCGAAACATCTTCCAGTTGTATCGCACCGAACCCATCCGATATCCTGACCACCGTCTCTATGAATGTGCGAACGTCCTGTGAATCTACGAGTATAGGGACACCGCTTATACCTGCGAACTCTGCGAAAATAGCCGCTTTACCCTCCATCACAGGAAGCGATGGCAAAGGTCCAATGTCGCCGAGCCCCAGTACCGCCGTCCCGTTAGTTACTATCGCCACCCGGTCGCATATCCCCGTCCACTCCCACGCACTGTCCCGCTCATCCTCCACCCGACGACAAACCTGAGCCACACCAGGCGTATAAACCATCCGCAAATCGGAAATACTCTTAAGCGGAACCCGGCTTACCATTTCTATCGAACCGCGCCGGTGGATTTCAAGAATCTCATCCCTGACCGATATTACCTCCTTCATCTCTTTGAATTGCTTTATTGAATCCAGCAACCTTTCCAGCTCATTCTTATCAGATACCGAGACGGTAAAATCCTGTACGATATAATCTTCTAGGCGTTTTACAAATACAACACCGCCAACCCTGCCGCCGGCCCTGCCAATGCAATCACACAACCGCTGGGAAACTCCGTCATTATCACACAACCTGCAGCGAAGCGTAAACAGCGCACCTGCTGTATAACCCTGCCAGCCGTTATTTACCGGTTTCTGAAGCATAGAGATTCTCGTCAGCCCACCGATTCATTCGGGGGGTTAATATGCAAAACCAACAGATTTCAATTAGGTTGAATTATTATTATATTTAAAAACCTGTTACTGGCTAATAAAAAATCAAACGTGAAATTCGAGCACTGCAAAGACACGCAACACTCGTCCCCTGTCTGAAAGGAAGGTACCCTCCTTCGTTCTCCTGTTACAAACCTTTTGTGTTACCACCATCTCCCGTCTTTTTCATGAGTTTGTTCTGCAAAAATACACCCAGCCCCGTTGTAAAAAACAACAGTGCCGGCAAAAACCAGTTGTGATTGAAAACCAGTTCCTTCAAATTGAACGCTGCCGGGTTCTTAAGAGCTGCATAGTGATATAAAAGCGAAAGCAGGCCGGCTATAATCAGAACACCGCCGCCAAGGGACGTGAACAGCGTTACCGCTGCACGGAAAATGATAAAAGATATCATACCGCCGCCAACAACACCGATAATCGCACCGGCCAGTATATACTTCTCCGGAAGCTCGAAGGCGTACCATATTGCCGCCGTCAGTATCCCGCCTGCCACCGCACCGAGGATACTCACTCCCCACCGCATCAAAGGCATACAGAGCAATCCCAGAAGAAACAATCCCAGAACACCTCCCCACAGGGTGTTGTCAAACTGTCTGCCTATCTCCATACCGATAAACAGGCCGCCGAGGGAAAAACTTATCACAACCAGCACCTTAAATATACGCCAGCCATACAACAGATAAACCGCACCGAACGAAACAGCGATAAGTGCCTGAAGCCAGCTCAATGCCGTTATCTGCTCCCACATCGCTTCTATAGGGACTATATGCTCCTGTAGTGCAGGCCGACCGGCCTCAACCACCTGTCCAAGTATACAGAAAAATCCCATCCTTATTCTCCTTTCTCTGATTTTGACTTTTGCGTTTTTTGTCCCCGCCTTTTATGGCGACCACCACTCAAAACACTTTGTACAACCGCACCGAAAACACACATCCCTACAAAAACCGTCCCGTAAAAACTTTTGCCTGCCGCAATTGCGCTGACAGGCCTGCTGCCCTTATAAACAAGCAGAAAAACCATCCCTCCAAAAACAAGCACTGTCCCCAGAACCGACCACGAAACTACAGGAACAAAGCGCCTCGAAATCAGCCCGGCCGCCGTTAGTATCATCACCAGCCCGCAAATCACAAGCTTTTTCCACCACGACATCCTGACCCTCGCTCCATCGACTTGTGCCGTCACAGCTTTGGCATAAAAAACCATCTCATCGACCGTCTCAGATACAGACAGCTTATCATTATGGGCCGGACGACGCATCTCGAACGTGTTTTCCTGTGCCTGAAAATACGGGGCACCGATAACGCTGAACGCTATAACCGCCGTCAAAAAAGCCGTCAAAAGACTGATAAATATCCGCTCAAAAACCAGCGATACCGCGATTGACAAAATACTGCCGACTATCGCAGCCACTATACTGGCCCCAGCAAGCAAATAACCCGCCAATCCGCCGCCGGCCCCAGCCACCAGCAACGCCAGTGGCCTGCTCAGCAAAACGCCGCCGACCCACGCTGCCAAACCAACCACAACCAGCAATATCCCGCTAAAAACCAGCACAAAACCGCTGAAATACACTCCCTCCGCCTCGAATCCCTGAAATATCTCGATCACTTACCGTCTCCCTGACATTACTCAACACACACTTCGAGCACAACAAATCTGCCTGATTTGTATTATCGGCCTTTGGGGGCAATTTTGTTGAATAACCACCGATTTTACATATACAAAAACCGCAAATGCAAAGCGAATGGAAACAATCACGCCGGAAAAAACTACCACAGAAATGCTCGTTACCTCATCACCGCAACAATGAATAACGCAGAAAATCCTGACTATACTAATGCGGATGAGAGGAGTCGAACCTCCACCCCCTTGCGGGGACAGGCACCTGAAGCCTGCGCGTCTGCCAGTTCCGCCACATCCGCTCAAAACCAGCCGGAATCATACCAACTCTGCCGAATAAGTCAATCTTTTCCAATTATCAAACTTCAGGGTTCTTTTGCAGGCTTCTCCACACAAAAAAACCGGCCGTTTAAAACCGGCCTCTTCAGAAACTCAATATTCTGCATCAATTATTTTGTAATTATATAGCTATAAGCAACACCGCCGTTAACTTGCGTATCATTCTGGTCTTCGGGTAAAAAAGCACGAATATATTCGACCGTTACATTGGGGTCGGCCACAGTTACACGAAGATGGCCCGAGTTACATAAAACATCACCTGTATAGTCATCGGCGTTCTTGTCGCCGACGTGATACGTAGCATCGGACGGCATGGGGGCTTCCTGGTAAACAATACCGTCAAGCTCTTCTTTCGCAAAAAGATGGTCATGTCCCTGAAAGTAGATAGTCACGCCGTTTTGAACCATCAGTTGATGAATAGGCATAGACCAGCCGGGACGCTGCTCATCAAAACCCCACGTGCCGTCTTTGTTATTGCCGCCCCATTCATATTTGTCAGCCCATGCTACGGCACCACGGCACTGACCGAGAACATGATGAGCAAAAACAAACTTGAACGTGGCATTACTCTGCTCAAGTGTCTGTTTGAACCAGTTATACTGAACTTCACCGAGACTCCATTCCCATTGGTCTTTGGGCTTCGGGTCGGTGGTTATATAGCGATACGCATCCAGAACAACGAACAGGGCATCGCCCCATTCCCAGGCGTAGTAATTCTCAGGCAGACCGACGAATTCTTCTACAGTCGTATTGCCGGTATAAAAACCACCGTCCGGATAAGGATTGGGATAGTACAGTTTTCGTGTCTTGGTGGCATATATGGCCAGATTGTCCGGCGTTCCATCCATATATGCACCGCATTCACCTTCGTGATTGCCGAGGCACAGGAATAACGGGGCCGAGTGACAAACGAATCCGAAATAAGGCCGCTGGTCAAGATGTAACTGAACAATCTCCTCATAACTGATATTCACATCGTGGTCGTCCCCGAATGTGTCACCAAGGTCGATAACAAAATCAGGGGCATCCTTATGCTCGTTCTGTATGGTTATCTGATAGAGCGAACTATTGCATTTATGGTCATAAATATGCGAATCAGCCTGTACATCGAAAACAAAATCGCTGCCAGAAACTCTTTGTGTATGAAAACTGTACTCAGGACCTTTGCCGAACTCAGTCTCACTTGTCGCACGGAAACACATTCGATAAAAATAGCGGGTGTCAGCCTGTAGATTATCGATAACCTTCTCGAAAGCAGTCCCAGCCTGGATTGAATTAACATCCGTTTGAAAACAATAAAGACCCGAGCTGGTGCCGTACTCGAAATATATGTCAAGCTCTTCATTAGAAATTACATTTACGGTTACACTGTCATCACTCGGCCTGCCTAAAATTATAGTCCCATCCAGAATAGCTTTAAGCCATCTGTCACTGAAAGCCTTTAAGTCCTCCGTTTCAACACCGCCGCTGATGTCCAAATCAACACAATCACACCAGTCGCTCTCGCTGCAGCTTAAATCGAGCCATCTAATTGCGAAATAAGCAAAATCCGCCGTATCAACAAAACCATCGTTGTTAAAATCGCCGTTTCTATTTAAAACGCTGCACGGCTGAGCTGCCACAGCCGACACCAGCAAAGCACTTAACAGGATAACAGAAATTACAACAAGAACTTTGTTAACCATTTTCATACCCGTCCTTTACCATTCCGATTTCAGCCCTGTAATATTATACATTATACCACCGCCTGTTGTTAAGTAACTTCCGCCAACACTTGAACTTAGAGGCTCTTACAACCTTCTCCCCACTCCCCGCCATCCCCCTCACAGCGAACGCCGATTAGCCACGTTGCTCGCGACGGTGGGCCGTTTGACCTTTCGCTACCCGCGGATTTATATCCGAAATCCTTCCAAACTTTTCACACTTTTCGCACCTTTCGCAGTCTTTCAGACCTTTCGCACTTTTCAGGTTTTATTTACCTTGACTTGTTAGCCCCCCGATTCATTCGGGGGGTTGATATTGGTACAAACCGGTAACATAGGTTACAGATTACACTAAGAACATAACTAACAGCCCTTAGCGTACAATTACCCACATTTTACCCCTGCCATTTCTCACTTGTAGTCTCCAACAGCCTGCCTTATAATAATCCTTAATTTATCCTTACTTTCCTTCATAGTTTAGAGGTTAAATATGATTAAAAGCGATGAACATCTATTTCGTGAAATGAATACAGCACGATATGGAGATAACCTTCGTAAGCGCACACTTTTTTTACCAAAACTTCTTGAAGATAAATCGAAAATTAACAAACAACTATTTGAAAATAAACAATTCCAAAAAGCACATGAAATAGTAAGCAAATGGGCAGATATTGAGACTTCTGGAAAACTTAAATCAAGAAAAGAATCAAATTTAGAGGGTGAATTTTTTAAAGAGATTTTTGGCGATTGTCTCGGATAAGGTGTCCAATATATTCTTTCCACTTTCAGTGGAATTACCAATAAAAAGGATGGGACTTTTGTTGATGATACTGTAAAGTTGATCCTTAGATACTACGATTCTTTCAAAAGTGCTGTTTAAGTAAGAAATAAAAATTATAGTGAAAAGCTCAAATTAAAGTTTATTCATATCTTTGAATATTAATCTTATGTCGATAAATGATAAAAAGCTTGAAGAAGTTTTAAAACCAGAATATGTTGAAACGTACAAGAGTCTGCATAATGATATTTGGGGACGGCTCCTTCATATACATACCAATATTATAATTTTAGACCGGTTGAGTAAGTTCGATTTTGATACATTCTGCCCTGTTGAACAAACTTTCTGGTATTTGGTTCATTGGAACTTTATGTGCACATCTATTATTCTTATTAATGGTCTTATAAATGACCAGGGAAGCGGAAAGCATACGTTGCCACGATTTAGAAATAAAGTTTTGAAATGGCTAAAAGAGTCTGAGAAAAAAAATTATCAACAAAATTTGAAAAGGAATAAGCTTGACAAGAATCTTGTATCTATCCGTAGAACAATTAAGGATTTGCGACGTAATCGGGTCGCCCATCGACTTCTTGATGACCATGGTCTTAAAGTTAAAAACGCAAAAGGAGTCAGTCTGGCAGAAATAAAGAATGTATATGAAGATATTGAAAAACTCTTTTGTTCATGCAGCTTTGGGGGGCAATATATCACAACATTCTATTCGAACAGCACGGTTGGTGGTCAACCAATTGAAAAAGATATAGATAAGTTGCTTGATATGATTGAGAAAAACAGTGACTGGCTTAACGAACCCGAAATAAATCAATTTTGGCCGATGCTGAGAAAACATAAGCCGAAAAAAGAAATTGATGAGTTAAACTCATATCGAAAAAAGTTCGGTATGCCTGAAGTATAATTCTTTGCTTTACTATCATTCCTTTTCACCCTACACAATACCAAAAACCACAATTAAATCAACTCCAAAATTGCCCGAAATCTGTGGCTAAATTTCCTTCGTGACCTTCGTGGTTCAATCTTCACTATTTCAAATACATACTATTCTCTACCTGCTAACACCTAAATTGTCTCACTGATTTCTGTGGCTGTAAATAATCTTATCTGCTTTGTTGTCCTGTCTAAAAATCTCTGTGCACTCTGTGAACTCTGTGGCAAAGCCAATCTGTGTCTGATTTTCTCTTTTCTTCGCGTCCTTCGAGGTTCAATCTTTTTGAAGCTCAATCTGTGTCTAAAAACTCTTAAAACCAGCACCCCCAAAAAACACCCAAAACCGTCAAAAAATATGATTCTTAAAGCCATCATTCACAAAATCACGATGCTTAAAGCAGTATATTAGTATATATGCATATACTAATATACTTCCTGCCGC